>Ga0265301_10000608_pt1 | contig 50324 bp, 50 predicted proteins | sample AusTroGonzalo_MG_2_FD_193488 | JGI IMG/M metagenome (GOLD analysis project Ga0265301, IMG submission 193488) | Bovine rumen microbial communities from tropical cattle in Woodstock, Queensland, Australia - Gonzalo_04 | ecosystem: Host-associated > Mammals > Digestive system > Stomach > Rumen ... | reverse complement strand
CACTATGCACACGTTGACTGCCCGGGACACGCCGACTATGTTAAAAACATGATTACCGGTGCGGCCCAGATGGACGGTGCAATCTTGGTTGTGGCCGCGACTGATGGTCCTATGCCCCAGACACGTGAACACATCTTGTTGGCACGTCAGGTCGGTATTCCAAAAATCGTTGTTTATTTGAACAAATGCGATTTGGCAAACGATCCTGAATTGTTGGAATTGGTTGAAATGGAAATTCGTGAATTGTTGTCTGCGAATGATTTCGATGGCGACAATGCACCAATCATCCGTGGTTCTGCTATTTCCGCATTGGAAGGCAAAAACGATGGTTTGGGCAAAGAATCAATTGACGCTTTGTTAAAGGCTTGCGATGAATACATCCCGATGCCGGAACGTCCAGTTGATAAACCGTTCTTGATGCCAATCGAAGACGTATTTTCAATCACAGGTCGTGGTACAGTGGTTACCGGCCGTGTTGAATCGGGTGTTGTCAAAGTTGGTGACGAATGTGAAATCGTTGGTTTGCGTCCAACACAGAAAACAGTTGTTACCGGTGTTGAAATGTTCCGCAAAATGTTGGATCAAGGTGAAGCCGGTGATAACGTAGGTTTGTTGTTGCGTGGAACCAAGAAGGAAGAAGTGGAACGTGGTCAGATTATCTGCAAACCGGGTTCTATCACTCCGCACACAGACTTTGAAGCTGAAGTTTATATCTTGACCAAAGAAGAAGGTGGACGTCACACAGCGTTCTTTAGCAACTATCGTCCTCAGTTCTACTTCAGCACAACAGACGTAACTGGTACAATCACATTGCCGGCCGACAAAGAAATGGTCTTGCCGGGCGATAACGTTCGTATCACAGTGCAATTGATTGCACCTATTGCTATGGACGAAGGCCGTCGCTTTGCTATCCGTGAAGGCGGACGTACAGTTGGCGCAGGTGTTGTATCCAAGATTATTAAATAATGGTAAACAAACGGGTCGGTGTAATTGGATGAAAATCTCCAATGATTACCGGCCCGAATAACGATAAGGAAAACGAACAAATGGTACCAGCATCAAAAATTCGTATTAAATTAACAGCGTTCGATCATCGTAATTTGATGGAATCTGTTGATGAAATTGTTAAGACAGCAAAGCGCACAGGCGCAGATGTCGTTGGACCCGTTCGCTTGCCGACATTGGTTCAAAAATTTACAGTGAACCGTTCACCACACGTTGATAAAAAATCACGTGAACAATTCGAAATCCGTAATCATAAAGCGGTGGTCGATATTGTTAATCCAACCCCTCAGACAGTTGATGCGTTGATGAAGTTGGATTTGACGTCCGGTGTCGATGTAAAAATTAAATTGTAATGGTAAAAAACTGTTAGCGTTGGTGTGGGATGCAAAAAATAAAACGCACCAACCTCTGACTAAAAAAAGGCAAAAAAATGAAACGTAGCGGATTAATAACAACAAAAATAGGCATGACCCGTTTATATGATGACGCGGGTGTTGCCCATCCTGTAACTGTATTGTCGGTTGGGGACTGCACAGTTATTGGAAATCGTACAATGGAAAAAAATGGTTATGTCGCAAATGTATTGGGTTTGCGTGAAGCCAAGGCAAAACACGTTGCAAAGCCCCAGCTGAGCGCAGCAGAAAAGGCTGGCGTGAAGCCATATCGTAAGGTTGCGGAATTCCGCGTATCCGACGATTGCATTATCCCGGTTGGGACGGCAATGTCGGCGTCTCATTTTGTTGTCGGACAATTTATCGATGTCCAAGCAACAAGCAAAGGTAAAGGTTTCCAGGGTGCTATGAAACGCCATAACTTTGGCGGTAAAGAAGCATCCCACGGTGTTTTAAAGGCGCATCGTTCATTGGGTGGTACAGGTATGCGTGAATGGCCGGGTCGTGTTTTGAAGGGTAAGAAAATGGCCGGTCAGATGGGTAATGAAACCGTTACCGTTCAAAATCTGAAAGTATTCGGTATGGACGAAGGTGAAAATTTAATCTTCGTCGAAGGCGCTGTTCCGGGTGCAAACGGCACATTTGTATTGGTAACCGATGCAGTTAAAAAAGATCAGAAAGATTTGCCGGTTCCGACAAAAATGAACACTGTTGCGGTTGAAGCGCCGGCAACAGAAGCAACAGAAACTGTGGCTGAATAAGTAACGATAAGGTGAATAAAATGCAAATAGACATTATTAATTTTGATGGTAAGGCAGTCGGCAAAGCAGAATTGCAGGACAGCATTTTTGGTGTTGAGCCACGTGCGGATATTTTGCACCGTGTCGTTACATGGCAACGTGCTAAATCGCGCGCTGGTACGCATGCGGTGAAAACCGTTTCCGATGTCGCGGGCAGTGGTCGTAAAGCGTTCAAACAGAAAAAAACCGGTAACGCACGCCAGGGTGAACGTTACAATGTTCATATGCGTGGCGGTGGTGTCGTTCACGGTCCAGTCGTTCGTGATCACGCAATCGATTTACCAAAGAAAATCCGTAGCCTGGGCTTGAAAATGGCTTTGTCGTCCAAGGTCAAAGAAGGTTCATTGATTGTAATTGATTCCGAAAAATTAAAAGCGGCCAAGACAGGCGCGTTTGCAAAACAATTGAAAAAATTGAATATCGCATCGGCTTTGTTTGTTGGTTCAGATAATTTGGATGAAAATTTCAAGAAATCCGCGGCAAACATTGAAAATGTTGATGTATTGCCAACAATCGGTTTGAACGTTTTGGATATCTTGAAACACGAAAAATTGGTTTTGACAGCAGACGCAGTCAAAGCAGTGGAAGCAAGATTAGCATAATAACATAGGATTGTTAAAATGGCAGAAAAGAAAGTTAAAGCAGAAAAGAAAATCGTTGCGACCGCCGGTGCGTTTGATGTACTGCGTCGCCCGATAATTTCGGAAAAGGCAGCAGCGCTGTCTGAAAAAAATGGTGTTGCATTTGAAGTTGCCACATCCGCAACCAAAGAAGATGTTGCACGTGCCGTTGAAGCGATATATAATGTTAAGCCTACAAAAATTAACATTGTTGTCGTCAAAGGCAAAGTGAAATCTTTCCGTGGTCGCAGTACGGGAACTCAACGCACTGTGAAAAAAGCGTACGTTACATTGCCGGCAGATGCCAAATTGGATTTGTCCGCAAACGTACAATAACAAGTAAACAGCCATAAACAGAGAATCCAGATTTTTGGACGTTATTGTTATGGCAAACAAAGGTAGTAAAAAATGGCATTAAAGCATTATAAACCGACAACCGCAGGTACACGTGGTCTGACCCAGGTCGATCGCAGTGAACTGTATCGCGGCGCCCCGGAAAAGGCATTAACCGTCGGTATCAAGTCCAAAGGTGGACGTAATAATTTTGGTCATGTGACCGTTATGCATCAGGGTGGTGGTCATAAACGCAGTTATCGTTTGATTGATTTCAAACGTAAAAAATTGGATATTCCAGCAACAGTTTTGCGTTTGGAATATGATCCGAATCGTACCGCGTTTATCGCACTTATTGAATACAAAGATGGTATTCGTTCCTATATCCTTGCGCCACGTGATTTAAAAGTTGGCGATGTTGTTATCGCCGGCGCACGCCAGGATATTAAACCGGGTAATGCAATGCCGTTGAAAAATATGCCAATCGGTACAATCGTTCATAACGTCGAATTGAAACCGGGTGCCGGCGGCCAGTTGGCGCGCAGTGCCGGGTGCTATGCCCAGTTGATGGGTAAAGATGGCGTTTATGCCCAGATTAAAATGAACAGTGGTGAGTTGCGTAAAGTTCATTCCGATTGTTTTGCCACCGTCGGCAGCGTTTCCAATCCGGATCAACGCAATGTCAGTTTGGGCAAGGCCGGTCGCGCACGTTGGTTGGGTGTTCGCCCATCTGTCCGCGGTATGGCGATGAACCCGAATGATCACCCGATGGGTGGTGGTAATGGTCATTCCAAGGGCCACGAACCAGTATCACGTACAGGTATTCCGGCCAAGGGATATCGTACCCGTAGCAATAAACGTACTGCTAAGATGATTATCCGCAGCAGACATTTGGCAAAGAAGAAATAATAAAAAAACGGAGTAAATGATGTCTCGTTCAGTATGGAAAGGTCCTTATGTTCATCCGTCTATCTTGAAAAAGACAGCGGCTGCAAATGAAAAAGATGACCGCAAACCAATTAAAACATGGTCACGCGGCAGCACAATCGTGCCACCGATGGTCGGATTGACTTTTGAAGTTCACAATGGTAACAAATTTATCCCGGTTTCAATCGTCGAAGATATGATTGGACACAAATTGGGTGAATTTGCACCAACACGTACTTTTAAAGGTCACGCAGCGAACAAGAAAGCGGCCGCAGCAGCAGCCAAGAAATAATTTCATATAAAGGTAAGGTGCAGTTATGACAACGACAAGATATGGAATCAAAGAAAATCAGGTTCGCGCGTTTAACAAAATGATTCGCATCAGCCACCAAAAATTAAACCTGGTGTGCGATATGGTACGCGGATTGCCGGTTGATCGTGCGGTTGATGTATTGAAATTTTCAAAAAAACGTGTTGCGGGCGAAGTTTTGAAAACTTTGTTGTCCGCGGTTGCTAATGCCGAACACAACAAAAACTTGTCTGCGGACAGTTTGTACATCAAAGAAATTTGGTGCGGCAAGGCGTTGACAATGAAACGTATTATGGCCGGACCACGCGGCAGCGCGCGTCCAATTCTGAAACCTTTCTCGAATTTGACCATCGTGTTGGAATCGGGCAAGGCACCGGAAAAGAAAGCCAAGAAAACAACAGAAAAAACAGAAACAAAGAAAAAAGCAAAATAAAACAACAGTGATGCGTGGTATGGGGTGACCCTGAATAAAGCGGAAACGCTTCGAGAACACAAATCACAAACCAAGGATAAAGAAAATGGGACAAAAAGTATCGCCAATTTCACAGCGTTTGGGAATCAATAAAGTTACGGATTCTCGCTGGATTGCTGGGAAAAAAGATTATGCAAAATTATTGGCCGAAGATAACGAGATTCGTAACTTTATTACCAAAAAATTGAAAAAAGCCGGTTTGGCAAAGGTCGTTATTGAACGATTCGCCAAAAAGGTTGTCGTAACCGTTCACACATCGCGTCCGGGTATGATTATTGGTAAAAACGGTGCCGATATCGAAGCCCTGCGCAACGAAATCAAAAAATTGGTTAAAAATGACCAGGTCGTTGTGAATATTTACGAGGTTCGTCGTCCTGATTTGAACGCGCAGTTGGTTGCCCAGGGTATTGCCCAGCAAATCGAAGGTCGTGTTTCATTTAAACGCGCGATGAAAAAAGCAATTCAAAATGCACAGAAAGCCGGTGCCCAGGGTATCAAAGTTATGTGCAGTGGTCGTTTGAACGGTGCTGAAATTGCGCGTAGCGAACAAATCCGCGAAGGTCGTATCCCGTTGCACACATTGCGTGCAGATATTGACTATGCCGCGATTCAGGCAAAAACCACATACGGTGTTGTCGGGGTCAAGGTTTGGATTTACACTGGCGATGTCGTGAATAAAGAAAAGTTGGCTTCTGAAATGGCGCGTCCAACAGAATATGCCGGCAGCAGTGAAAGAAAAAGCAAATAAGTCTAAAGGAATTGTACCATGTTAATGCCAAATAAAACAAAATTTCGCAAACAGCAAAAAGGTCGTATCCATGGCGTAGCCAAGGGCGGCAGTGAATTGGCGTTCGGTTCGTTTGGACTGAAGGCTATGTCACCGGAACGTATCACAGCGCGTCAAATCGAAGCGGCGCGTCGTGCAATCACACGTCATATGAAACGTCAGGGTAAATTATGGATTCGTATTTTCCCAGATGTCCCAGTTACAACCAAGCCAGCCCAGGTCCGTATGGGTAAGGGTAAAGGTGCCGTTGAATACTGGATTTGCCGTGTAAAACCGGGTCGCATCATGTTCGAAGTTGATGGTGTTAAACCGGAAATCGCATGCGAAGCATTCGCATTGGCTGCGGCTAAATTGCCGGTCAAGACCAAGATTGTTGAACGTAAAGTTAACTAATTCCAAAGCAAAAAAGGGTTAAAAAATGGCAGAAAAAAAACAAGAAAAAGCAGCATTGACCAAAGAGGCTTTGGAAAGCAAATTGGTTGATTTGAAAAAAGAACAAATGAACCTGCGTTTCCAACACGAGGCTGGTCAATTGCCGAAAACGCATGTTATGCGTAAAACTCGTCGGGAAATTGCACGCGTTAAAACTAAACTGAACGCGGCGAAGTAAAAAACGTACTGATTTTTGTTGAGATTTCTTAAATTTAAGATATCATATGCGGAAGTCGGTTAAAAAAACAAGAATAAGTTAAGGGACAGAAGTTATGCCAAAACGTATACTGCAAGGAATCGTGAAAAGTACAGCAAACGACAAAACGGTTGTTGTCGAAGTGGAACGCCGTTTCCGTCATCCGCTGTATGGTAAGTTCGTGAAGCAGAATAAAAAGTATAAAGCACACGATGAAAACAACGAATACAAGGTTGGCGATATCGTGGCTATTGAAGAACATCGTCCGATTTCCAAGACAAAAACTTGGGTCGTTACGGGACGCGTTGGTGTTTCCAAAGACGGTGAAGTCGAGGTAGCAGACTAAACATAAAATAACCGGGTTCTTTGAGGGCGCAAGCCAGTCGGAACCCAGAAACAAAGCCGTGGGGGATTGCCCCGCGTGCAGGAAAAGGGTAAAAAAATGATACAAAATGAAACAGTTATGACAGTTGCAGATAACAGTGGTGCGCGTAAGGCTATGTGCATCAAGGTTTTGGGCGGTTCACATCGCCGCTATGCAACGGTTGGCGACAAAATCGTCGTTGCCATCAAGGAAGCAATTCCACGTGGCAAAGTGCAAAAGGGAACGGTGCAACGTGCAATTATCGTTCGTACTAAATTCCCAATCAAACGTCCGGACGGTTCCATCATCCGTTTCGATGATAACGCGGTTGTTTTGATTAACAAGAATAACTTTGAACCAATTGGAACACGTATTTTTGGACCAATCGCACGTGAAACACGTCGCAAATATGATGTCCAGAAAATTGTTTCGTTGGCACCAGAAGTTCTGTAATGGCGTCCATAATAAATAAAAGGTTGCAAAAATGAAGATTAAGAAAGGCGACGAAGTCGTAGTTATTTCGGGAAAGTATAAGGGCGTCAAAGGCAAAGTGCTGGAAGCGCGCCCGGCGGAATCACGTGTTGTGGTCGAAGGTGTTAACCGCCACAAATGGCATGTGAAACCAACCCAGGACACACCGGGTCATATCGTTGACCGCGAAGCACCGATTCACGTATCCAATGTTGCGATGGTTGATCCAAAAACAAAAAAAGCAACACGTGTCGGATACAAAGTATCGGGTGATAAAAAGGTTCGTGTCACTAAAAAATCTGGGACAGAATTATAAAAACAATAAATCGGTTTCCGCTGTTACGGAAACAAAACGTTAAGGAAAAAAGAAATGCAAAGCAGATTGCGTGAAATATATGAAAAACAGATTGTTCCCGAATTGGTCAAAGAATTCGGTTACAAAAATGCGCTGGCCGTGCCTAAACTTACAAAAATTGTTTTGAATATGGGCGTTGGTGAAGCGGTTTCTGATAAAAAGAAGTTAGATTCAGCGGCGGCGGATTTAACCGCGATTGCGGCACAGAAGTCCGTTATTACGCATGCCAAGAAATCAATCGCGACATATCGTCTGCGCGAAGGTCAGGCCATCGGGACCAAGGTTACATTGCGCGGTAAAAGAATGTATGATTTCTTAGATAAATTGATTACCGTTGCGTTGCCGCGTGTAAAGGATTTTCGTGGTTTATCAAAATCTAAATTTGATGGCCGTGGAAACTATGCGTTTGGTATCCGTGAACATCTGATTTTCCCGGAAATTTCCGTGGATAAAATTGACGCAATTCGCGGTATGGATATTGTTATCGCGACAACTGCGAAAACAGATGAAGAAGCTCGTGCATTGCTGACCAAAATCGGCTTGCCTTTGGTTTTGAAATAATTAAAAAGGTATAAAAATGGCTAAATTAGCGTTGATAAATAAACAAAAAAGACGTGAAGTATTGGTCGCAAAATATGCAAAAAAGCGCGAAGCGATCAAGGAAAAAATGTCCGTCAATGCAACACCAGATGAACGCATGGACGCGATGAAAAAATTGGCGAAGTTGCCACGTAATGCAAACCCAACACGTTTGCGTAACCGTTGCTCGGTTACGGGACGCGCACGCGGTTATTCCCGTATGTTCGGTTTGTGCCGTCAGCAAGTTCGGACCCAGGCGAGCGAAGGTAAATTGCCGGGCGTACGTAAATCCAGTTGGTAAAAACAACTGATAAACCAAAAGCCAGTTGTGGACAATGCAGCTGGTCCAAGTAATGTGGAATAATCCACAACAAAGGAGTAATAAAAGATGTCATTATCACACCCAATCGGAGACATGTTAACGCGTATCCGTAATGGTCAGGTCGCGGGTAAAGAAACAGTCACCGTTCCAAACAGCAAACTGCGTGCAGCGGTTCTGAATGTATTAAAGGAAGAAGGTTTTATTACCGATTTCCGTGAAGAAAAAATCGACGAACATCGTTCCAATTTGGTTATTGAATTGAAATATGTCGGTGGCAATGGCGCGATTCAAGAGGTGTCCGTGGTATCAAAACCGGGCCGTCGTGTCTATTCCGGCAGTGCAAAAATGCCAAAGGTTTTAAATGGTTTGGGTATCGCGATTGTATCGACCCCCAATGGTGTCATGACCGATCACAAGGCACGCTTGATGAACGTCGGCGGTGAAATATTGTGCAAGGTTATCTAATTAAAAGCAGAAGGATTTAGTTATGTCTCGTGCAGGAAAATATCCAGTAAGTTTGAAAGATGGCGTTACAGCGACAATTGTCGATAACGCAATCGTTATCAAGGGACCAAAGGGCGAATTAAAAGTTCCAGTTGATACAAAGCACGCCGGATTGGTCGATGTCAAAATCGAAGATGGCGCAGTTGTCGTTACACCAAAGAATGCAGAAGATAAAGCATCGCGCGCAATGTGGGGAACAATGACCCGTAATGTTCGTAGCGCTGTGATTGGTGTTACAACCGGTTTCGCTAAGGAAATGTATATGAATGGTGTTGGTTACAAAGCGTCTGTGTCCGGCAATAAATTAACTTTGGTTGCTGGTTATTCACATGATGTTGTTATGGAAATCCCGGCGGGTTTAACCGTTGAAATGGGTGGCAGCCCGACCGAATTTACGATACGTGGTATTGATAAATGCTTGGTTGGTTTGTTCGCCGACAAGGTTCACAAGGTTCGCAAGGCCGATCCGTATAAGGGTAAAGGTATCTTCTATAAGGGTGAAAATATCCGCCGCAAAGAAGGTAAAAAGAAATAATAGGTTTTGTGTGATGAACACCAATAGCAATCGTAATATTTTATCAAATTCAAAAAGATTCCCAAAATTGGCGGCTTTTTGGAAGTTGTTTATAGAATATACGATTGATTATTTTAGTGGTCAGAAATACAGAATTTGTTCAGAAGTTAAAGAAGAAAAACAAAAATAATTTCCGCTGTTACGGAAATTGGAAAAAAGGAAACGAAATGTTAAAACATTTGTCTACTGAAGAAAGACGCACAATCGCAAATCGTGGTGCGTTGAAAAGAAAAAATCCTGGCAAAATTCGTTTGTCGGTTTTCCGTTCTGGACGTCATATTGAAATCCAGGCGATTGATGATGTGCGCGGACATACACTGTGCGCTGCATCCAGCAAGGAAAAAGGATTCGCTGGCAAAGGGTGGAATGTTGCCGGTGCGGAATTGGTTGGTAAAGCATTTGCCGAACGTTTGGTAAAGGCTAAATTGGCCGACAATTGTTATTTTGATCGTGGCGGTTACCGCTATCATGGTCGTGTAAAAGCACTGTGCGAAGCAATCCGCGCTGGTGGCGTCAGAATATAATGCAAGATTAAACGGAGAATATAAATGGCACGTTTTGATGATAAAAAATTACAGACGGATAACTTGGTAGACAAATTGGTTTCTATCAATCGTGTTTCCAAGACCGTAAAGGGTGGTAAAAACATGTCTTTCTCGGCACTGGTCGTTGTCGGGGACAAGGCAGGTCGTGTTGGTTTCGGCAAGGGTAAAGCATTGGAAGTGCAGAGTGCTGTCCAGAAAGCAACCAAAGCCGCAAAAGCAAAAATGATTCGCGTTCCGTTAAAAGAGGGTCGTACATTGCATCACGATATTGAATCACGTTATGGCGCATCCAAATTGGTCGTCCGCAGCGCGGTTCCCGGTACCGGTATCATTGCCGGTGGTGCATTGCGTGCGGTGTTTGAATGCTTAGGAATTCAGGACGTTGTTGTGAAATCCCAGGGTTCCAACAATCCAAACAACATGGTTCGCGCGGCATTTTTGGCGTTTTCTAAAATGAATTCGCCGAAAACGGTTGCGGCACGTCGTGGTAAATCTGTGTCCGAAATCATTGCCGGTCGTGATGGCAAAAAGTTCGAAGAAAACGCAGAAACAGCCGAAGATAAATAATACGGACGGGGGTAATTAAAATGGCTACTATTACTGTTAAACAAGTTCGTGGTTTGATTCACCGTCCGGAATCACAACGTAAGATTGTCAAAGCGTTGGGGTTGGGCCGTATCGGTAAAACACGCGAAATCAACGATACGCCGGCTGTGCGCGGCATGGTTGCCAAAGTTGCACACTTGGTCGAAATCGTTGAAAAATAATTACAAGAACCGAGTGCATAAACACTTGTTTATGTGCGAAAAGGAACTATAACATAGTTCATAGGAATAAGAGGAAAAAGAAATGAAATTAAATGCATTGATGGATAATTTCGGCGCACGCAAAGACACTAAACGCGTTGGTCGTGGTATGGCGTCGGGTTATGGTAAAACCGCGGGTCGTGGTAACAAGGGTCAAAAGGCACGTGCCGGTTCCCGTAAACAGGCAACTTTCCAGGGTGGTCAGATGCCGATTTTGCGTCGTTTCCCGAAATTCGGTTTCAACAATCCGTTCCACAAAGAATATGCAACAATCAATGTTGGTGACATCGAAAAGTTTATCGCGAGCGGTAAAATAGATGCCAAAAAAGAAATCACAATCGATTCGTTGTTGGCGGCAAAAATTATCAACCGTAAAATGGATGGATTGAAAGTTTTGGCCAAAGGCGAAATTAAATCTGCGGTTAATGTTATCGCGGACAAATGGTCCAAGGCGGCCGAGGGCGCAATCGTAAAAGCCGGCGGTTCAATCAAAAACAAATAATCTTAACTTGCGCGCCCGTAACGGACGCGCATAAACGGTTAAAATCTTAGCGCAATGAAATTCTTAAAGAAATATTTTGGAAATTTGACCGATTTACAGAAACGAATAATGTTCACATTGGGGGCGTTAATCGTTTATCGAATCGGTTCTTTTATTCCATTACCGGGGGTTAATGCATCTGCTATTTTGCACCTGTTCAGTGGCGAAGGCAGTGGCATGATGGGAATGTTCGATATGTTCAGCGGTGGTTCGCTGTCACGTATGTCGGTTTTGGCATTGAACATTTTCCCATACATTTCCGCATCCATCGTTTTACAGTTGTTAACCGCAACCAGTAAAAATCTGAATGATTTGCGTAAAGAGGGCGAATCTGGTCGTATCAAGATTAATCAATACACGCGCTATTTGGCGGTGTTTTTGGCAATCGTCCAGGGTTGGGCGGTTGTTCGTGGTTTGGAATCTATGGCACCGGTCAATGGTGTCGCGGCGGTTGTGAATCCGGGTTTTGCGTTTGAATTGTCGGCCATTATTGCGCTGGTTGGTGGAACCGTGTTTGTTATGTGGTTGGCGGAACAAATCACCGCACGTGGCGTAGGCCAGGGCGCATCGCTGTTAATCTTTGCGGGTATTATCGCCCAGATTCCAAGTGGTGTTGGTAAGTTATTCAGTTTGGGTTCCGTGGGTCAGATGTCACCGGCGATGATTGCGTTAACAATCGCGTTCGTTGTTGGTATTGTTGCGTTAATCGCGTTCTTTGAACAGGCACAGCGCCGTATTCAGATTTTATATCCGCGCCAGGTTTCGGCAAATGGTGTTATGAATACCAACGCGTCATATTTGCCGATCAAGGTTAATATGTCGGGCGTTATGGGGCCGGTGTTTGCAGCATCTATTATGATGTTGCCGGCATTTATCCAGCGGTTTGTCCAAAGTGATAATTTGGTCGTGCAGCAAATTTTGGGATTCTTTACATATGGTGCATGGTCGTACATCATTTTGTACACTGTATTGATTGCGTTCTTTGCATATTTCCAGACCGCCGTCGTATTTAATTCCGAAGAAACCAGTATCAGCCTTAAAAATATGGGTGGTTATATTCCGGGTGTTCGTCCGGGTGACCAAACGAAAAAATATTTGGACGATGTTGTGTCGCGCACGACCGCGATTGGTGTTGTGTACTTGGTCGTGGTGTGTGTGATTCCAATTATCCTGAATACCCATGCCGGTATGCCGTTGACCATTGGTGGAACCAGTGTGTTAATCGTCGCCGGGGTGATTTTGGATACCATGAACCAGGTTCAATCATATCTGGTTGCAAAACAGTACACGGGGGTTGTTGGACACGCGAAAAAGGGGCGTTTCCGCAACTAAAACAAGATTTGACTTTTGCGGGATTTATTTTAGAATAGTCCGGCAAAATAAAATACCCAAGAAATCTGGACGGCAGATTTTTTGGCAACAAAAACGGGCGCGTGAACGCGTCAAAGAAGTAATAAAAAGGAAAATGAAAAATGGCACGTATAGCAGGTGTTAACATTCCAGCAGAAAAACGCATTGAAATCGCGTTGCGCTATATTCATGGTATTGGTCCGGCCCGCGCCGCCAAGATTTGTGAAGCGTTAAAATTAAAAGACGGTCTGCGCGCGAAGGATTTGACGGACGCTGATGTTATCAAAATTTCGAACTATATCGAAGAAAATTTCAAGGTCGAAGGTGATGTTCGTCGCGAAGTCGCAATGAATATTAAACGCTTACAGGATCTTAAAACATATCGCGGTATTCGTCACCGTAACCGTTTGCCGGTTCGCGGTCAACGTACACAAACCAATGCCCGTACACGTAAGGGTAAACGTGTTGTGGTCGCAGGTTCCGCGGTCAAGGGTAAATAATAATTTTGGGTAGAGATTAACACCATAGTTAATTGAAGACATCTAAATAAAAGGTAAAAATAATGGCAGTTACAAAAGCTAAAAAGAAAGTAATCAAAAAAGTATCGCATGGCATTGCACATGTCGTCGCGACAAATAACAATACACGTATCACAATCACAGATCCGTCCGGCGCCGTGTTAACTTGGGCAACCGCGGGTGCAAATAATTTCAAGGGTGCGAAAAAGTCCACACCATATGCGGCAACCGTCGTCGCCGACAGCGTGGGCAAGAAAGTCGCAGAAATGGGTATGAAAACCGTCGATGTCCTTATGCGTGGTATTGGCCAGGGTCGTGAATCCGCCGTTCGTGGTTTGGCGAATGCGGGTCTGATTGTGCAGTCGATTACCGATACTACACGTATTCCGCACAATGGTTGCCGTCCAAAGAAAGTGCGCCGTGTGTAGTTGTTGGTGTAAGTGGATAGTGATTAGTAAAAACCGTCGCATTGGCGACGGTTTTTTTTATTCCCCTTCACATGGTGAAGGGGTGCCGAGTGTAACGAGGCGGGGTAGTTAATAAAACCAATCATTATTACAACTACCCCGTCTTGTTCGTTTCACTCACAATCCACCCCTTCACCGCGTGAAGGGGATTTAAAACGTATCGCGTGTTTTGTTTAATTTGTTGACTTTTTTTGTTTTTGTGTTACATTTTTTTCGTTATGAAACCACTAGGTAATGTTTTTATTCCCAAGAACTATGATGAATTCTTGCCCGAATTGCTGGACAAGCATTTTGCATGGAAAATGGAATTTTCGTCCAAGACCGATATTTCAAATACGGGTCAAATAACGTACTATGAAATACGTGACACGGTGGCGCGTGGCAATTTCGTTTTAGTACCCGGATTGGCCAGTAATACGCAAATTGAACCATTGATGCGTGCGGTTACGTATTGGTCGTTAAAGCACAAGTATAATATTTATGCGGTTGATCATTTCCTGGGCGATTTCAAGCCGGAAAATACGAAGGAATTAGCAGACAGAAATACCGCACCGGAATTTCTTGATTTGTTGGATGTCGGGTTGGACATTGTATCCAAAATGTCCATTGATAAGTGGACGTGTGTCGTTGGACATTCGCTGGGCGGACTTGGAACGTTGGAGGTTTTTAATCGCCGCGTTCAACAAAATAAACCGGTCGGGTTTTCGGGGGCGATACTGTTTGCGCCGTTTGTTACACCCGAATGGCACGCTTTTACAAAACAATTTATGAAGCACTATCAATATCCGGATTTGTCGGACGAAGAGTTTTATAAAAGCCCAATGGGACTTTCCAGTTTGCACGACGTTTATTATGCAAAACAGGCCAGATATATTTCACTGTATCCCGGATTTTATGATGAAATAGATAAATTACCGGTGCGGGCGGAATTGATGGCCCGGTATAACATTCCCGTAACATTGGTTGCGGGTGGGTGCGATAAAAAATCGCCGGCCGAATATATGCGGTTGCTTTGCGCGGACGTACACAACTATCAAGATTGTGACAATGTAAAATTGGTCGAATTTCCAACAAGCCGTCATTCATTCATTGACCAGCATAATGATTGGAGTTCGATATTAAATTTAATCAAATCACAATATCCGCGCATCAAGAAAAGTAAAACGAAATAAAAAACCGCCGCGATTGCGGCGGTTGTTCTTAGCGCAAACTTAATTGGTTAAAAACCACATTTGTTGCATTTTGGTGTTTCAATCGCACGCATTGTTGTGTATGAACCCGCCGGTACATATGACACAACCGGTTTATATTGCTGAACCGTTTCGCGAACGAAATATTCACGATTCACAACGCGTTCAAATGGTTCGCCGCAAACACGGGCAGAACATTTGTTGCATTTTGTGCATGCTGGTTTCGCAACGACTGTTTTAACAACCGGCTTTTCAACGCGTTCAACACGTGCATAATCTTCGGCAACAGTTTTCATTTCTGTGTTGTAGTCGGAATAGACACCACCATCAGACGCATAAACCGGTGCGCAGATAACACATGCAATCGCCCCAAATAAAATTGTTTTTTTCATATTTTTATTCCTTTTGGTTGGACTAAACCGAGTTTAGGACATAAAATAGCGATTGTCAAGTTTTTGACTAAAATAAAAAAGTGTCCATTTTTTGATCGGTGGAAAATGCTAATAATATGTTGACAATACGTAAATGTCGGTATAAAATAACGCACGCGCATAGGGGTTATGCGCAATTTTGGTGAAAATAATAAACTAAGCCATAAAGGAAAAAATATGATTGAAAAGAACTGGATGACCCTGATTAAGCCGAAAAAACTTAATATTGTGGTCGATGAAAATAATCCGAATATTGCGACATTGGTTGCGGAACCGTTGGAAAAGGGTTTCGGTTTAACACTGGGGACGGCATTGCGTCGTGTTTTGTTGTCTTCGTTGCAGGGGTGTGCACCAATCTATATCAAAATTGATGGCGTTCAGCACGAATTTAGCAGTGTTCCGGGTTGCCGCGAAGATGTTACCGATATCATCTTGAACTTGAAGGGTGTTTATTTCAAGGCTTTGACCGAAGGTCAGCACAAGGCTTATTTGAAAGTCAAGGGTCCGGCTGTCGTTACCGCGGGCATGATTGAAACATCCGGTGGTGTCGAAGTTATGAACAAAGATGTCGAAATCTGCACACTGGACAAGGGCGCTAATTTCGATATGGAAATCACACTTGGGACGGGTCGTGGTTATGTTCCGTCATCTCAGAACGCAAATGATTTGCCGTTGGGAACAATTCCGGTTGATTCAATCTATTCACCGATTTTGAACGTGGCCAGCACCGTTACCGCAACGCGTGTCGGTCAATCAACGGACTATGATAAATTGGAATTGACGGTTAAAACAAATGGTTCCGTTGCACCCGAAGATGCAATCGCGTTTGCTGCACGTATTTTGACCGATCAATTGGTTGTATTTATTAATTTCGAAGATCCGGCACAAATTAATGCACCGACCGAAGAAGAAAAGGCCAAGGATGCATTGCCGTTTGATCCGAAATTGTTAAAGCATGTTGATGAATTGGAATTGTCTGTTCGTGCAAACAATTGTTTAAAGAACGACAAAATCAACTGGTTGGGCGAATTGGTTCAAAAGACCGAAGCCGACATGTTGAAAACACCGAACTTTGGCCGCAAATCCTTGAACGAAATCAAGGCGCAGTTAGAGGCCATGGGATTGGGCCTGGGAATGGAAGTCCCGGGATGGCCACCGGAAAATATCGCAGAACTTGCGAAAAAATACGAAGATCCCTATAAATAAATTAAATTCTGCGGGTTCTTGTCGCGGTTGTCGTTTTTCATGTAACGTCATGTACACATCAAAACGCCAACCGCTTCCAAATAACCTCGTATAATTTAATTTCTTGCCATCGCAAGGAAAACTCGTGTTTCTGAAAAATTATTTTTAGGGCACGGTGTCTCAAACAAATCCCTGACAAAAAAGAGCAGGGCAGAAGCAAAATAAAGGAGTAATCGATGAGACATATGAAAGCGGGTCGCACGTTTAATCGCGACACAAATGCACGCAAGGCGATGTTTATCGGGCTTGCGAAAAACTTGATTGAAAAAGAACAGATTAAAACGACTTTGCCAAAGGCAAAAGACCTGCGTACAGTGGTCGAAAAAATGATTACTCGCGCACGTGTCGATAGCGTTGCAAATCGCCGTTTAATTGCGTCCGAATTGGGTAATGGTTCCGATGCGACGGTTAAAAAATTATTCACCGTTTTGGGACCACGCTATGCCAAGCGTCCGGGCGGATACACCCGCGTGTTAAAGGCTGGTTTCCGTTATGGCGATGCGGCACCAATGGCGATTATCGAATTGGTCGATCGTGACGAAAATGCTAAAAAAGCGGCACCAAAAACGGTTGCTGCGGATGCCAAGGAACCGGTTGCAGCCGCCACGGAAGAAAAACCGGCGGCCAAGAAAGCCGCACCCAAGGCGACAGCCACCAAAGTAGCCAAGGAAGCCCCCAAGGCGGCCAAGGCCACAGGTGCCAAAAAAGCGGTTGCGGTTAAACGCCGTGCCACAGGCAAATAAAAAAACGGGGCATTTGCCCCGTTTTTTTATTACCTTGTGCGCTGGAATAAAATCATTTTTGTTTCGATGCTGTTCGGCTTGATGGTTTTATTGGTTTCTGTGTTTTTGTATTTTAATTTGGCGCCCAGTGGCGATGTCAATCGGACAGAACTGTAATCAAATTGCTGGCGCTGGGGTAAGTATGCAATGTGTCCACCAATATTCAGGTGGTCGGTTAATTCGCGCAAAATTTTTGCCTGGGTTTCAGCATCATAACAATAATCAAATATATTTGATAAATTTATAAAGTCATATGTGTTAGATATTTTTGCACTTAAATCATATAAATCACAAAGTATGAAATTAAATGGCTTCGTTAAAATCTTACGTAATTTAATGTATTCAGGAATTTTTGGAACGTTTTCATAGTATTCTTTGATGCCCAACCCCGAGCAAAACATATAATCGTGCCGCCCCTGGTTTATAATTTCGCGGGTGTCGTTTGGTAATAAAGGCAACAAATTTCGCATGGTTGGTGTGTCCGCAAAATCTAAACGCAGACGTAAATCGTTCAATAATTGGATATATTCGCCCAGTGAAATATTCTTTATTGCGGCGAATTTGATGTCTTGGATAGCGTGTGCGTTAATTGTAATATCAAACGTATCAACTGTTGTTGCCCCGGCAAGTGTGTGAAACATCGCCTGGTCGCCGGATCCGGCGACCGTTAATACTTTGCGCACATTTGGCACGACCGTTGTGGCCCAACGTTGATCTTCGTTGCTGATTACGTACGCCGGTAAAAAATTCTTTTCAAGTAACATATACACCCCCGTTTGCCATGTATAATATGGCACAAAAATACAAATTGTCAATGTTTTTCGGGCCGTAATGGGGCGAAAAATTGTTAAAAAGTGTTTTTAATAATCGGCTTTTTATGGTAAAATAAAAGGAATTAATGGGGGTAAGGATGAGAAAAATTGTTATCTCAATCATGCTTATTTTGGGTGCGGTTATAAACGCAAATGCCGCACCGGCGCCAAATCCGCGTGGTAATGCGACAGGAACCCAGGGGGTTGAAGTCGCGCGCAGTGCGCGTTCGGCCGTCGCACCGGCACGTAGTGCGGTTTCCGCACGCAGTGCCACAACACCACAATCGGGTGTCGTGTCCCGTGCCGCCGTTACAACACAAAAGGTTATTAATTCGGGGACCAAGGTCGCGACCGCAACCAAAAATACTGCGGTGAATCAGGAATGCCAGGATAAATATTACGGGTGTATGGATGCGTTCTGTATGCTGGATAATACCAGTGGCGGACGCTGTGTTTGCAGCAATAAAAACGCCGAACTGGATGAAATATTGGCGGAAATAGAAAAGTTAGATCAACAATCGTATCAAATGGCAACATACGGTGTTGAAAAAATCGAAATGGGTATGGATGCCGAAGAGGCGATAGCCAAGGCAAATGCCGCCGCAAAAGAAGCCGCTGATGCTGTAAAAGTTACTGAACGCCGTAAATCGCTGGATTTATCGCTTTGGGAAAATCCTGTATCGTTGGATGACGAAGATATGTTCGATATATTCACAACATCGGAATCCACGGTGGACGGCAAAACGGGCGATTCATTACAACGTGCGGCCCATGAACTGTGTGCCGCCCAGGTTCCGGAATGTGCGGCGGATATGTCGATGTTGCAATTACTTTATGCGCAAAAAATACGGTCCGATTGCAACGCGTATGAAAACAGTTTGAAACAGCAGAAAAATGCAAGTCAGACTAAATTAGCCACCGCCGAACGTGCGTTACGTGAAGCGGCATTGGAACAGTTGCGGACGGCGAATAAATATGATTTGGGACAATGCACAATCCAGTTCAAAAAGTGCATGCAAACGACCGGCGGTTGTGGTGACGATTTTTCATCGTGTGCGACGGTTTCGGCGTTTGACAGCACTAATGTTCGACAAAGTACTTCGAAAAAAGCGAAAAATCACATAATCAAAGGTGCGGCTACGACAATCGAAATAAACGCGTCGACGTATGATGCGCTGGTGTCGAAAAAGCCATTGTGCGATACCGTGACCAAACAATGCCAACGTGTCGCGGACCAGGTGTGGAATACGTTTTTAAAAGAGGCGGCACCCGCCATCAAATCAGCCGAGTTAATTGCTGAAGATAATGCGCGTCAAAGTTGCATTGGCAATATTTCATCGTGTTTCCAAAAGGCGTGTCGTGATAATATCGACCCGAACGATCCGGATGGGTCGTATGATATGTGTTTAACGCGGCCACAAACAATGTTGAACGTGTGTCGTGTGCCGCTGAACGCGTGTGGCATAAGCGAAAGAAATCCCGAAAATTCACAAATATGGGATTTCGTGATTGCGCGTTTGGCATCTATGCGTATCGATTCATGTACCAAAGAAGTCAAAGAGTGTTTACAGGCGGACGTTCGCTGTGGTTCTGATTACTCGCAATGTATTGGGTTGGATTTAGATACAATTATCAATATGTGTCCAACGGATAAGTTAGTTGGTTGCCAGGAAAATGGGGTTAAAAAATCTTTGGCCGATGTATCTAATTTGGTTATGGGTATATTCTTGAACATTGATAATGCTATGCTGACCCAGTGTCAACAGGCCGTTACAACCAAGATGTTGGAACTGTGCGGCGATACTGCAACATGTACCGCATTTGATGACGATAATGATATGGGGACGGAATCGCTGATGTCATATAAAGATAACAATGGTGATTATGTCATAGAAGGATTGGTGTCGTTTGGTAATGTGAAAATAAGCGAGGTTGGCGATACATCGACCCCGGAAAATGTAAAGTTTGGTCGGTATGAAGTAAACATTTCGGATTATAAAGATCACTTGAAAGATAATAGTGCGACCGTTCAACGTATCACGTCGTCGTTACAGTCTGTGGCAAGCAAGATTAATCAAAAAATTGCAATTTTGTCCCAGGACAGCACAATTAATATGTGTGTCTATGGGCGCGATATGTCGCAAATTCGTCAGCGTTCAAGCGCCGGGGAATCCACAAACAGGGATATAACGGCGGCACGTTTCCCGAATTTATTGGATTCATCGATATTGGCAATTGTTAATTCGGGTATGGATCGTGCAAGACAAAATTATACAACGAAATATAATAAACTGGTTAGTGAAGCAATGGAATCACAGAACGACGATATTAAATCTGTGTTGTGTGCGGCAATGGCATCCAATACTCCAAAATGCGTACAGTATGATGACAACGGTTTTTGTATTCAATACGAGGCCAGCAATTTTGAAAATGTGTTTGATGGGATGACGGGTTCCGATACTTCGGATAACACACAAAAGGGTATGTATGCGACGCGCTATGTATTGTCCGGTATGAACGTGTCCAGATTGGCGGCGGCACAGCAATCCGGGCATGGGGAATATACACAAATAGACGCGTTCGGTAATATGTTGGGCAGCATATCCATGAGCGCATTGTATTCGCCGTCAAATAAGTCATGCACGATTAGAACCGAAACAGTTATGTGCAAAGAGATGGCAGATGCAGTAATTACAACTAATACATCAAAAACGTGGGATTTATATAAAGGTGCAGTTGCAGGCGGTGGTGCGGGCGGCGCGTCTGGTGCAACCGCAGGTGCCGGTGCAAGTGCTGGGGCCGCAGCTGGTGGAGCGGCCGGAGGTGGTGCAGGTGGCGGTGTGGTCGGAGCAGGTGGTGCCGCGGGTGCGGGCGGTGCGGCTGGCGCAAGTGGTGCAGCCGGTGCTGGTGCTGGTGCAGGTGCCGCGGGTATTGTGTTTGCTGGCACTGCTGTTTATGGTGGTGTTAAAAGAAAGACGGAAACGGTAAGCAATTATCACGGTACACCATGTAAAGAATATGCGGAACCTGTGTTGAACACAACGGTAATAGAAATGTAAACAAACCGCCCGAATGGGCGGTTTGTTTTTTATCGTCATCCCGACGAAGGTCGGGATCCATTGCGCCGCAGGCACTTTTTATACATTACTATCATATCCAAAAGATTTTAAAACAATTGGATATAAATCATCCCAATTTGGATTTTGCTTGATAATAAGTCGCATTTTCCAGTTGCGTTGCCATTCCTTTAATTGACGTTCACGTGCGACCATACTTTCCATAGAATCAAACTGTTCATAATACACCAACAGATTGCAATTATATTTCGCAGTAAAAGAGTTCGGATATATTTTGTTTTTGTGTTCAAATACACGACCAACCAAATCGGATGTCGAACCAATGTACAATGTTCCCATTGGACCGCTTGCCATAATATAAACGTAACCATGCTTGTCCATGGCAGCAATTTTAACAAGTGTAATGTGTTATTGCAAGTTGTCGCTGCGCGGCAATGGAGCCCGGCCTGCGCCGGGATGACGATAAGAAGTTTGGTTTTTTTAGATTAAATTTTTCAAATCGCTTATAACACGAACGCCGTTGCGTTCCCATTGTGGGCGCAGTTCGTCAATATCCATTATGTTATCAGACCCCAGGTATAAAACCGGGGTGACATTATGGGCCGTTGCGGATTCAATGACCAATGCGATTGGGGAACGGCGAATCTTGCCCGCGGCAAACCACGATTCGTTATCCGCAACCCAGAAATCCGAATCGGTGTGTGATGCGATTGCAAATTTGTCTGTGATAACCACATCATTTTCCACCGTGTATGGTATGGAGTGTTCGGTTAAATATTTTGTTACAATATCATTGTTGCCTGTTGTCGTTTGGACGGCGGTGGTTTGTAATTCCGAATCGGTTTCGTCGACATCATCGTCGTCATCGAAATCCAAGTCAGTAAATACCGGAACGTCGTCTATGATATTTTCGGTATCATTAATGTCAAAGTCGGTTGGAATTGGCATTTCCGATTCGGTTACTGTGTTGTCCGGCGTTTCGATGGTTGGGTTGTTAGCTTTTTTTGTTACGTTGCTTAAATCAAATACTGATGTTTGTTTATATGCGGTATTATCGCGTGCGCGTTCATATGCAACACGCATTTCCGCCGGGACGGCCGCGGGAATGGGTTCCGGTTTCGATTCAGTTTTTGTGGAATCGGTTTCGGATTTTGTTTCCGTTTCCGGTGTGGATTCCGATTCGGTTTTTGTTTCGGATTCCGATTTGGTTTCCATATCGGGTTCATCGTCCATCGGTGTTTGGGTAAATGCCTTTGTAAAAAATGTCTTTACGCATTCCGGAAATGTTAATTTGAAATTAAACAGTGGTGATTTTGTTCGTGCGATTACTATTGTCGTCGCGACGTATAACGGAACCATGGCTAAAATCAAAATGCCAAATACGAATCCCGCAAATCCATGCAGGTGCGCGTGCATTAATTGATGCCAACGTGTTGCGGAAAATATGTTGAAGTTAAACATATAACGCATAATCGCCCATGTCACAATGATATACCCCACGGTCCAAAGAATCGCGTATTTGTTGGAATTATAAAAATTCTGTATGCGTGTCCACATCTGTTATATTATAGACAAGATATGGTTTTTGTCAATGTTTTATAGGTTTTGTGTCGGCTGGACAAGATTGTGTGTAAAAAAACTTTTTTATGGGCTTTTTTTGTGGTATAATTAAAGAAACTAATATGGGGGGATTTAATGTATAAATCAACGAAATTGTTCGGCGCAATGTTCGCCGGTTTTGGTGCTTTGATGCTTGTTAATGCAGCATTTGCCGATGCAACGTCGCGTGTGGCGGCGACCGGACGTGCAGGTGCGGCGGCGCGTATGCCGTCTATGCCAATTATGACAATAAACCCGGCAAATATTACGGCTGATGTTCAGAAACCGGCGCCACAACCGGTCCCACAACCCCAGCCGGAACCGAAACCAGAACCCCAGCCGGAACCACAACCAGAACCGGAATGTCCGGACGGTGGTGTTCGTAATTCGGAATATACGGTTAATCACTGTATGAACGATGTGCTGGCGTGCATTAATAACGGCGCGACACCAAACGGTATGAATGATTTGTTCAACGAAGATATGCGTAACGCTATTATGAACGGTATGGGTCTTTGTTCAATCCAGGTCGAAAAATGTATGACAACCGTTCGCCGTGATTGCCGTCCGGTATATCGTGCGATTGCCGACGTTTGGGTCGATTTCAATTCGCGTAAAATCCAACCGGAATATTATAATTTCGTTCTGCGTAAAACGGGACTCACCCCGAACCAGGCGGAAAATACTTGCTTGCTGTTGGATGTTAATACATTTGGTCCGTCTTTTGCCGCCGTTGATAATAACGGTGGAACGACCGCGGAATATAATAACCGTGTCGGCGCATATAATAACCAAATGGGTGGCGTTTTAATCAAAACAAATCCCCAGGGGGCGCAGTTGAATTATGGCAATCCGGGTGTTGATGGCGCGCGTGGACACTATGCGCGTTGGGATGCAACAACGGCAACGTGCTATCTGCGTGTGGCGGCGTACAACAAAGACGAACAAATCAAAAACAGTTGGTTGTTCGGTGCGGTTGGTAATGATGAACCGGCCCAGGTTTGGCGTGCCGCCGGCGAAACGTTCAGTTGCAACAAAGACCTGTTTGGTTTTTCGCTGCTGAATGACACTAAGACAACTGCGGTCGTTGGTGTTGGTGGTGGAACATTGGCGGGTGCCGGAATTGGCGCATTGGCGGGTCATGGCGCGCGCGCATTTGATTGTGATAGTAAGTCCGCGTTGAATAAGTTAAATAAAGAATTGCGCAATGGTAACAATATCTATTCGTTGAACGGATATTTGGACGCGGGCGAAAAAATCACAACCGCAGATTTGACCGAAAGTCAATGCAATGCGATTTTGGACCTTTACACAGACTATCAGACAATCAAGGCGAACAAGGCTTATTGTTTTGGTGACCTGACGATTGATTGCACATTTGTTGAAATGGTTGAAGGTTCCGCGATTCCGGTGCGTGATAATACTTTGGCGGAAGCGTGCGGCAAAGCCGAAAAATTTACCGCCAAGGATTGTATAAAATACCTGGAACAAAGGGGGCTGGTCGAAGAGGATAAATATGTTATCGAACGTTCCGAATGCAGAACTGGTAAAATTGGTTGCGATTATAAATCGTTGCGGCGTGCCAAAAACTGGGCAAATCAATTAAAATGCCAGGCATTGACGCCGGATTGTATTAACGAAAAGGAACTGGATAAACAACTGGCGGAACTGGGCAAGGTATTTAATGGATTGTCTGTATTAGAAGGCGAAAAATCGAATTATGGTACAACCGTTCCGGTTGGTGCCGCGATTGGTGCGGGAACCGGTGGTTTGGCAACGGCGATAACCGCATTCGTTGAAAAGAACAATATTAATTGTCGCGTTGGCGATGGACTGAACACCGTTGCATATGGCAAATCGCACTCGATTGATACATTGAAAGATTTCTATGTGAAATGGGGTTTGAAATTGCCGGATACAGTAATTCCGACGGCGACCGCGGTTGATTGTAAAACGTGGAAATTATCATGCGCGGAATATACCGATTTGAATCAGTGCGCGGCGGCGGCGATTAATTATAAGCCGGCGATTGATGGCACAATAACGCTGGTTCGTTCGGCGTGCGCGGTGTCGGGCAGTGTGTGCATTGAAAACGCGGCCGTGGCACAATCGTATGGTGCGTGTGTCGAAAACGACGCCGATTAAGTTTCTTTAGGTGTGTCCCTAAAGCATCCGTCCCATTAAGGTTTTCACGAAATCCTTGTCGTCGTGAAAACCGGGGCGGTTTTTTATTCCCCTTTGCATGGCGAAGGGGTGGATTGCGAACGATAGTGAGCAAGACGGGGTAGTGGTAATGTATTTATTGGGTTATTCATGCCTGCGGCGCAATGGATCCCCGCCTTTGCGGGGATGACAATACAATTGAGATCGTATTGTCACATCACAAAATCTTCGCCCAGGTAGACTTTTTTAACCATTTCGTCGGCGATGATTTCGTCGGTTGTACCGTGTTTTAAAATCTTGCCATCGTGTAAAACATAACTGTGGTCGGTAATTCCCAATGTTTCACGAACATTGTGGTCGGTGATGATAACGCCCAATCCGCGATTTTTTAATTGCGACACCAACGACCGAATTTCATTAACCGCAATCGGGTCAATACCCGCAAACGGTTCGTCCAGCAAAATAAATTTAGGGTCGTTCGCCAATGCACGCGCAATTTCCACACGACGACGTTCGCCACCCGACAACGCGGTTGCGGGACTGCGGCGTAATGCCGATATTGCAAATTCATCCAGTAACGCATCCAATTTTTGTTGACGCTTTTTCCGGCTCGGTTCGACAACTTCCAAAATCGCCATAATATTTTGTTCAACGGTTAATCCGCGGAATACACTATTTTCCTGGGGCAAATAACCGATGTGCAAACGTGACCGTTGATAAAAGGGCAGGTGGGTTATATCCTGGCTATTCAAAAAGATTTGGCCGCCGTGGAATTTAACTGGCCCGTTATGCAATAGAACGCGGTTGTTTTACCCGCACCGTTCGGTCCCAACAGTCCCACCGATTCGCCCTGGCGCGCGACCATTGATATATCGCGCAGAACCATACGCTTGCCATATGATTTGGATAAATGTTCAACACGTAATACAGACTGTTTCATAATTTTATCACCATTTCATCGGTTAATGCCTTGTCACCAGTTGTGGAATCCACACGGACATTACCACCCAATGTGACACGTTTAGATTTTATATCATACCGGCCATGATTTGCGGTTATGTTACTTGTTTCGGGTTTGCCGTCAATTTTGCGTGTTATTTTGCCGCGCACAGAATCAAGAAATATGATATCGGGTTGGTCGTATTCCTGGCGCGCGGTGGCGGCATGAATTTGAAATGGATTGCCGTCACGATCAACACCCGAAAATGATGCATCTGTCATTTTAAACTGATTGGTGGTAATGTCCGCCATATTGACTGCGGATATCGGTGTCCATAATAATTGGTGTGTGAACAGTGCGCCCGCAACCAGTGCCGCAACCATTACCAAACCCCAGCCCGTGAAAAAGAACTGCCACAAACGTTGCAGACGACGGTGTTTCGAAAAGATTATAAACGTACGATTATCACTCATGTTAATTACCAGTTTAGCGCGATGGATAATAAAAAGCAATTTTTATATTTTTTTGATGTGCTTTTTGTGATATAATGGCGCGTAAGAGAGATGAAAAAAAATCTTGTCATATTTGTTGTGTTATCACTGTGCGCGACCGTGAATGCGGTCACGGCTGCGGTGACTATTAAAAAGGCCGCGCCTGTCGCGACCCAGGAATCGTCCACGTCCAGTGTCACGACCAGTTTGGTTCCTTCGGTTCTGTCGTTGGTTTCGGATGTTCAAAATTTGAATGCGCAACAGCGCACGTTGGATGCCGAATGCACACCGTCCAGCGCGGAAATCGAATTTGTAAATAACACAATCAAAGAATGGGCAAAAACCGGTGCCGCCACCGCGTCTGAGGTTGAACGCAGGCTTAACAAGCAACGTTGCGCGGGTGGTGTCGGATACGAGGCCAGTGTCCGCTATTCCGCCGGTACGGATATGAAAAACATTTGTTACGATAATTTTGCGGGTGAATCTGATGAAATGATGGTGTGGTATCATTTCCCAAAGGCATCCAAGGCGACATATTGTCCGGACGGTTCACCAACGTGTAGTGACAAGGAAAGAAAAACCATATCAAATGTTTATGAAATATTCGATTTGGTGGATTTCACATACGAAGATTATAATAAACAGGAAGCCACCATGGCGGCAAAGTTGATTGATCGTGCGGATCGCTGTTCTGATGTCCGGGTCAACCAAAAGAAAAAACAGATGTGGGGCGAATTCTTGGTTAATACCATGGGTAACGTCGGGCAAAAAACCAGCACGTCAACGATTATGCAAACGGTTGGCAATATAACGCAAAATGGTGCCAGCTTAAATGGTGGGCTTTCGTCACTGGGGGCAATCGCGACACAGTTTATGGACAAGTAAGGTGGGAAACGTTGTTTTTTTATGCTTTACTAATTTTTCGAAAAATCGTATAATACAATGAATTAGGAAAGGGGAAGTTTATGAAAGTTCAAATTTCAAAGTTCAGATTTCAAATATTGTTGGGTGCGTTGGTCGCGTTGGCGGCGTGTGCGGGCGGTAGTTCGGACAACGGCGCGCGTGTTGTATCAACACCGACGGTGGACTATGTCGAACAATTAGATGTGTATTCCGCCCCGCACCAGGATTCTTTCCTAAATCAATTGGCGATGAATTATCGTTCGTATGCAATTTATAACGCACGGACCAGTGGTTATCCGGAAATGGGCGAATTGTTCGCACAAAAAGCGGTTGCCGCTTTTTCGGGCGAGGTTCCTTTCCCCGAAACCCTGGAAAACTGGCCGGTTAGCGATGACCAAACATCGTTTGAATTGTATACCGCATATAACGAATTGATGGAACAGTTGAAAAATGATGCAAGTGATTTGCAGCCCGAATTAACGGCCGAGGTTCAAGCCAAATACGATTGCTGGCTGTCCGCCACCGCAAGTGGTCAAGATGCCACCGCGCGTCAGTGTCGTGACCGTTTTCAGCGGTCTTTGGCGGCGTTGCGTGATTGCAAGGGTGGCCGTGTGATAAACAAGGTTCAAACAACCGAAACGGTCAAAACGGACATCGCGGTCGCAACAAAACCAAGTGCGGCACCGGAATATTATCCGGAAACACGCAACATGCGCGCAATGAACACTTCGTCCCGTGCGCGCGATGGTGTGATTATTGTTAATAATGTTAATGTACCGGAACACTTGATTAATCCTGTGCCGGTTCAGCCATTGATGTTTAACCAAAACATATATGGTGGCAGCAAGTCCATCACCAAAACGGTCGATGGTAAATGCCAGTGTGCGTACCAGGTATGCAAGGTTAAACCGTGTCAGCAACCCGTTGTTGTCCAAGAACCGTGCAATTGCCCAGACCAGGAACCAGTGGTAAATCCGGACTTGGTCACGCGCCAGGAATTCGTCGATATGATGATGGCTATGCGCGAAGAATTGGCGGCGATTAATGCTCGTCTGGATCGTTTGCAGGCCGCGGCGGGTGAAAAGACCATGATCAAGGTGCAACAGATTCCGCTGGAACCGAAACAGCACGTCATGGAAGAAGTGTTCGAAGTGCGCTTTGACTTTAACAAGGCAACGATTAAACCCGAATATCGTGAATTAATCGAAAAATTGGCAACCGCGACCCAGGAAAACAAGAATATCAAGGTTTCCGTTGTTGGTCATACCGATACCGCGGGTACCAAGAGCTATAACTATGCCCTGGGTGGTCGTCGTGCCGAGGCGGTTCAAAAAATGCTGATTGAATATGGTATCCCGGCCAGTCAGATTGTCGCCGTATCCAGTGGTGAAGAAGACCTGGCGGTGCCAACACCCGACAATACGCCAAATGCGGCAAATCGTCGCGTTCGTGTGGTCAAGGAAACGCACTATACAACCAATGAACCGGCGGCAAACCCCGTCGCCATAGAGGTTGGGGAATATTCCGACGGTATGTGCGGTGAATATGGGTGCGCGGAATAGGGCAACAAAATACTTGACAAAAACAATTATGTGTATATGATTGTTGCTGTCAGAGAGATGTTTTGAATAGAGGTAAAACATGACTGATAAAGCAAAACAATTTAACCGTGCAGGCCTGGGTATATTCCCGATTCTTAAGGAATTGGAAATGCGTGGTGTGGAAATAACGCCCGAGCCCACAGAGGTGTTCAAGGATAAAGTGTCCGAGGGCAGATAATATTTATTCAAACATCAAAAACAATTGAAAAACGGGGCAAATTTGTCCCGTTTTTTATTTCTTCGTTGATTCAAATAATGCCCAAATCCACGCGATTACGGACCACCCCAGCAACCATGATCCAATGCGGATGCGTGTCATATCGGTTTTGTCTTTTTTGGTCTGTTGCGCCAAATACGCGGGCGCGCAAACAATTGCGGCGATTAAAACAATCGCAATGGTGTATTTTATAAAAATAATCACATTTATATTCATTTTTAAAAAGGGGGCTTTTGCCCCCTTGTTACCTTTATGTGGTTTTATATACCATATTTTGCGGATTTGTCCAGTTCTTCTTCTATTCTGACCAACTGGTTATATTTTGCCATGCGGTCGGTGCGCGACATTGAACCGGTTTTAATTTGTCCCGCGTTCGTTGCCACCGCCAAATCCGCAATGGTGGTGTCTTCGGTTTCGCCACTGCGGTGGGAAATTATCACACCATACTTTGCGTTTTGTGCCATTTTGATTGCGCGCAGTGTTTCGGTTAAAGAACCAATCTGATTAACCTTGATCAAAATCGCATTTGCAACATCGTTTTTAATTCCGCGTTCCAGTCGCTTTGGATTTGTCACAAACAAATCGTCACCAACCAGTTGGCATTTATCGCCGATTTTGTTGGTTAATTTTTTCCACGCGTCCCAATCTTCTTCGGCCAGGGCATCTTCGATGGAAATAATCGGATATTCGGAAATTAATTTTTCATAGAATGCAATCATGTCGTCTGATGATAACTGTTCACCTTCGAAATGATATTTGCCGTCACGATAGAATTCAGATGACGCAACATCCAATCCAATGGAAATTTCCGTACCCGGCTTGTACCCTGCATCGCTTATTGCCGCCATAATTGTGTCCAACGCTTCGTGGGTTGAATTAAAGTTTGGGGCAAAGCCACCTTCGTCACCAACATTGGTGGAATTGCCACCGCGTTTCAATATTGACTTCAGATGATGAAACACTTCGGATCCCATACGGATTGCATCAAATTCAGATTTCGCACCGTTCGGAATAATCATAAATTCCTGGGCATCCAGACCGTTGTCGGCGTGCGCACCACCATTTATAATGTTCATCATGGGACGCGGCAAAACGCACGGATTGTCGTTTCCGTATATGTCGGCAATGTATTTGTATAGCGGTATTTGTTTTGCGTTCGCCGCCGCGTGTGCTATTGCCAGTGATACGGATAATATTGCATTGGCACCCAATTTAGATTTGTTTTCTGTGCCGTCCAGTGCCAACATTTTTTCATCAATTTCTGTTTGGTGGGTCGCGTCCATGCCAATAATTTCCGGTGCAATGATTTCGTTCACATTTTTGACCGCGGTCAGTACACCTTTGCCCATATATGATGCGCCGCCGTCACGTAGTTCGATTGCCTCAAATGAACCGGTGGATGCACCCGATGGCACCGCCGCGCGCCCAAATGCACCGGATGCCAATGTAATGTCGCATTCGATTGTCGGGTTGCCGCGACTGTCCATAATTTGACGCGCATGAATTTTTTTGATTGTGTACATTACTTTTCTCCTTTCGTGTTAACCAAACTATTTTTTTCGGTCTTGTTATGGTGGTGATTTTATGGTACAATATAAGCACAAATACTATAATAATAAAGCGAAAAAATTATGAAAAAATTTTTAGCCTTTGCATGGTGCATGTTGCCGTTTGGTGCGGCGGTCGCGGAACCTTTTATAATAGATCCGGATAATTATCCAGATTCAAATGTCATGGATGGGCTTACCATGCCGTCGGGGATATATGATAATGCACGTATCATAAGTGGTAATGGTTTATCGCTTGGGGCGGGCGGTTTGTCGGCCGCCAGTCTATATGTTGGTCAGAATAGCAGTGGTTCCGGAACAGGGCAGGTTTTTGTGGAAATACCCGCGGCAAACAATTACACAATTCGCAGTGATGGTAATGTTTCTATTACGGATTTGTTATTTGTTGTGTCGGAACACTCGCTGGGTATTGGGCCAAAAACATCGGGTAACACAATAAATAATGTTTCAATCGGATCAATAAACGCCGATGGTATTTTAACAATTCAGGGTGTTAATACACTTAATACTGGTTCGATAATAAGCAACAGTGGACTTGGGTTTAGTGCGAATCGGATGACCGTGACTGGTAACCTTAATTCGCATGCCGGCAATACAACAATAAATGTAACCAATGCGTTTGCTGTAACCAGCGATTTTGTCGCAGATGGAAATGCCGAAACAACAACGACTGTGAATGTGGGCAGTATGTCCGTTGGGGGACTGCAAAATCTGACGGGAAAAATGACCATCGCGTCAAATGGTGCAATTACCAGTACCGGCAATTTTGAAAATATGGGTGCGTTGATGGAAGTAACCGGTACGGATATGACGGTCGGTGGAACCATGCAAAATGGATCGAACAGCGGGACGATGACTTTGAATTTAAATTCGTTAAATATTACCGGCGGTTCGGGAAATAATGCATCTTTTGTGAACAAAGGAAATTTGGAAATTGTTGTTGCAACCGAGACACGTTTGGCAAATGGATTTGACCTTAGCACTATGCAGACAACGAATGGTTTTAGTTTGACAACGGGAACGTTGGTTCTGAACGACAATCCGGACAGTCTGGCCCAGGTGTTTGAAAATAATAAATTAACATTGTTCAGATTGGTCGTGAACAACGGCGCTATTAATGCAAATAATATTACCAATGGTTCGGAAAATCCGGACGCCAATATGACATTGTCGGCGGGTGGTGGCATTAATGCCAAAACAATTCAAAATCGTGGAAATGTTTTGGATGTTTCAACAATCGAGGATAGTGATACAAATATCGTGCTGAACGGCGTGGACGAATTTGGAACCAGCATTTATGGTGCCACAGGTTCAACAACGAACGTTGTTGCAGACGGAACGTTGTCGGCAATTGGTGCGGTTTCTAATGATGGCATAATGCGGTTAAATGGTAACGAAATTGAATTGACCAGTGTATCCAATACGGGAAATCTTACTGTGGCATCACAAACAGATACGACCGGTCAAATACATTTGTCGGGTGGTGTTGCCAATTCGTCGGGAATAACAAATATAAGCGCACGTCAGATCGCAATTGATGGGGTTGTTGAAACAACCGGTGGGACCACTAATGTTCGTGGTTCTGATGCGCATGATGGTGCCAGTGTGGTTATTGGTGGTATCAAGGCCACTGGTGGTGTAACAAATTTGGATGCTTTGATTGGTTCGGCAACAATAAATGGGGATATATTAACCACAAATGGTGCGCTTAATATTGAACAAAATATACACGAATTAAATGTTAATGGCGGGACACAAATTAATGGCGATTTGACATTCAGTGGGACACCGACATCAACGGCTGGTAATGTTAATGTCGCAACCAATGGTATAACTATGACCCGATTCGTTTTATCTTCGGCGGAACAAATAGATATTACTGGTGATGTTATTGCCGAAGATGTCATTACGCGTAGTGGAACGTTGGCTGCAAATATCATAGAAATAGGTGGTGATATTTCGGTTGCTAATGGTGGAAATATTGCGTTCGGTAATACTGGGCTAACAATATTGGATGTCGCGGGCGACGTTACCGCAACAAATGGTGGTACGGTTGAAATTTATTCTGGTGCTACAACATTAAAATCTTTGTCGGGTAACGGAAAGTTTATTATGCACGGTACCAGTGTATCTGCTACAACGGGTGATATTACTGTATCTAATGGCATATGGTATGACGGAACAAGTCCAATCAAGGGCATGATTATTAACGGAACGGATGAATTTACATTACAGACGACTGCTGTGGGGCAAGATGTTAGTATAGATGGTGGAATATCCATGGATAACCAGATATTAGACCCGGCAACCGATCCAGACAAAATAACATTAAATATTGTTTCTGCAAATGATGTAAATATATCGGGTGATGTAAGCGTTAGTGGCACAGTGGGTGTAACAAATCCTGCGACATCCGAATTAAATATAGTCGCATCAGATGGTGGTGTTGTATTCAATAATGGAATCAGTGCGACAGAAAGTGGGGCAATAAACGCAAACGGTTTGACTGTGACGGCGAAAACGGTTTCTGTCGACGAGAATAGTTCGGTCAGTTTGAATGGTTCGAATTCTGTCGTAACAAGTGGAACGGTAACAAATGCGGGTGATTTAGATGTTGCTGGAAAACAAATAACTATGTCTGCGTTGGAATCGACGGATGGAACGACGAATATAATTGCAACAACAGCATTGAATTTGGACTCTGTTGATGTTTCGGGTGGTGTTGTTACGTTGCGGGGAAATGTGATTAATGCAGCAACGATGTCTTTGACCGGTGGAACCACGAATTTGGATTCTGGAAACATTGCGACAACAGGCAACATTGTTGTTTTGAATGGCGATATGAACCAGGGCGGTACAGTTGGTGTTTTAATCTTGAAAAAACCCGGAACTTTGAGTGCTAGCAATTTAACGATTGGTGGTGGGGCATTCGTTATCGATGGAAACAATGTCCAGTATAATATTACAAATACTGCGACATTTTCGGGTGGAATCACTGGTAATTCCGGCACCGCTGTGGTTAATGCAAATACAATAGTTGCGGACGAAACAATATCAAATGCATCGAATTTAACGTTAAATACGGTGAACGACCTGAATTTGGGTATCATAGAAAATACGGGAAATTTGGTTTTAAATACAACGGGTGGTACGATGCTCGCAACATCTTTGGCGAACACCGCTGGAACGACAAAAATTACCTCTAATAATATGACATTAACGGATTCTTTAAATGTAACCGGTAAATTATATCAAAATTATACTGGCGCTACATTGGGTGCGGGCGATGTTAACATAACACCGGCAAATTATGTGTTGACCGCGGGCAGTATAACCGTTGGTGGAATTGTCCAATCATCATCGGTGATGACTATTAAATCCAGCGACGTTACTGTTAAAGGAAATATTGCGGCAAATGATTTGCGGATTCAGTCAAACCCATTGAATAATTGGCTAAATGTTAATGTGACTGGCAACGTTTCCGGTGGAGTTGACTTTGTTGGGTTGGAACATATGAGTATTGGCGGCAATTATACGTATGACAATAACAGTATGTTGCATGCAGTTGTGTTGCCCAATCCGGGGGTTACAATAGATGCGACAACCTATAATTATTGGTCAACCATATCCTTGGCAGATGATAATACATTTGGTCAAATCACAAACGCGGCAACTGATGCAGCACCATTGATTTCTGTTGGTGGTAAGTTCATTTACGATGTATCAAGTATTGGTTCGGAACTGTCGAACAGTCCGTTGGTCAATCCACAAATCGGCATAGATATATTCGATATGGTTGATTCTGGAACCGCAATATGGTTGCTACATGCGAATGGTGCCGGTGGGTTGTCGGAATTGTCTGACAAGATTCGTAATCTTTATGTCAACTTCTGCAATGCCGATGGAACAAGATGCTTTAAATATTTTGACAGTTCTATCGCAGAAAATGTTGATGCGGACGAAACAGAATCAGGTCTGCCGGCGTATTTGACTGTTCGCGATATCAACGAAGATGGGGTTACCGATAGTATTTATATCGTGTTTGATTCGCGTTTTGGCGGGCCGGCAGAAGTGTTCAGAATTCAACCAATTGTTAATCGTGTTGATGACCACACGAGCGGAGAATATGACGCGGCGGGCGCGTTAGATGAAATGGTTGCTGGCGGATTGTTGGATGCTAAGTTCTATAATCGTGTTCCGCTTGAGGCTATACCAGTCGCGTTCGAAGGAACTAATTTAGAAGAATTATCAACCGAATTATACAATCGTATGGAACAATATTTGATTAGTCGTGATGGTACCGCCTTGGCTCGGTTCAGTCGTCTGGTTCAGCCGCGTGAATTTGAATTGGCCGCGGGCAGTATAGCGCTGGACGAACACACGTCTTTCCGCGATTTCGAAGACCATATGTTGGATGAATTTATTTGGAACCGTCATCGCAGTTTGAAAAAGGCATGGCTTGATGTGGATTATGGTGTGTTCTATCAAAACCTGCGGGACGGCAAGCGCGCAAATGGTGATCGGTTCAGCGTCGTCGGTGGATACGATTGGCAAGAATCACCCACGTTAATATTGGGTATTGCCGGACGTGTTTCGCATATGTCTGGGGACGATTCTGAAATAATAGATTTAAGTTACAAACCTGGCGAGAATGCAACAGGAAATGTTCGCTTTGATGTTGCAGACACAAACGTTGGTTTTGGGGTGTACTTGATGAAGACACTTGGAACCAAGGCGCGTTTGTATGGAAATGGATTCGTGGATATGCATTTGTTGGATTTGTCTCGTGATCAAACATTTGTTGATCATATTGACGGCTCGACCCATGTGTTCAGTATTATTTCCGAATGGGGCTTACTGCATGATTGGTTGAATCAGTACATTGTCGGCAACCTCTACGCGCGCGCGGGATATAATTTCGGGTTAAAGATAAAGGAAAATACTGGTGATAATGAATATATTCGCATGAAGTCTGACGGTTATTTCATATTGACACCGGGCTATTCGTTGATCGCACAAAAGCGTATATATCCGACATCGTGGTTCCAGGTTCGGCCGTATGTATCGGCGGGGATTGAATATGATATTTTTGGTACACCGGATCACATAGAGTTTAAATTTGCCCCGGCAAAGATTTATACCCAATATGATATAGATATTGATCCGTTGTGGGCAAATATCGGCGGCGGTGTGGAATTATTGTCTGCGAGCGGTTTCCAGGTTGGTTTGGATTACCGTTATCAGTATAATAATGACCTGCAGTTACATAAAGTTAGATTGTCGGGATTGTATCGCTTCTAGAAACAAAAAACGCGCTATGGCGCGTTTTTTAGTTCCAAAATGGCGCAATATATTATACCGCGGATTGTCATTCCTGCGCAGGCAGGAATAGGGACTGTGCAGTGCGGGACGAATGCCCCGCCCAGGACGTGTCCATTATTCATTAACACCGTTTGTAAATGCTTGAATACCACAAAGGTCTGAAATATTGAAATTTTAAAGACCTTATCCCTGCCTGCGCAGGGATGACAGTTCTTTGGAATCCGGTCCCAGAAAATTGTCATTGCGAACAATGTGAAGTAATCCAGTGAATTATACCGCGGGCATGCGCCCGCCCCTTATTATGACTGGATTGCCACGCTTCGCTCGCAATGACAAAGGAACTAATAGTATTCGCGGGGATGGCGATAAAGGGGCAGGGCGATAATAAAAATCCCGCCACACGGCGGGGAAAGGGTTTATTTATTGGATGATGTTATCTGTTGGGTTAAAGCATTAATTGCGTCTTGTGTTTTTGCCACATTACCAATCCAATCGTCTGTGTTTGTTTTATTGGTTTCGCATGACCCCGGTAGCCAATAAACATCAACACGGCGGCATTCCGCGGCAGTAGATTTATATTTATCTTTAGGGCAATCTGCGTCCGCAATACCATAAGAAATAATATTGTTTGGATCAAATGATGTTTCCATTATCTTGGCGACGGCTTTTGCGCGATCTGCAGATAATACGTTATTATTGCGGGTTTTTGTTGTTGGGTTAAACTTTGAACGGTCAGTTTTTCCAACAACGACCACACAGTAATCTTTGTCTTTATTTTTAAAGTCATATCCCTGTTCAGAGGCCGTTTTATTAAATTCTTTAAGTTTTTGTTCTATTTTTTGTTTCTCTCGTTCGTCTACCGAGGCAATACTTGATCTGAACAAGTTATCTACGCCGAATTCGATTTTCCCAAGTTCATTGTTTACGTCAATGTCTTTTTTACATTCCGAACCGTCCGGGTGCCAACCAGTTTTACATTTACATACATAGTCCACTTCTTCGGCATTGCTGACACAGGCGCAAGAACCAGATTGTTTTAACGTGTCTTGGTCGTTTAACCTACACGGTTTTTCTGATGGTTTCTTTGCATCAGCAACGGGGGTCTCAATTTGCGTTTTTTGCACACATTGCTTTCCGTTCCACTCTGGCGTGTCGCCAAGACAATTACATTCATTGTTTTTATCGTATTGTTTACCGTGTTCACAGGCATAGCAACCGCCTTTGTCGCGCAAAAACCGCATATTTTTCGTGTCGGAACACTCACAATCGTTACCAATAACCTTGCCAGTTGTATTTTCAAATTTTGAACAATCTAATGATTTTTCACGTGGTGAGTCTTCAATGGCCTTTCCTATTTGTTTAAACGGTTGTTTCATTGCTGCGTAGCGCTGTTTTATCTCATCAACATCATTTTTAACATTGTGGTTGACGGCGATGTTGGCGGCCAATGAACCAACCGCACCAACACCCGTGGTTACCGCACCGGCAATCAGAGTGTTTTTAGTGGTTTCTTTTTGTGCGGCCCACTTGGCGGCATCTTCGCCCTCGGGATCTTGTAAGGCGCGCGCAATGGACGCGTATCCGCCGCCGGTGATGCCCGTGCCAACGTCGTCATAAAGCCCCGTTTCGGATTTATCTATTACAACCTCGGATTCAATGCCGGGACGAATGCCCAATGCTTCCTTGCGCGTTTTAAGGTCGTTTGCAAGTGTGGCATATTCGGTGTAAAGCCCAATCATATCATTGCCGCCGGGCAGTTCGATATTAGTTTCGCCGCCTTTAATCTGTGTGCCGGTACCATAGTCGCATTTGAACGTTTGTAAATAGGCCGCCATTGTGCGTTCGGCGTTTGCGTCCGACATTGTTTCAGACAGAGACTGCGCCAGCATCATTCCGCCGGCACCGGTTACGCCCATGCCCGCCGCACCAATTGTTTTGTTGACCAGCGAATTTTCATTGTCGCGCATCTTTTGTGCATTGTCGGAAAGGTCTTTGATTTCTTGTTGATACTGATCTTTGGTCAGAAGCATTTTTGGTGTGCATTTTCCATCTTGGTTCTTTTCAAATCCCATGGCGCATTCGCATTTATTGTCCGCCAATTCATAACCATTTGTCGTGTCGCACGCAGTGATTTTGCAATAAGAATTACCATTTTCATCACAATCCCATTCGGCATTTGTTGCCCCAACAACGGTGTTGGTGCAATTTTTGTCGGTTAATGGTTCACATTTTTTCAGTGCTTTGTTCCATTGATTACCACATTTGCATGTACTCTGTATACATTTAGAATTGGATAAATCCGTATCCCACCCATCGGCACATCCAGTGATAGTACAGGTAACTTTCTGTTCTGTCCAGACCAGCACTGTGCCTGCGGTTGCGTTTTTATCCTGTGCCTGTAATTCACGTGTTGTGCAATTTTCACCGGTTCTGTCTTTGGTTGGGTCGGTTGGTTCGCAAACACCATCTTTTACGGTATAACCATCAAAACAGGCATTTGTTTCACATGTAAGTTCGTTGTTTTTCCAAGCGTATTTTCCCGTTGTAGCCAAGTTGTCGTTTTCGGGGGCGCAATCTTTACCAACCTGGTCTTCGCATGTGGCATTCAAAGTTCCCTGATTCAGAAGTTCGTATCTTTCACTTTCGCATTCATCGGGTACACATGTTTTGTCTTTTTCAAGCCACTTTCCGGCCAAAGCATGGAGTTTTTTCTTTTGTTCCGCGTTCATACAATCGGATTTAATCAAAGATTCATCTATCGATGATTTTATTTCCACTTTTACATTGTTCGGATCTTTGCTTATGGTGTCATAATTAACAACTGCATCGTTTTCTGTCAAAAATTGTGCTACCAGTTGTTTGTTTTTAGGAAAATATGAAATTGTGAAAGAGCCATTTGACAGAGATTTCGCAGAATTAAGGGTAGTCGGTTTTTCGCCGTAAGGCATTAGATACACGTCCTGCGCGGGCGAGCCATCTGGATATTTTACCGTTCCAGAAATGGTAATTGTAGTTTCAGCGAGTGACGATTTTTTTACACATTTACCCTTGGATTCGTTGTCTGTGCTTATGTATGCGTCTTTACCTAAATGCCCCTTTTCGTCGGGGGTGCATTCAGCGACTTGTTGGGAAGAGTCGCCATCGCTACCTTTGCGGTTAGAAGTGTCGGGGCTGAGGGTTGTTAACATAATTCTGGTCGTGCGCCATGCGTCCTGTTCAATAGGTGTAACGACACCTGATGTGGCAACCAAACCGATGCGTTTACCTGTATAGAATGTAACCTTGCCATCTGAATCGGTTTGCGGGTCGCCATTAATCTGGTATCGAGGTAGGTTTGAATTCTTTGAAAGTTCGCTCAAATCGTTTATGTCCTGCGCGTAATAAATATTCATATCTTTCACGGGGACTCTATCTGCGTACAGAACTTGAACATTTATTTTTGTCTGCAAACTGTCTGTTTTTGTCTTGGAGGCATTTGTACTTTGGGTCGGTGCCGACATTGCAGGGGCGATTATGATTAACGATAAAAATGCAATTAATAGTTTTTTCATGGTCGGTTATTGGTTTTTATTTGGCTGTCACTTTATATTTTTTGCTATTTGTGAATTCGACTTGTACTTCGTCTGTACAAGCTGTATCTATATCTTTCTTAAGTTGGTCGGACCTGTAATATTGCGTATAGTCTCTGTTAAAACAAGTGAGTGATTTTGTTGCGCACGACAAGTTACCAGCCCCGCTAGAACAAGACTTTGTAACCACATAATTCGCGGCCGCATTTTTCCACAAATTTATAGACGCTTGCTTGTCGTCAGTAGAAGCATAAACGTCTTTTATTGTTTTGGGATTTTTATTAAACACACGCTCCCCACCCCCCGTTGCACCCGATGACTGATTGCTTGGGTTTTGTTCAGATGATGCAAAAGAGTTCGTTCCTTTGGCGCTGTTCATAATTTGTTTGCTTAGTTCAGGCTTGTTTTGTATTACATTATTTGTAATGGTTGCGGGGTTTCCGCTTTCATTACGAGCAGAAACTTTGTCGTCTGTTTGTGTTTTTTTATCGGTGGATGTGCCATCCTTAGCCACACCCGCGCCGGAACCGTTACCGTCTTTGTTATCTTCGGATTCTGATTCTGTTTTTTCTGGTTTTTGTTCCGGGACATCTTCATGTTGTTCATCATTATCTTCGGTTTCTTCTTTTTGATCTTGTTTCTTTTGTTTATCGTCTTTCTTTGATTCTTTCGATTTCCCGTCCGTTGATGCTTTTTCACCAATCTTGGCGCGGCAGGCCGCTTCGTCCATTTTTTCGCCGGTCTTTTCATCAATGCCGTTTTCAACACAATCCTTTATAGCATCATCCAGGGCGTTGTCGGCCTTGTTGCGCGCAACCGCACGATCAATTGCGCCGGATGTGATGGCACCAACCGCCTGGCCCAGGCCAGAACCCAGCATTGCAGACGATGCGGATTTCTGTTCACGATCCGCACGCAGTGCGTTTTCACGGAACGTTGTTACGTCAATGCCAAACCAATTCGGGGTGCAATCAAATGTGCCGCCGGCATATAACTTTTTCGACGCGTAAAGTGTCGCGTCGTCGCCCGCACGGAAATTCACCGTATAAACACAATCCAAAGACCGTTCGTCAAACATTGCGCCCAGTCGTGTGCACACGTTGCGCATCTGTTCACGCAGGGCGTACAATTTCTGTTCATCGGTGGCGATTTGACGTTCGGCGGTTTGACGCAGGTCACCAAACACGGCCATCGCGCGCATAGCCAGCCCGGAATCGTATTCGGTGCATGACTTTGCGATGCTTTCGCATTTGCGGATTGCGTCGTCGCCCGCGCTTTTGCCGATGCATTTGCTGTATGTCGCGCCACATGCCGCGACAATGCATGAATCATATTTATTGCCGCAATCGATTGTCGCGTTATAGTTCGCGACCAGTGCATTAAAGTCACGGTCGGATTTGATTTCGTTTGCAAATAATTCATATTCATGACCCGTGCAATTCGTTGTGCGACGGCAAGTATCCAATTTGTCGCCAAACATCGTGTCGGTGTCCAATGCGCACTTGGCAAAATTCGAACCGCACTTTTGTATCATGCATTCGCGCAATACCGTGTCACAAATATTTTCACCGGATCCGGTTGAAAGGGTTGGTGCCGTACCCGCCACCGCCGCGGCATCCGCCGCGTCCAGTGCCGCGCGTTGCGCCCGGACCAATTCCGCCAAAGTTGCCGCCGCGGTATCAACCGTGGATGACGAATTTGCAGTCAATGTAGAACCAAAAGACGACGATTTGTTTGCAACCGATGTTTCCGCCGGTGCCGGTTCAGGCTCGGTCGTTGTAACGGTTTCGGTATTCGTTGTGGTTTCGGATGATGTGTCGGTTGTTGTTGAAACGGATGTTGTGGTATTTGTGCTGATTGTCATTGTGGGCATTCGGGCCGCGGCCTGGGTCGGGCGGGTGGCGGAAACACGATTTGCCGTCGATGCCGTTGGTCGTGCAACCACATTTGCCGCGCTTGCATTCGACAGGGTTGCCAAGACCGCAATCAATGCGCCACAAATGTTTCCGTTCAAAATTCCTTTGCCATACATCATATTTATATCAATCCGTTTACTTTATTGTCGAACACGCCACGTCGTAAAACTTGCACAACTGAGCCGCCATTGACAATTCCGCCGGGTATGCAGAATCACACTTGTTCGGCATACTGCGATTGCAAATGGACGTTATGCACGCGTCACGCGCCGTGCCGTTTTTACACGAATTCTGTATTGCCGATAATTTCTTTTCACGCGCGTCACGATACGACTGAATAATTGCCATCAATGTTGATTCCGCGTTGCTTAGCGCGCTGTCGCGTGACTTTGCCAACGATGTGCGAATGTCCGCCAAGTGTTCGTCACAGCCAATGGACGCAATTGCGCATTCCGAAAAATATTTATCAAAATCGGATTCGTCCATGCATCCATCATAGCGCGATGAACATTTATTGGCACCAACCACGCACGCGGTTATTTCCGATTTGCATGTGGTGGCGGATTTTGTCTTTTTGGCATTATCAAGCAAGACAGCCATTTGCGCGCTAATACCCGCCGCGGTACAGGATTGCTCAATCAATGGGTCATAAATGTCGGATACGTTTTCCGCCGTGCAATCCTTGATCAACGAAAGGCATTTTTTCGACGCCCAAACGTAGCGCTCGCCCGGATCGGTCGGCGCACTTTTTAAATCACGCGACGATATTGCGAATCGGGAAGATGTCCCAACGGAAACCGCACGCAGGCCCGCATCGTTCGGTTCGCCCGCATCCGCGGTTCCACAATACTGGCACCGCGCCGCCGGATTTGATGAAATGTTAATAGCACACGCGGAATCCAAACAACGTATCAAATTCGCACGCGAACACGCCGTGTGCCCAATACTCGGCACCAGCGCAAAACCAATAATTATAAAAGCAATTTTCTTTATCATTTCTCTCTAGAATCCAATTATATCAAAAATGTGGTTTGGGTGCAAAGGGAAAAAGGGCAAAAAATAAAATTTGTATTTATAGGTTGACAAAAGGTTGGATTTTGTCTATATTTTGTATACAAGTCAACCAAAGGGATAAAAAATGACAACAGATAAAAGATTTTGGATACGTATTGCTGCTGGAACCGTTGCGATTATCGCAATTGCCAGTGGTTGTGGTGATAGAAAAACAACAGGATGCGAAAATGCGGAAGTTGTTGCCGCGTTGGATCGTATCGAAGCGGGCGTTGATGGTTTGCGCGAAGATACGAAAGAAATAAAAGATTTGATTGTAACACATGATAAAACTGTTAATGACAAATTGGACACATTAAAGGCCCATTGTGATAAACAAAAACCGTGTGATTGCAAACCGGTAAAGAAAGCATCCGTCAAAAAGCCTGGGGCGGTAAAACCTGCGTCGGTGAAACCAGTCGCAAAGCCGGTCGAAGCAAAAGTCGCCGTCGAAGTTGTGTCCGGTGAAAACAAAGTTGTTGTTCACGACGATGCAATGAAACCAAATCAGGCCGTAATCGTTAATGGCGAAAATAGCGGAACAATCATTGTTAATGCAAATGGTATCGTTAATGGTAATGCGATTGTTAACGGTGACAACAATACCGTCGTTAATGGTGACAACAATAAAGTAAACGTTGATAAAGTCGCAGAAGCAAGAAAGAAATATGTTGAAGCCTGTGCACAGAAAAAAGTAGTTGTTTTGAACGAACGTGTTCAGTGCTATACTAAATAATATATGTGCAATGAAAATATAAATCCCCGTGGGTCACCACGGGGATTTTATTTTTTGCTAGACACGATTATTAAATATATGTTAAGATTATACATACAGAGAGAAATTTATGAGATTACTGCGGGTTTTCGCTTTTTTGATGTTCTTGGTACCGTTCGCGTCATTCGGTGCCCAAAGTGATTTTATGGTCGCGGCACAGTTGCTTGCGGCGGCGAAAAATGCCGATATTCAACAGGTTCAGATTCTTATTAATAATGGTGCCGATGTGAATTATGTCGATTCAACGGGGCTTTCCATTGTGTGTACCGCGTTGATGAACAATGACGTGCGTGCCGCCCAGATTTTACAGATGTATGGTGCGGATGCTTCTAAGTGCGACCGTCAGATTAAGCAGTATAATAATAAAAATAAACCGCGAAGTAGCGGGGGACTGTTCGGCGGGTTGTCATCTGCCCAAAGCATTACATTAGCGGCGGCGGGTGCCGCCGTTGTTGTTGGCGCACTTTTTTTATTAACCGATTGGTTTGATCCGGGAAATGGTAATAAATCGTCATCGTCGGGTGGGTCGCACGGCGGTGGTGGTGGTGGCGGCGGCGGTTCGGGCGCAACGGTCGCTTTTACAACGCCATATGGGCCGGCAATGACGGATGCGGCGGCTGAAACTGCAAATTACGTGAACAACCTGGATTTTTACAGTCCGTCCGATACGTCTAGTTCGTATTATAAAAATTACACATTAATGAATAATTCGACAATGACCCAGAATTATTTATTAATGATGCATGGATATTCGCCATTGGCGCGTGGGTATAATGGACTGCGGACGTTGCGGTATGCGGATTCGGGCCATACGCCGGTGCCGAAAAGTGTGCTGAATAATTACGCGGTGGCGGACTATACGGTCGAAGGTGGTCGTCCGGTGAACGTTGCGCTGGTTACCGCGAACGGTATTAATATGCACGCAAAACCCGCGGGCGAATATACGGCGGCGGTGGATTCGCTGGACGATCGTTTTGTTGCGTGGACGGGGCTGAATGGGTCTTCGGTTATTGAACCAGAATATACTAATTTGGCCGGCAAATATTATAACAACAACATTGTATTTGGGGCAACCGAAGATACCAAGGTTTCTAATTCAAGTACGGTCGAAGATACCACACGGGTCAACGTGTTTGATTTGTCCGGTAATGGTACCGCGGTTCAGAACGCGGATGCGACCGATTATGATAATTTGTTGGTCAAGGTTGTTGGTGGTGCGAATTCCGGATTTTCGGATCCGGACTATATGGGTTTTATGCCGTATGGCCAAATGACGATATTCCGCACCGGTGGTGGTGTGGACAGTTCGTCCAATCCAACGGACTACAATAATTATCTTGCATTAAACAATGCTGCGGAGTTGTACAAGGCCGGCGATATAACCGGGACGTCGGGTATGCATTCGCGTCCGGATATTTTTGCCAATGTTGATGTGATTGACCCGTTACATGTGACGGATGCGCCGACAATAATGACTTTGTTATCGACCAGTTCCGATATCACCAACAAGACGGCGTATCAGAATGTATTTTCAGCATATGTAAATTTAACATATGGTGATGAAGATACTACATCTAAGCCATCGTCGCAGTCTGCAAAATTCTTCGGAGGGTTAGGGTCAGAGTATCAGCCGTTGGTATTATTCTCGACGGGTGCGGTTGAAACAAATTCGACATATTCCGGACCGGCGGCGGATGCCACGTTTGAGAATGCGGCGCCGTTGGTTTATGATAATTTGGAACACCTGTTTGCGTCTGTTGTCGCGGTTGGTCAAACCCCGGTGACACATTATTCCGGAAATATTTCCGCATATACACCGTCGGGTAAATATGTGTTGATGCAGTGGCCGGATGCTAACAATGACGAAGATGAATCAACAAATAAATATTATCGCGCACGTGTGTGTGGTGTTGCGGGAACCGGTGCGGCGGGTGTTGATCCGTGGTGCTTTGCGGCGGTTGGTGCAACGGATGAATTGGCGGTGTCTGCGGCGACTGGTGCGTTTGGTGCATTAAAGTCGGCGTTTTCGTATATGACCAATCAGCAGATATTTGCGCTGGCGGCATTAACCGCGGACGGTGCATATTTGGGAACGATTGATGGTTCCGCCGCAACGCGGGACAGTTTGACATCGTATTTACAGGGTTTATACATATTGCCAAATGAATACCAGGCGGAAGTAGATGCGGGATTAAAAACTTACCTGGATGCGTTTAAACAGGTGTTCGGATATGGTTTGATTAATCTTGAACGCGCAACGACCCCGGGCAAAAGTGTCTATTACTATAATGGAACCGATATTGTGTCCGCGTCCGGTAATGCATATTGGCGGGCGGCATCGAATACGGCGTTTCGTATGTCGGGTGCGTTTGGTGCGCGCAGTGCGACATTACAAACATCGGCGTTTGATGTGCTGACCAGTATCGATGGCGAACTGTCGTTGCCACGTGTTTGGACAAGTGAATTTACGATTGGAAATAATTCGAAACATGGTTTGTATATGGGCGATGTTTTGGGCGAATTGCGTACGCGCAACGATGATGACAACCATGTTCAAATCGGTCAGATTGGATTTTTATTGACGCGTTCGGCACGCGCATATGACGACTATATGGGCGGTTTGGACAATATGAAAATGGATTTGCATACGGGCAATTGGGACTTTGCCGCCGGGTATCAGCGTCATTTTACGGACGGCGTTTCGCGTTTTTCGGGAATGAGCAATCCGGTTTTAGGCCTATCGTCGAACACGATTGTGACGGATGCCAATTATAATTTTGGTAATTGGTCGTTTGGAACGCGTGCTTTTTCGGGGGCGATAACGGATGAGTCCTTGTTGGAATATGACCCGACAATCGCATCAAATTTTGAACCGGGGCGTTTGGGCTTTGTTAATGGTGTTGGTGCAAATGTTGCGTGGCACGGAAAGCACTTTGGGTTTAACACAACGGTTGGAAACGCAAATGAAACCAGGACTGTGTTGGGTGCATATACCGACGGGCTGTTAAGTATGGGCGCGGGTCGGACGGTTTATGTTGATAATGAATTGACATACCGACCGATTGATAATTTGAAATTAACGGCGCGTGCGACATTTGCGCGGACAACAGCCGACGGGGCGGGGGACTTTATACTGGGTGTGTCGCCGTTGGAATCGAACGCGTTTGCGTTTGGTGCGGACATTGGCAATTTCAGCCTATATGTTGCCCAGCCGTTGGCGGTGCGCCGTGGCGCGTTGCGGTATGCCTATGCCGATTACGATGTTGTTGATACAGCCGACGGCAATTTTGCGATAAATGTGGCGGACACACATATTGCGGAAATTGATTTAAGCGCGGGTCGGCGTGAATTGCGCTTTACCGGCGAATATCGGCATAACTTTGGCGAATTTACCGATGGGGCTCTGGGCTTTATATACCGTGTGAATCCGAATAACACGGACGAATTTGGAAATGAGTCTATATTTATGCTGAAAATGATACACCGTGTTGGAATATAAAAACCGCCCAGATGGGCGGTGTTTTTTTATGACAATTTATGAATTACCAAACCACTGCGTAACTTTGGTTCAAACCAAGTTGTCTTGGGCGGCATAATGTTGCCCGTGTCCGCAATGTCGATAATTTGCTGCATCGTGACCGGGTACAGCGCGAATGCCGCGACCATTTCACCGGAATCAACGCGTTTCTGTAATTCGCCAAGTCCGCGAATACCACCAACAAAGTCGATACGTTTACTGGTCCGTAAATCGCCCAGGTTCAATATTTTATCAAACACCAGGTTCGATAACACTGTCACATCCAATACGCCAATCGGGTCGTTGTCGTTATATGTGCCGGGACGCGCGGTCAATGAATACCATTTGCCACCCAAATACATTCCAAAGTTGTGCAATTTATTCGGCTTGTAAATGTCGGTTCCCATTTCGGTAACTTCGAACGATTCCGACAATTTTGCCAGGAATTCCGCCGGTGTTAATCCGTTCAAATCACGTACAACGCGGTTGTAATCAATAACATGCAACTGGCTGGACGGGAAAATCACAGCCAAGAAGTAATTATATTCTTCGTTGCCCGTGTGGTTCGGATTTTGTGCGCGCTTTTCCGCACCAACACGCGCGGCGGCGGCGGTACGATGGTGACCGTCGGCGACATACATTGCCGGAATGTTTTTAAATATTTCCGTTATGCGCGCGTTAATCGCATCATCACGAATCGCCCAGAATTTATGACCAAACCCATCGGCGGCAACAAAATCATATTCCGGGGCGTTGGTCGCGACATAGTCCGCAACAATCTTGTTCATTTCATCAACATCCGGATATGCAAAGAACACCGGTTCAATATTTGCGTTTTGGATGCGGACGTGAATCATACGATCGTCTTCTTTATCCTTGCGCGTTAATTCGTGTTTTTTGATTTTGCCTGTCATATAGTCATCGACATTTGCCGCCGCGACCAAACCATATTGCGTGCGGCCATCCATTGTTTGTGCATAGATATAGTACATTTCTTTGTCGTCTTGGACCAGCCAACCGTTGGCCTGCCATTTCTTGAAGTTTTCAACGGCTTTATCATAAGTTTTCTGTTCGTGTTCGTCGGCAATTGGGTCAAAATCGATTTCCGGTTTGATAATATGCAGCAACGACTTTTCACCGGCTTCCATCTTGGCTTCGACAGAATTTAAAACGTCATATGGACGTGATGCGACTTCGGCGGCAAGTTCACGTGGTGGGCGAACACCGGCAAATGGTTTTATTTTCATGTAATAATCTCCTTTTTGTTCGGGGGGATTATTACACGAAAAAATAAAAGGTAAACAAAATTATTTCAATTTTATAGGAATAATTGTCTGGACCTTGACACTGTCCAGTGGGGCGTATTGAAATTGCACGTTGGCAAAGTCAATTTTATTCATATCAATCGACCGAATCGTGCGATTATACATAGTGTGATAATAAATCACTTTTCCCCCAAGGTCGGTTACGATTGTCCACTGGGTCGCGGACGGCATATTATTCGTTGCGCGCCCCATGTCAAATTCCACACCCAATGGCACGTCCAGGTTATTTAATATATGAAATGCCTTCATTGCGGATTCGTACCCAGTTTTTTGCTGAATTGAATAATTGCTTAACAACGCGGCGCGAACGAATCGCGACGGTGGCGTAAAGTCGCCGGGCAGACCCAACATACCGCTATCGGAACCAAATGCACGCAGGGTCAAATCACCTAACTTGGTTGGACCCGCCGTCCCCGGATGCAGGTTCACATAATTGTTCAGGTTTGTAATTTGCCATGGGTATCCGGGCGAATTTGTAATAGTGCCAATCTTGCTTTCATAGAAATGCGCGTTACCATCAACGAATTCCAAAATTACCTGGCGACCCGTCGCATCGGTAATGCGCCAATGTACGGTGGATGCGGACGGGTCAACATTTACAACAGTGATGTCTTTTATTGCTTCTTGGACTTGGTCGATGGTGGAAAACCGTGACAACATCCATGCGACCAATTCGAAATCGGCAATAGCGTTTTCTTTATGTTTTGCATCATATTTTGGGTATTCGCCATAGTCCGGAAAATAGAACAACCCCGCGGACAAGCCCGCTTCATTTGTGCCGTCAATAATAAAGTCCGGTATCTGTACCGCAATGCCGACATAACCATAAACGGATGTAAATTCATGACCGTCCATTTTACCGCCCGGGGTCAGTGATGTTTGCGTATGGCCGCGTGGCGCGATTACATACATGCTGGTCATTTCGTCGCCGTGCCAATCAACGGTGCGTGCGACAACAACAGATTTATCTTTTGCGCGCAATGTGATTCCGGTGCACGCGTATCCATAGTTTATAATTCCGATAATGCCGGCAATTGCGGCGGTTAAAATTTTGGTATTCATTTTATTTCCCCCTTTTTACATATTGTGATTGAAACAGGGCGGGGTGCACCACAGGAACAAAAGCCATATACGTTGTTTGTTTTCCCAACGATTTATGCTAGAATATATGCTTATGAAGATACCAATTGAATCTATCTATGAATTTCATAAACGGCGCACTATATGCCACATTGCGTGCGTAAATTATTTTGCCGGGCTTGTTGGGTATCATTTCCCAGAACACGACAACGATAAAAATATTGAACCGATGCGAACCGGATATGCGTACAAGAACTATGCGGGATATCATCGTGAATATAATTTGCCGGATAATTATGATGATTTGTTCGTTGTCGCACGTAAAACGCATCATGCACACGCATCGCATCATATCGAATTTTATAATATGGATGCGTCAAAAATTCCGGACATATGTTTGATAGAAATGGTTTGTGATTGGTTCAGCGCCAGTTTTGAACAGGTCTATGTCGTGCATGAATACGAATATAAAACTGTGACGGAATGGTTTGATGCGCAGATGGCGCACATGAATTGGACACCGGCGCAGTTAAAAACGATTCGTAAAACGATCGATTTGATCGAATCGCGCACGAATAACGACGAAGTTATGAATATTTGGGAACCAATAATAAAATAGATATCTTGGTTGGGGCAACTTCTCCTTGATAAACAATAACAAAAATCTATAAAAACTCGTATTAAACAACTCCGTTTTTATGATTTTTTTAATTGTTCATCTGCGTATTGGTCATGCGCTTCGCTCTGACCGATCCAGTTGCCCCCGGATAAAATAAAAATGCCACAAGGGCATTTTTGTTTTATCTTGGTTGGGGCAACTGATTCCCTCGGCATAAATGCCTGCGGGCAAACCGTGACGATTTCGGTGCACTATCGTTTCCGAAATCTACTTGTTTTCGAACCGTTGGTTCTCATCTCATAACCCCATAACCAAAAAATGAACCGCCACAAACGGCGGTTAAATTTTTGGTTGGGGCAACTTCTCCTTGATAAACAATAACAAAAATCTATAAAAACTCGTATTAAACAACTCCGTTTTTATGATTTTTTTAATTGTTCATCTGCGTATTGGTCATGCGCT
>Ga0265301_10000606_pt1 | contig 50379 bp, 51 predicted proteins | sample AusTroGonzalo_MG_2_FD_193488 | JGI IMG/M metagenome (GOLD analysis project Ga0265301, IMG submission 193488) | Bovine rumen microbial communities from tropical cattle in Woodstock, Queensland, Australia - Gonzalo_04 | ecosystem: Host-associated > Mammals > Digestive system > Stomach > Rumen ... | reverse complement strand
GAACAACAATCTATTAACAAGAAGATAGCCAATCAAATTCCGGTTATTGTACAGAAAAGTGTGCAGGAACAGTCCAAAAAGCCAAAACGAAAAGGTTTCTTAGGCATATTCGGCAAAAAAAAGGAAGCCTCAATTCCGCAACCCTACTAATAGTCTCAGGTCATTGCGGTCAAAACCGCCCAGAATGCGATTTCTCTTGTTCAAACTGACTTTTTGCCATATCCTAACTGATATGAGCGCATAAAGCCCCCCTTACCCCCATTAGGGATGTTAAATTGTTAACCCTCCAAAACGTTTAGCTCATCCGTAGCTGGCGTTGAAAATTGTCCAGTAGTGCAACCATCTGTTCTTAGTGTAGATATTCAGAGTCCATTGCCTGGCGACACGGACCCATTTCGCCGGGACAACAATGAAGGCGAAGATAAAGCGCTTAAGGCGACTTTTCATGTCTATACCGGGAAAGATTGCGCTGACCTTTGACAACAAGTACTGATAGAAATTCTTCAGCATGGCGGTAAAGAGAAGGAACACCGTGTTGTCCTCCATGGTTGAGAACGGGAGATGAGCCCAACCGAAGTCGTTATTCTGAACGTCGAAATTCTTCTCGCATGCGCCTCGCTGATTGTACTTGTCAATGACTTGTTCTTCGGTGCTGTTATGGTCGCTGGTCAGTATGGCGCGGTACATATATTCCATGCCGGGCAGGAACCGTTCTCCCTGTTCCGCGTCCATCTTGGTGCGCTGCACTACAAGCCGCAAATGCCAGTCGGAAAGGAATTCGGTGAATTCAAATGACGTGACATCCATCTCCTGGCCGTTTACCGACGTGTGACGCCAATCCTTGCACTGCTCATACATCTGCCTGCGGTCCGCACAGCTGCTGGCACGGAGGTAAAACGTCTCTGTCCGCAGAAAGAGCTCCTCAACAAGTTCCTTGGTGAACGAGCCGCAATCGGCACGGAACATGCGCACGTAAAGTCCGTGAGCCTCGATATTGTCCAGCATGCGTGTCAGCTCCTCCACTTGCTCAAACTTGACATTCGAGTTGCCCTGCCTGTTCTCAATGCCGATTATCAGCGGGCCGGAGGTCATCACGCCCGGGAAGTAGCCGCGCTGTTTTTTATAGGAATACAGCGCGTCGCTTTTCTCAGCGGGGATGAACTCGTTGTCAAAGTCGACATCAATGCCCTGCCCCTTTTTCAGAAGGCCAAGCAGCAATGCCATGTCAAGCATCAAGGAGTTTAGTTTCATTGCAGGATCATGCGCATATACGTTGCCAGCTTTACTCGTATAGGCTATACTCATGGCGCTCAGCTCCTTCAGCCCACGGGCGATGGTGTCAGAACTTGGTATCCTCGCATCGGGGGCAGTGCTCAGATACTTGTTCAGAATGGTGGTTATATCCTCTATATGATCACCGCCACAGAGGTAAACACAGAATATCGCAAGCATGATATCGCTGTACTGATAGCCATAGTTCGCACAGCGGAGATTAAGCCGCCCGTCTACCAGTTTGTCCAGTCCTGCGCGTTTAAATTCGTTCATAGCATAAAAAATTCCGCCGTAGGGGACTATGTTATCATATTTTATTGCTACTTTTGCCATGTCATTTAGAATTGAACTATTTTTGTTTTGACACCATAAAGTTAGTGAAAATTCTGCAAATGGCAAAACTCTTGGGAACTTATTGTTCCTCAGAGACTTATAAAAAATATTAATAAAGAATTGCGCAATTAGTTGCGGAATTAAGGAAAGTATGATTAAGGACTATCAAAATAAAGAAGTACTGGCTGAAATGAAGCGCCAGGTGAATGCAGCCGCCAAGATAAGCGACCGCGAGGCAAGAATCACATTCGTATTGATACACATGATTAGCGAGTATCACATACTGGCTGAGCAATGTACCAAACCCGACGGAGAGAACAATCTCTTCAGGTTTATCTCGTGGTGCCTGAGCCGTTTCGCCGAAGAACTTGAAACGCCCTCCAATGAGGAGTTCAAGAACCCCATCGAGCTTTACAAGAAAGATCCAGATATCAATCTGCTCGAGCTCATCCGCTTCCGCACTCCGGCGAAGAATGCCGTGGAGAAGGGGCTTGACGAAAGTTTTGAGTGGCCCGATAATGTTCCCTACGAAGAGTGGGAAGAGGACATCCTGCAGACGGCCTACGCAACGCTGTTCGGACTATATTTCTTTAATACCCCGGCCAAGGACTTGATGAAATGGCTGGGCAAGGACGAACGCAAGAACCTCCGTTTTGTGAATGCCATGAATCGTCATGAGACGGTACTGAATGTCAGTGCAGAGCGTACCAGACTGCGTGAGGCCGATGGCCCGATGCCTTGGACGAAGAAGCCGAAGCGGATGTACGTGAGCGACGAGGAATGTGCAAAGGGCGAAGAGCATGTAGCAGAGTTGCGAAGGAACTTCGTCGATGTGGTAGGCAAGCTGGCCACTGGCGATACGCTGCGCTTCTGCCGTGAGAAAGAAGAGACGGCTTTCGGTGTGTTCATGACGGGACTGTTTGCCATGATGATGCCTGGCAAGAACGTGAACCGCAAGGGTATGATCAGTTCGCGTGATAATGCAAAAATGGTCTATCAGGCCGCCAAGAAGTCGCTGATGGGCGACAAGTTGGCCAACGACATTGTAACTGCCGCTGATGATAAGGCCGCTGCCGAGGTGTTCTATTGGGGCCTGATTGGTGGCGAGCAAGGTGTTGCCAGCGGCTCGATGCCAACCGGCATGGCCGACATGGACATCCGTCACAAGCCCAAGCGTAACAAGGGTATTCTCAATTAAGAATCTGATGACGGCTTGATGCTTTGATAACTTTTATACTTGTGATATGGGAAAGATTTTTAGAGATATGACTGCTGAAGAGCAGGCTTATTACGATGAAGAAAGCAAGAAGTTTCCGTGGCTTAAGACTGTCACGATGAGTGATGATGAATTCTTCGCATGCTTTGAGCGTGACCTTGGGAAGGGATCAGCTGCACTTTGGTTTAACCATCTGTGGAATAAACATTACAGCTGGGTTTTCCTCGCTATCTTGAAGCATTTTTATGAAACAGGAGAGTTCGTACATTTTGATTGGGATTATACCGATAGTCAGACAGAAGGTGTTCTCTGGGATATTATGATAGCCTGGGGTGCAGACATGCAGACTGGAAGTGATGTTCTTTGCCGTAAGATCAAGTTTGACTTTAGCAAGTATACTGCTCCCACAAATTCAAAGATAAGGAATTACGAGTACTACGAAGAGAGGGGGTTCGATAATTACTTCAAAGACTATTACGAGTCTCATGGATTCGAATACCCATTTGGAACGTGATATTCTACATTCTTTCCTGTCTCTCCTTTAATAGCCTGTCAACGGCATCCCTCTGTAATTGCCTCAGTTCCGACCAATTTTCGCGTCTCTTTTCCACTTCCTCGCGCCATGTAGATGGCGTTTCGCTCTTGTGAGCTTCGAGGAATTCAAGTGTTTTCTTTTTCATACTCAGCTAATATTTTGTCTATCTCAACTCTCTTAGTTCCATACAGTCAAGCATATTATATTGCACCCCATCAATCTCGGCGTACCAACTCTGATGGAAGTGGCCATAGTACCAGTAACGTAGCGGATGGTTCTTCACATAGAGGTAGGTCTGAATGTCATCCATCACTTTGCGTTCGTAGTGTACGTCGTACATCAAAGTATCATCATGCTCTGCCCAACTCTCTAATCCCTGATGCGAGGACAATTCGCAGAACGACGGTGAGGTGTGAGTAATAACCGTGTCGATGGCGCACGACTCATCAATGGTGTCAAGCCGCGTCCTGTCGAAATACGGCTGTTCGTTCTTCCAATAAACATTGGGTGCCAACGGCTCATTGGGGTTCGGCAGGTGATAGTTCTTGGCGGTTATACGTAACAACCTGTCTATCGAAGTAGCACCACCTACACAGAGAATGGTGTGGCCGCAGGCCTTCACTACGGAATAGTCCGGCAGCGTCATCCATCGCCGATACTTGATAGGCTGAAGATTGAAGTAGGCAGGATTATCATGGTTGCCACGAATGAATAACAGCCAATTGTTGACTTTCGAGAGCTTTTTATTGCACTTCTTGTAGATGTTCTCGTAATAGCCTGGACGATCGAAGCCAAAGCCACAGTCACCTGCCACGATAATTAATGTGTCCGTCATGCTGTACTGGTCACAGCACTTGAATACCAACTGCGTAAAGTCGCCGTGAATATCGCCACTCACCACGATACCTTTCGCCTTGGGGAACTCGAACACCAATTTATCCATTTCGTTACACTCCGTCATTTTTCATTGCAAAGTTACACATTTATTTTATAATAGTAGGCAAAAAAGTGAATTGTTACATCACAGAAGCTAGAAAATTCCCCAAAGTGCAAATTTTGCACTTTGAATTTCACTTTGGATGTTCTCCCCATGAAGGTTTCTGCATTATTCTTTGGTCGTTTCATTCTTTTCTCGTATCTTTGCACCCAAGCATCAAGAGCAGTGCCCGAAAGGGTAACTCGCCAACCGAGCAATGGAAGCCACGGTGGTCAGTACGATGCGGTAGTATTAACTTCAAAAAATTCCAATTATGCAACAGCACATTTATTACACCAAGTATGCCCTGCAGTTTGCAGACATGCAGATTCCCGAGTTAGTAACCGTTTTCAATCATCAGGTCGGCAATACCGGCTGGACTGGTATGCGTGCCTATCACGACCAGGCACTCATCGAAGAGTTCCAGCGACGAGGTATTGATGTCTCAGCCGTCTATGACGGTAAGGTCATCTACTTCGCCCATCCCGTTGGGTACGATATTGCCAACAACCGGCTGGCCATCATCGGCTGAAGTCCCGTTCAAAATCAGACCTCCACCCTTGCCGCCTGCTCTTGGCAAAGGTGGAGGTCTATTGTGTGAAGTTTATTTCACCTCAAATCCGCAACTATGCGCATCATATTATGAACTGGTGGTCGAAGTCAACGTCATACCCCTCGCCCTCTTTCAGCTGCCCTGTGGACAACAGGCAATTGGGGAACAATGTATTCAGCTTGTCTGCCGTGTTGAAGTCATAGGTCTTGCCCGTGTCTGATGTGTAGGAAATGTTATCCTGGGTCAGTTCCTTTATGGCTCTGAGAATAGTGTCGGCACTGCATGTGCGAAGTGTCGGATAAAGCGAGAGGTGGTACATCAGATGAGTGGTGACATCTTCTATGAATGAGCCGCCACAGAAATAAACGCTCATAAGCGAACGGATGATTTCGCTGTATTGATAACCATACAGCTTGCATCTCATACCAAGGGTTGAGTCTATAACAGATGAGAGCTTGGAGTCAAATTGCTCCATTATTGAAAATATTCCTCCAAAAGGAGTGAGTTCCTCAGATTTAATTTGTATTTTTGCCATGTCATATCAGAGTTTTGCTTGTTTATTTTTGCAACACTAAGATAAGTGAATTCTTCGACATGGCAAAATCCTGGGCAACTTTTTGTTGCTCAGGTACTTAAAAAGTTATATTTGTAATAGTGTTGCGGAATTAAGGTTGCTTATTCAACATAGACTCTATCCTTCATAAGCATGAATCTTTTGAGTCTTTCTTGACTTACTTCATCGAACACGTAGTTAATGATGGTAAAGATGAGTTCGATGAGGAATATGAAAACGTATTTAATGAGGAGGAAAAGGTTGAAGGGGACGGATACAATGACTACCTTGTCAAAATCGATAGTATATTAGGCACTCATATTTTGAAACATAATAAGTCTTGATATTATGGCTTCGTTTACAATACAACAGGAAAATAATAAGATAATTTTTACGACCAAGAGTATAGAGTGGTTATGCGCTCGAACAGAAGTAAGTGTTTTTAATCCTATTCTCTTTGAAGGTTATCAGCGACAAATTGATGAGAATCATTGTCTTAAGATTGTGAATTATTTAAAGACTTCTAGTTTCCTTCCAAGTGCAATTATTTGCGCATGTAATGATTTTTCAGAAGACGGTGGTTTACGCATTGTAGACGGTCAACATCGAGTTAAAGCTTTTAAGATACTTGCTGAAAAAGATCCAGTAAGATTTAGAACAATCAAAAGTCAAGAACTGCCGGTCGTCGTTCTCGTAGGCGTTCCAATGGAGACGGAAATACAAACGTTCATTACTATAAATAAAACATCCAAGAAGGTTGATACTTCATTGGCTTATGTTCTGAAGAACAAGTTGAGTAAAGGAAACAATGACATGGTGATGTCCAGATCCGAGTATATTGCTGTAGAAGTTGCTCAATTGTTGAATGAGGACGAGTCTAATGAATTATGGACGAATAGAATACTATACGAGGGCAATGTGAAGAAATCTAATAGCTATATCAGTCTTAATGCTTTCGTTAGGGCAACTCGAATTTTAGTTAATACGTTGAACCAGATAGGGACAATCAATCTTAATTGGACTACTCAGACCAAAGAGACAGAAGTACGCGGTATCGCGAATAAAATTAGAGATATAATCAATTATGTGTGGGAAACTGTTTACATGCGTTGGCCTGAAATGAAGAAGGCAAACTTTGAAGAAAAGCAGATTCTACAAGGCTCCATCGGTTACACTGCAATAACCAAGACTTTGGTAAAGTTGATCAAAGAGAAAGGTGTATCGTCGATTGAGTTGAGCCAATTTATAAGTCAGGTAATTCTTTCATTTGACGTTCCATATTATGAATGGACTAAGGATGGGTCTTTCTCAAGTTACTCATCAGAATCCGGTTACCGAATTGTATCGGAAATACTTATTAATAGTAGAAAAAACAGGTAATAGAAATAGTACAATAAAGATTCCGCTTTTACACGTAGTAGGAGCCTTCCGCCCTCATCCTTCATCCTTCATCCCTCATCCATCATCCATCATGAGCGAGATAAGCGAAGCGATACAAGACAAATGTTTAGCATTTGGAGATAGAATAATCAAACTCAATGATTATTTGCTGGCTCAGGCGGTTGCAGCACATGAGAACTACAAGAAGTCAAAAATCCAGGCTAGAGGAAAGAAAACATCTTCCTTCTTCCATCAGACATCTGACATCAGCGTAGCGGCTGTTCCTGTATATCTGCAATCAATATCCGCATTGTGCAACCAGCTTCTCCGTTCTGGAACGAGTATCGGAGCAAACAATGCGGAAGCATGTAATGCAATAAGTAAACAGGATTTCCGTTCTAAGAGCTATATTGCGCTCAAAGAAGCAAGAGAAAGCCTTTATTGGATAGAGCTACTTAAACGACATAATTATATAGACGACAAACAATACACATCCATTTACGAGGACTGTGAAGAATTGGTGAAGATATTGGTGGCGCGCTGTAAAAAGCTAGATTCTGAGTTGGCAAGTAAAGAGAAATAACATCAGCCCTCAGCCTTCCGCCCTCAGCCTTCATCCCTCATCCTTCCTCCTTCGTCCCTCTAACATCGTTCGACTCTCGACAAAATATTTGTAAAATATAATAAATCATAAACAGGTGTTCAACTTAGACAAATTCATAGCTGATAACGTCACTCACAGACCTATGAGTATGTTTGAGGCAGATATCAAAGCGAATGCTGAAACCCTAGATTCTTGACAACACAAATTATTATATGAAAAGAATATTAGTCACTGGCGGTGCCGGATTTATTGGAGCCAATTTGGTGAAACGCCTGTTCAAGGAATTGAAAGGGGCTACTATTGTTGGACTTGATAACCTGAATAACTATTACGACCCTTCGTTGAAGGAGTACAGACTCAACGAATTAGAGAAGCTTCATTCGTCCAGTCCGTCTAATTCATGGTCGTTTATCAAAGGCTCCATAGCAGATAAGGAACTTGTTAATAAAATCTTTGCTGAATATAAATTTGATGTGGTGGTCAATCTGGCAGCGCAGGCAGGCGTGCGCTACAGCATAGAGAACCCCGATGTATATATAGAAAGCAACATCATTGGGTTCTACAACATCCTGGAAGCCTGCCGTCACAACCCTGTGCAGCACCTTGTGTATGCGAGCTCGTCGAGTGTCTATGGTGGCAACAAGAAAGTGCCTTTCAGCACTGACGACCGTGTGGATAACCCTGTTAGCCTCTATGCTGCCACCAAGAAGAGCAATGAACTGATGGCGCATTGCTATAGCAAGCTCTATAATATACCCTCTACGGGTTTGAGATTTTTTACGGTTTATGGTCCAGCCGGTCGTCCTGATATGGCTTACTTTGGTTTCACCAATAAGCTTCTGAAGGGAGAGACCATTCAGATTTACAACTATGGCAATTGCCGCAGGGACTTCACGTATGTTGATGACATTGTAGAGGGCATTGTCCGTGTGATGAACAAGGCTCCTGAGAAGAAAACTGGTGAAGACGGACTTCCGATACCTCCCTACGCCGTCTATAACATCGGCGGCGGCCAGCCGGAGAACCTGTTGGACTTTGTCAACATCCTCCAAGAAGAACTGCTTCGAGCCGGTGTTCTGCCCAAAGACTACGATTTCGAGTCGCATAAGCAACTCGTGCCAATGCAGCTTGGTGATGTCCCGATTACATACGCTGATGCAACGGCATTGGAGAAGGATTTTGGTTTTACACCAAAGATTACACTTCGCGAAGGTTTAAGACATTTCGCAGAATGGTATAAAGACTTTTACTCAAAAGAAAGCTAAAATATGATAATATCAGTAGCAGGAACAGGCTATGTTGGCATGAGCATTGCCACATTGCTTGCACAACACAATGAGGTGACATGTGTCGATGTGGTGCCCGAGCGTGTTGACATGGTTAACAATAAGAAGTCGCCTATTCAAGACGATTACATTGAGGATTATCTGGCCAACAAGCCACTTAACCTAAAAGCCACTCTTGACCAGGAAGCTGGTTACTGCGATGCCGACTTCGTGGTCATTGCCGCCCCTACCAACTATGATGTTAAGAAGAACTTCTTCGACACCAGCCACGTGGAGGAAGTGATTGATGTCGTGCTCAAGGTCAATCCCGATGCCGTCATGGTCATCAAAAGTACCATCCCCGTTGGCTATACCCGCAGCTTGTATGTAAAGTACGCAGCCAAAGGAGTGAAAAAATTCAATCTGCTTTTCTCTCCGGAGTTCCTGCGTGAAAGCAAGGCCCTTTATGACAATCTTTATCCTTCAAGAATCATTGTGGGCATCCCTAAGATGATGAGTGATGAGTTTAAAGAAGAGAACGAGGCTATTAAGCAGATAACTGATCTTGAATGGCTTACTGAACGTGCACACGTTTTTGCTAACCTCTTGAAAGAAGCTGCAATCAAGCAGGATGTGCCGACACTCTTCATGGGAATGAAAGAAGCTGAGGCTGTCAAACTATTCGCCAATACCTATCTGGCCCTCCGTGTGAGCTACTTCAACGAGCTGGACACCTATGCTGAGGTCAAGGGTTTGGATACACAGGCAATCATCGAGGGCGTAGGTCTAGACCCTCGTATTGGCACTCACTACAACAACCCAAGCTTTGGTTATGGCGGCTATTGTCTCCCCAAAGACACTAAACAATTGCTTGCCAATTACGAGGACGTTCCCGAAGACCTTATCCGTGCCATTGTGGAGAGTAACCGTACCCGTAAAGATTATATAGCAGATTCCGTCCTTAAACGTGCCGGTTATTATGATGGCAGTAGTCAATATGATTCCAAACGTGAACAAAAATGCGTCATTGGTGTGTATCGCTTAACTATGAAGAGCAACTCCGACAACTTCCGTCAGAGCGCCATACAGGGCATCATGAAACGCATAAAGGCCAAGGGAGCTGAGGTGATTATTCACGAACCCACCTTGCCGGATGGTGATACCTTCTTCGGTTCACTTGTCGTTAACAGCCTTACTGAGTTCAAACGTCGCAGTCAGGCCATTATCGCCAACCGCTACGATAGCTGTCTGGATGATGTAATAGACAAAGTTTATACACGTGATATATTTAAGCGGGACTAACACATCTTCCATCTGACATGTTCAGGTTTATACATTAGAGATATTCAAAAGAAGTTAATGATAAAAACGATATATGAAAAAAGTAATGCTTGTGTTCGGGACAAGGCCCGAAGCCATCAAGATGTGCCCGTTGGTGAAGGAGTTCCAGAAGTATCCGAATGATTTTGAAACCATCGTGTGCGTCACCGGCCAGCACAGAGAGATGCTGGACCAGGTGCTCACCATCTTCGATGTGAAGCCGGACTATGACCTGAACATTATGAAGCAGGGGCAGGATCTTTATGATGTTACTGCCCGTGTACTCACGGGTATGCGTGACGTGATCAAGGAGTGCAAACCTGACGTGGTACTGGTGCATGGCGACACCACCACCAGCACAGCCGCTGCCCTCGCTGCTTTCTATCAGCAGATTCCTGTGGGACACGTGGAGGCAGGTCTGCGCACACATAACATCTACAGCCCCTGGCCCGAAGAGATGAACCGCCAGATCACGGGACGTATTGCCACTTACAACTTCTCGCCAACACCGTTGTCAGAAAGCAACCTGAAGGACGAGAAAGCCCAAGGCCAAATCTTCGTGACGGGAAACACTGTCATCGATGCCCTTCACATGGTTGTGGATAAGCTCAACTCAGACCCAGCCTTGGCCGCAGAACAAGAGAATGTACTCCGCGCCGCAGGCTACGACATCACTAGACTCTCGTCTCTTGACTCACGACTGCTCAAGCGTAAGCTGGTGCTTATCACTGGCCACCGCAGAGAGAACTTCGGTGAGGGCTTCATCAGCATGGTAACTGCCATGAAAGATCTCAGCGAAAAATACCCTGGCGTAGACTTTGTCTATCCCATGCACCTCAACCCCAATGTGCGTAAGCCAATTCACGAAGTATTTGGTGAAGACCTTACGGCCTATAAGAATTTCTTCTTCATTGAACCGCTCCAATACTTAGAGTTCGTTTACTTGATGGAGAAATCCACCGTTGTCCTGACCGACTCTGGCGGCATCCAGGAAGAAGCTCCAGGCCTCGGAAAACCCGTCCTCGTGATGCGCGACACCACAGAGCGTCCCGAAGCCCTCAAGAGTGGCACAGTCCATCTGGTGGGAACCAATCATGACCTCATTGTAAGCGAAGTAAGCACCTTGCTCGATGATCCCGCAGCCTACGAGCGCATGAGCAAGGCCGTGAACCCCTACGGTGATGGCAAAGCCTGTGACCGCATTGTGCGGGCACTCAAAGGCGAGCAAGTGGAACGCTACGAGGTCAAGTAACCCACATTTTTTAAATATTATGCGAATCATAGGACTATACGGACATTCCAACTGTGGTAAATCTGCCACTTTGAACATGCTGAAGGAATTGCTTCGCAAAGAAGGGAAGTCTATTTCTTCTCAGCCACATCTCGATAGTGATACCCCTGAAACTTTTGAGTACAAGGGTATGATAGTATGTGTGGCTCCTGGAGGTGATACCGAAGAAGTTGTGGATAGAAATGTGCGCTACTTCAAATCCAAGAACTGTGACATAGCCATCTCTGCCACCCGTTGTAAAGGTGGTTCAGTTGATTCCCTTGTTCGTTATAAGATGGAGTGTGGTGTAGAGATTGAGTGGGTGCCGAAGTCATACGAGTACAATCTCAGCGATACTACCAAGCATCAGTGCAATCAAGAGACAGCACATTATCTCTTTAGTCTATTGTGAATCAGAGCTAAGATGGAGAACATTACTGCTTATCTAAACAGACACATATCCTGTATACTTGGTGCTGGTATTCTTGAGAATGTCATCATTGATACTATTACTGTCAGTGAACAGGTCAACACCCAGCTTGATAAAAGCAATCTTATTCTTGAAGCCAAAGTGTTCTTCAACCCAATTCCTGGAGTGAAACACTATACTTATAGGATTGATCCGCAGTTGGGTGATGGAGGTCCAGGACGACAGCGCCATATCCATCTGTATAAGAATGGGACAGAACAGTTTGCTATGAATGTTGATGCCACCTCTCATGATGGCTACCATCAGGTAAGGATTCCAGATGACGTCGTACCTTTTCTACAGAGCAAGGGCTTTCAGATACCTGCCAACAACATAATTGAGCTTAAGCAATTTGACATAAGGGGCCAGTTGCTGGTCGAGGATGGTAATATAGCTGTACTTAATGATATAGCATTCAATGTAACCTCTGCTTTCCGACAGGCTCAAAAGATAACCATATTTGAAGCTAACGTAGAGACTTACCAAATAATATGGCATTCTCAAATTCGTGATAGATATGAGCATGTTAACAAATTGACCAACGTTCCTCAAGATCGTATATCTGAGATACGGTATATCCTTGTCGATTTTTTGAAATCAACAGGGAAATATGTCGACGACGTGAGAGATATTTTTGATGATAGTAGTGCTCCGAGTTGTCTCTTTGTAGCATGGAGTTAATATGTTGATACCGCGCTCTCCGTTCATTGTCTCAGCTTAACAAAGGTTTTTAAAAATAATAGAAAGGATATCAAATGCCCGATAATACTTCATCTAATAAACGAATAGCGAAGAACACCCTCTTATTGTATTTGAGGATGTTCTATAGCATGATTATTTCCCTCGTCACGGCAAGAGTAATTCTTAATGCTTTGGGATTTGAGGATTATGGGTTGTACAATGTCATAGGTAGCATTGTATCCATGTTCGTATTCCTAAGGTCTGCAATGGGTAATTCAGTTCATCGCTATATTACCTTTTCAATAGGCAAAGGAAACTATGATGATGTTAGAAAGGTTTTTTCTCTGAGTATAGTCATATTCTCAGGTCTTGCGTTGCTGATTGTTTTTTTATGTGAAACAGTAGGTCTCTGGTTTTTTTATGAAAAACTAAATATACCAGAAGGCCGCGAGAACGCTGCTTTTTGGGTATACCAATTTTCAGTTATTACAACCGCCCTAACGGTCATATGCGTTCCCTACGATGCCATTATTATCGCACATGAACGAATGAAAGTATTTGCATTTGTTCAAGTACTAAATGCGACACTTAATTTGGGAATAGTTTACTTAGTTGCCGTTTCTCCTTTTGATAAGCTCATTGTCTATGCTTTATTGTTAATGCTTATTCAAGTGTTGAACCGAATTATTTATGGAATTTATTGTGGCAAGAACTTCCCTGAGACCAAGTTCACTTTTATAAAGGACTGGGCACTAATGAAAGAAATGACTTCTTTTGCCGGATGGAGTTTGCTCGGAAATATGATATGGGTTGGTTGTACACAGGGTCTGAATATTATGCTTAACTTGTTTTTTGGTACAGCCGTTAACGCCGCAAGGGGAATTGCAGTAAATGTTCAAGGAACAATAAATGGTTTTGTTACGAATTTTCAAATGGCAGCAAACCCTCAAATTATTAAGTCGTATGCGGCGGGGGATTTTAAACGTTTACATAGCCTTCTTTTTTTCAGTTCAAAGTTTTCTTTTTTTCTTTTGTTGTTAATGGAACTTCCAGTCATTATTGAGGCAGATATGATATTAAAACTTTGGCTTGGAACCGTACCTGAATATACAGTTGCATTTCTTCGCATTTCTCTTTTAACAATCTTGATTGAAGCCCTTGAGAATCCTATCGGTGTTGCAAATAATGCGACTGGCCAAATTAAGAAGTTTAATTTAACATCTAGTAGTCTTAAAGCCCTTATTATAGTTTTTTCTTATATAGCTTTACGATTTGGCTATCCTGCAGTAAGTGTTTTTGTGATACAGTTTGTTGTGATTAGCATAGTACTATTCGTTAAGGTTAATATGGTTAAAGGAAGAATAAAACTCTCTTTACGACAATATATTTATCACCTTGTTTTTCCAATACTGATTTCAGCATTGGTTTCCTCAGTGATACCAATATCTCTTTATTGTTTTACTGAACAAGGAGTCTTGAGACTGATTTTAGTTTTATTGACGAGTGTTCTTTCTGTATTGATAACCGCATTCTTCTTCGGCTTAAATCGCTCAGAAAAACAGATTGTTATCAAACAAGTGCAAACAACATGGAATAAATGGAGAAAGAAGGAGGCTTAACGGGTTGCAATACGTTTTTAAGATATGAGAGATAGATTACATAGATATTGGAGTTATATAGCATATAGATTTCGGAAAAGATGGAATACTATCCAAAATATACCGATAACGATTGATAGAGCTGTTTCTTATTTCATATTCCTATTGAAAATAAAGACAGTAAATAAGGAATCAAATAATACAATCAACCAGGTCTTTTACAGGAAACAGTTTGTGGCTCACGGAAAGTATCATTTGCCCTATCCGAATAATTCTCTTGTACTTTATAAGGAATTGATAGAAAAAGGATTTGGAATTATTGAGTGCGATGTGATGTTTACAAAGGATAGTATCCCTATTCTTTGTCATGATCTGTCTTTGTCAAATGTCGCACGAGACAGACAAGGCAAATATGTGGATATTGAAATAAGTAAGCTGAGATATTCAAAGATAGAACAATATAACTTCTCAATAGAAGGGGACTCATATCTTCCCGTATCGACACTTAAAGATATGTTGTCATTGGCAAAACGCCATAATGTTTGTATTGAATTAGATCTAAATAAAAAATACTTGGGAAGAAAAAAATGTAAAAAACTATATAATATGGTCAAAAATGCCGGCATGCTCCAGAATGTAATATGGGAGGTGTTCCCTGGGGATTTTTATTCATTGGCGATTCTCGACCAAAATCTCATATACCAGTTTGATAATACATGGGATAAAAAGAAAATAGATAGGATTATTGAAATAAAAGATTACGCTTCATTGATTATTCTTTCACAATGGTTCCCTGATAGTGTCTCAGGTCCATATAATGAGATAATTGAATACGGCCATTTAAATGGATTTTTGATGAAATGTGCGACTCTCAATAATTACTCCGATGTGGATTATATGTTCTCAAACGGAGTTGATTTGATAACGACAGACACCCTCTCAAACAAATATTAAATAATTATGAAGAAAGTATTTACAGTTGGCGTATATGATTTATTACACATTGGTCATGTTAATCTTTTTCGTAACGCTAAGGCACATGGTGATTACCTTATAGTCGCTGTTCAATCTTCTGAGGTGGTTTTGAAATATAAACCAAATACAAAGCTGGTGTATACAACAGAAGAACGGATGTATATGGTTAAAGCAATTCGCTTCGTTGATAGTGTTGTTTCTTACGAGGCTGTAGATGATATTGTAAAAAAAGTAGATTTTGACATATTCGCCGTTGGCCCGGATCAGAATCATGCTGGATTTCAATCTGCTATCAGTTGGTGTAAGGAGAATGGTAAAACAGTTATTGTATTACCTCGCACAGAAGGGGTCTCTTCATCATGGCTGAAAGAACAAATAAAGAAAATGTGATGTGATTATGTCAATAGATTTTGATTTATTATTGTATAACACGCTACGTCGTGTTCTTGGGCATGTGAAAAGATTGAATTATCCGTCAGATAGTTCAATTATTGATTCTTTCTCCCAAAGGGACGAGTTGAGTATCATTAGACGTATTCGTCAAAAGGGAAGTATTAATGTCGCTTTCTTTTGCATGTCTGTATCTCTGTGGAAATATGAGACTCTGTTCCACCAAATGCTTAAAGATGCCCGCTTTAATCCAATTTTTATTATTTCGCCAAAGTTGGATATTTATAAGGCAATGAAGAAAGAGATTCGAATGATGAAGGAATACTGTGATCTTAAGCATTTCCCTTATGTTGACTTGAAGAATAGTTTCTTTTATGTGGGGCAAGATATTTCAAAGTACAACATTGATATTGCTTTTTATACTCAACCATATTCACGTATAAGTTGCCGTGAGTATTATTATGATCGGATGATTAATTCATTGCTATGTTATACGCCATATGGGTATCTAATATCAAAAATGAAGCATAATTATGTTGCAGTTTTGAATAAGATAGCCTGGAAAAACTATATGCCAACTCATGTTTCAAAAGAAATAGCACTTTCCTTTGATCCAACATATAAGAATCTGTATGAATTTGGATTCCTAGGATACGACATGTATAAGAATTGCGATGCTTATAAGTGGGGAAAGGAAGGAACAAAGAGGATAATTTGGGCTCCTCATTATTCTGTTCAAGCTGGTGGATGGATTCAATTGTCGAGTTTTTTACACATCTGCGATTTCATGATTCAGATGGTTAGAAAATATGAGAATAAAGTTTCATTTGCCTTTAAACCTCATCCATATCTATACCCATCTCTATGTAAACAATGGGGTCGTAAAAGGACGGACGATTACTACAGGCTTTGGGATTCAATGCCTAATAGCATATTATACACAAGAGGTAGTTATCCATTAATGAAATCATCAGATGCATTGATACATGATTGTGCATCGTTTTTATTGGATTATATGTACACACAGAATCCGTGCCTTTATGTTTCGCTGTCCGGCCATCTTAATGTTGATACAGGACAAGATGGAATTGATGCATATGAAGCCCATTATCACGCACAGAGCAAAGAAGAAATAGAGAGTTTTATTGATGAAGTCATACTTGGGAATAATGATACGTTGATTGACAAAAGGCGTAAAGTATTAAATGATCATATTATAATGCCAGAGAATCAATCTACTGCTCAAGTAATCACAGAAGATATTTGGGATTCAATTAATACTCAAGAATAATCAAGGGACACATTTTTACGATGAAAAAAACTATACTTTTTCTTCTAAATAAGGAATGCACTTACCTGCCTCCTTTCATGACTATCTTGGATGCGTTGAGCGACAAGTATAGTTTAAAGGTGATAAGTCGGGAAGACAAAGCAGGGAAACAACAGATGGAAGACTTATACAAAGGGAAGGACGTTTCTTTTATTAGCTCTGCTGTACCAGAGAAGTCAAGGAATATCTTGTCGCGAGTAATTAACAGAGTTCGCACTATCCTTCATTTTCCTTCTGAGTTTCACAAGGAGGCGGCGGACTTATTAACGACACCTTGTGACCTCTTGTGGGTTATCCATGAGGAGACTGCACTTGAATTCAAGAAAAAACTGCAAGGGCAGCATTATATCTTGAGTTTGTATGAGTTGAACGATCATAGACTTGACTTCCTCGAGAAGATTAGGACTGTTATTCAAAATGCACAAGAAGTAATAGTTCCTGAATATAATAGGGCGTGCATCCTTCGTGTTTGGATGAAACTTAACAAAACGCCAACGGTTATCCCTAACAAGCCCCTGAATCATCCCAGAAAGCAAAGGATCCCCAACTCTTATTCGGCACAATTGGAAGGGAAGAAGATAGTCTTATATCAAGGTTATATCAACCGTAGCAGGAATCTGGACAAAGTATGCGAGGCTGTGAAGGATATACCTGGGTATTGCATAGTGCTGATGGGGAAGGGTGATACCTCATACATCAATGAACTAACGCAGAAATATCCACAGATAATTCATATTTCATTTATTGCTCCACCGGAGCATCTATATGTAACAAGCTGGGCACATCTGGCGATAGTTAAATATGATTATGTCTATCTGAATGCTATTTATTGTGCTCCGAATAAAACTTGGGAGTATACGGGATTTGGTATTCCCGTCTTGGGGCACAATATTCCTGGTTTAGAATATACTATTGGGAAATACAATGCTGGTGTTTGTGCAGATTTGGATGATGTAGGCGCGATACATAAAGCGATTGAAACGATAGACTCTAATTATGAGTTTTATCGTAAAAATGCTTTGCTGTATTATGATTCTTGCGATATCAAATCTGAGTTACTGACAATTGCACAAAGAAGAATACATGAGTAGCAGAGTATTATTTGTTGTTGATTCATATCACATAGGAGGGACTATCGTTAGTCTGCAGTCTTTGTTATCTGTTATCAATCCAGAGCAATTGCAGGTGGATGTCTATGCAGCATCTGATGAAGGCTCTTTTCGTACAAATCTGCCAAATTGTAGAGTATTGTCAGCGAGGCCTTTGTTGGCGCAGTCCAGTGCTGGGTTGTCAATGATTCCTAAACTGTGTTATAAAGGCATCCAGTTATTGTCACGATTATCTACGCGATTCCTGAAAAAGGATTTGAGAGCTACGTTCGTGTCCAAAGGTTGTAGAAGATTGGGAATCCAGCAGTATGATTGTGTTGTATGCTATTCAGAACAATTAGTGAATTATGTGTCTCTTTTCCCGGCAAGGAGGAAAATTGCATGGATTCATTGTGACTACTCTCGGGTTGTGAATGATCATAATAAAGCTGTCTTATTCAACGCATTGAACCGCTATAACCAAATTGTTTGCGTATCAGAATATGCTAGGACAGAATTCGTAAAGATATTTCCGCAATTTGAATGCAAAGCAACGGCTATCCACAATATCATTAACGAAAGATTTATTCAACAGCGAGCAAATGAGATAAATGATTTGGACTCACGCTTCTCAAATAAAGCCTTTAAGATAGTTTCTATTGGACGTTTAGATCCAATAAAGCAGTTTCACCTGATACCACGAATAGCAGAGCAAGTGTTAAATGAATCAGGCCCCGTTTTTACATGGTTCATTATTGGAGGCGTTCATGGGTATGATGAAGAGTATTTACAAATAATGAATGAAATTAATCAAAGACATTTAGAGAATATAGTTGTGCTCTTGGGTGAGAAGCAGAATATCTATCCTTATATAAAAAATGCTGATTTGTATGTTTGTACATCAAAATCAGAGTCCTATCCATTAGTGGTAAACGAAGCGAAGGCATTGAGAGTTCCTATAATCTCAAATTATTTCCCCTCTGTGGTTGAGTCTGTTCAAGATGGGAAAGATGGGTATGTTGTAAAACAAGATAGAATAGCAGAAACAATCGTTGAACATATACGCAATCCTAAATTAAAGCGTGATGGTGAAGTTATAAGTGAGAACGCAATCATATTATCTAAAATAATGGAACTATTAACAAATAAAGAGTAATTATGGCTAAGCATTCTGTAGCAGAGTATTTATCATATTTCGTACATCAAGTATTAAGAATCAGTATTGGGAAGGAACACTATCTTCGTCTTGATATTGATATTCAGGATATTGAAAAGAGATTGCAAGGATTTGACTTGCCAGTGAAAGAGTTGGAATATGCTGACTTTCTGACAGGCGATCCAAGGGAGTTTACGGAACCTAAACTCGCATTTATCAAGAAGAGATTAGAAGACCCCAATTATCGCTGTTATGGTATTATCGAAAACGGGAAATTGATTTATTCTACATGGATATCTTTACATAAATTAGGTCTGTCTGTAGATACTCGACCTATATATCTGTCTGAAGATGAAGGACTACTTGAAGATTCCTATTGTGCACATTCGGCCAGGGGACGTGGTATTCACGGGAAGATGAATAGCTATCGTATTAAAAAACTCTATGAATTAGGGAAAAGAAGGGTGGTCGTGATTGTCTTGGATGGTAACACAGCTGCCTTTAAAGTACAGTTGAAACAGGGCTTTGTTGAACTTGGGACATTTTATAATGGCTATCTTTTCGGGTTTAAAGTCAATACACTCAACAAGAAAAAATACGACGCAATCTAATCTATGCATACTAAAGATTATAAGGTCATTGTTATTGGTGGAAATCACCAAAATCCGTTGGGTGTTGTCGAGTCGTTGGCAAAAGAAGGAATACGCCCTTACGTTATCATTTATGATGACTGTAAAAGCAGTTTTGTATTAAAAAGCAGGTATATAAGCAAAGGTTTCATTTGTCCAACACCAGCATCGGCAATTCAAAAAATACTCGATATAACAGCGAATGAGGAGGAGAAAGCAGTAGTGATTGCTTGTTCTGACAATGCATCACTGTTGATAAATCAATACTTAGATATCCTTACACCATTTTGCTATTTGCCGACAATCCCCATACAAGATGAAATGGAGAAGTGGATGGACAAAGAGCAAATGGATAAAGTAGCTGTGAATGTTGGATTAAATGTGCCTCAAACATGGATAATTGTCAAAGATTCTCCCATACCATCGGATATAGAATATCCAGTCGTTACAAAATCCTTAACAAGTGTTGGTTTGGGTAAAGCAGAGTTTACCATTTGTGCTAATGAAGATGAACTGAAGAATTTTGTTGAGTCTCAGATGAAGAGTGACAAAATCCAAGTTCAAAAATATATAGAAAAAGAATATGAGTTCCAGTTTATTGGGTGTTCCTTCCATGAAGGGAAGGATGTCATTATTCCTGGACGGACATATATTGAAAATGCCACACACTTCAATAACCTTACGTTTCTGAAGTACCAGGAACGTAAGGTTATTGAAGGAACAACGACACTACTCAAAACAGAGTCATTCATTGAACAGACAGGTTATTCAGGTCTATTCAGTGTTGAATATATGCATGGTAAGGACGGGAAAGACTACTTCTTAGAGATGAATTTCCGCAACGATGGGAATGCATTCGTCGTTACCCAGGCTGGAGCCAATCTTCCTTACTTATGGTATTTATCCTGCATAGGTGAAGACTATCGTTCCTATTATGATGAGGATAAAGTAACTGCGGCTTGTTTCTTACCAGAAGATTCTTTCTTCCTGTCAATGTTGAGTGGTAACATCTCGTATAAAGAATGGAGAATGAAAATGAAGGAGGCAACATGTTTTGCTTCGTACTTTAAGGGAGACACCAAACCTTTTTGGTCATTGATATGGTGGCAAAAGAGAGCATTTTTCCTGGCTGCTTTCTTTAGGCTGCTTCAATGTTTACATCTGTACAATCTCGCACAACGCATAAAGCATTTGGGACGATGAATATAGGAAGATTGTTATATGACCAGAATTGGAACATCGGGTTTTGCGGCCTGACTCCTGAAGAGTTAATAAAGAACAAGGCACTACCAACTGTTCGATGGATGAAGCATCCATATCGTGACAGGTGGTTTGCCGACCCTTATATTCTGAAGGCATCAGAAGAGGAGATCGTTGTTTTTGTAGAGGAATGTCCCATAGAAGCACCGAAAGGGATTCTGTGCGAACTACATATTGACAGGAAGTCAATGAGGTTGAAAGAACGTTATATCCTGTTGGAACTTGACACACATCTTTCTTATCCGGCCATCATTGAATATGAAGGTAAAACATACGTTTATCCTGAGAATGGGGCTTCCGGTCAATTGAATATATATGAATACGATGAGGCCACCCACAGGCTTATCAATCCAGTCTGTATATTAAATAAAGCAGTGGCTGACGCTACGATTATGAGGGATGGAAATAGTTTTACTCTTATAGCGACACGATTCCCTGAAACTCAGAAAGATGCTTTCTTATACGAGTCGAAATCGTTGTTTGGCCCATTCATGCCAGTAACGGATAAACCATTTCAGGATTCTCTATCTTGTTCACGCCCTGGCGGTAACTGGTTGCACGTATATGGTGCATTATATCGTCCGGCACAGAATTGTTCTGAAGTATATGGCGGATCATTGAAAGTGATGTATGTGGATCTGATTAAGGGAAACGAACAAGTTGTATGTGAGCTAATACCACAAGGCTTCAGAAATAATCTGGGCCTTCATACCATTAATTTTAACAACGGGTTATGTGTTATTGATGGATGCGGATATCACTATCCAATTATCGCGAGAGTTATTAATTGGTTAAGAAAGCTGAAGCATAATATTATTGGATAAAGTATATGAACGTTTATATTCCTGTATATCTTTTTATTCTTCTATTTTGCTTTTTTGTAAAGGGTAAGAACTCGATTAACATCAAACTATTTGTTAGTTTGGGCCTTATCTTTTTAATGATGGCATTTAGAACGAACTGGGGCGGAGATTATGCGGCCTATGAGAACTGGTATGATTTGTTTAATGGGTTAAATGCCAGTGAACTATCTCAAATGACTGAAGATGAGACGAGGTCAGAAATAGGATATCGTTTTCTATGCTTAATATGTCCTTCATTTAGGGCCGTATTGATAGTTAGTACGTTGTTTTATTGTATTACATTATATTTCTTTTTTAAAGAATTTATACCAGAAAAGTATTTTCCTTATGCCTTCACCTTTCTGTTTTTTGATAAGCATTTGTTGATGGGCTCCTCCAGCATTCGAACCGAGATCGCTGTTTGTTTCTTTTTAATAGCCGTTATCTTACTTGCGAGGAACCGGAATAAAATATGGTCAATCTTATCTATAGCTATTGGCTCATTGTTCCATACGGGAATATTGATCTTACTCCCTGTAGTTCTGATTAGGTCCAGTGCTATTAGGATAAGCAAACAGTTCCTCCTGCTTTTTAGTGGCATACTTGCAGTAGCCTCTATTATTTTTGCCAATCAGATTGTGGCAGCTGCGGATTATTTAACTTCTTCAATAGGCATCTTTAATCGATATGAAGAGTATTTGGAGGAGGATGTTGATACTAGTCTTGGTCTGGGAATTGTTTTTGTTGTTATGGAAATAATCATGCTCATTCCATTGATAGATATTTCTTCGACGAAGGGCTATTCCGACAAAGACTATACGATGCTTAAATTGGCTATTGTGTGGATTTTCTTAATGATAGCACCTTCTTTTGGTTTGTCTGAAAGATTGTTCTTTTACTTAGACTATATGATATTGGCCACAGTTCCTATTGTCCATCGTAAATACCAAGACAAAGCAATGGCAAGTGTGTTTAAGTATTATCTTCTGGTTTATTATCTGTGGGTCTTCTACCATTACATGGGAGACGCTCATTTCCTCGCTGCATGGGCACATTATAATTTTTAAGCAATGTTCTATTTTATTCCGAGTATTTACGAGCCCAATACAGCTGTGAGTAACAGGAATTTGGGTTTTATCAAGTATTTCAGTCAGCACGGGATTGAGACAGAAGTGCTGTTTTTCAGACCCGATAATGATTATAGCACAATATCTGATAAATTCGATTATATCAGTTTCCGTTACTTATGGAAAAGAGGTTGGATAAGACACCACGTATTATGTTATATTTCTATAACGTTCTATCTGCTTTGGTTCTATTGCCATCTACGAAAAGGAGACAAGGTGTTCTTGATAGAACAAGCATATATTTGGACGCATTTGCTGCATAGAAAAGGTGTTGATATCTATGCTGAATACACAGAAAACCCAGAAGTAACAGGAATTGGGGGGCGTTATTTGACTCCTTCATATCCGAAGTTCTATGAGTGTTGTACGAAGCTTTCGGGGCTATTTGTGATTTCCACAACACTTAAAGAATGGTTTACAAAACATGGCGTAGCCTCAGAGAAGATACATATCGTGAATATGACCGTTGATCCGGCTCGTTTTCAGTCTGTAAAGAAAGAGCCATCTGTTCGCTATATTGCTTATTGTGGGACAGTATCAAACAACAAAGATGGAGTTGACCAGTTGATACGCGCTTTCTCTATTACTCATCACTCTTTCCCAGATGTAAAACTATATATCATTGGTAAAGCACCAGAGAGAACAGAGGCTTGTGCCAATAGAGATTTAGTCAAAGAATTAGGGATGGAAGAGTCTGTCGTATTTACAGGAATTATCAGCGCATCTGAGATGCCCCAGATATTAAAAAATGCTGAAGTCCTGGCGTTAGCTCGCCCCGCTAATATGCAGGCTCAATATGGTTTTCCAACAAAACTGGGTGAGTATCTACTGACTGGGAATCCTGTTGTGGTGACTGTAGTTGGAGATATTCCACTTTTCCTACATGATGGAGAGAATGCTCTAGTTGCAATACCCGATGATCCAGAGGCTTTTGCGGAAAAGTTGAATTGGGTGCTTTCACATCATGATGAAGCTATCATTATTGGTGAAAAAGGCTGTCAAACAGCTCTCCAGTCGTTCAACTCCGAGATAGAGTCAGAAAAGATAGTAAGAACGGTTTTCCAAAACTGATCATTTATATGAAGGAAGAAATCATCAAGACAAACAAGGCATGGAATGATGGACACATTCCGCAAGTCAGCATAATAACGTCCAACTATAATCGCAAAGAAGTGTTGCTGCGGTGTATGAAATCCGTAGAGGCCCAGACTTTCAAGGATATTGAGTACATCGTAGTGGATAATGGTTCATCGGTCAGTTTCGATGACATTATGTCTGACTTCATGGAGAGCACTTCTATTCCTGTCATGTTTATCAAGCGATCCAGCGGATTAGGCCCTCATACTGGCAGGAATTCTGCTATTCGCCAGGCAAGGGGACAGTATTTGTCGATGATTGATTCGGATGACGAGTACTTGCCCAATGCTATGGAAGTATTGGTGAAGGCTTGGAATGATATTCCCGCAGATAAGAGAAATGAATACCGTGAAGTGGTAGCTCTATGCCAGAATGAGTTCGGGCAACTGTTAGGTCAAAAATTTCCATCTAATATCAATCAATTATCCAGGAAAGAGACCCGCCTTATTTGTCTAAAACCGGAATATCAATGTGAACACGCCAATATGAGTAGGACGGTACTCTTGAAAGAGAACCCTTTTCAGGAGCCGGAGGGCGTTAACTACGTTTCGGAACTGGCTGTTTGGTACAAATTGGACAAGTCCTATAAATCCTACTATCTTGATGATATTGTGAAACGGTATTACACGGGATCTTCCGATTCTATAACCAACCATGATATTAAGAAAGTATCATTGCAGGGCTGCTGTAATATTATGTGGGATAATTTATACCTTTTAAATCATTGGGAGGATTATGAATTACCGTTCACCAACCGACTCAAACGTGTGATGTATTATAGCGAGATGCGTTATGTTCTCAAGAGTAAAGTGGAGTATCCTAAGTATAAATGGATGGAAACACCATTAAAAGGAACCGTTAACAGCTTGTTAAGTGTCCTGTTATATCTTCCGTCTGTCTATAAAGCAAAAAAAATATTAAAAGAAATATAATTATGAAAGTCGTTCTCTTAGCCGGTGGCTTTGGTTCCCGTATCTCTGAGGAATCTGTCTATAAGCCCAAACCCATGATTGAAATAGGTGGTATGCCTATTCTCTGGCATATCATGAAGGAGTATGCCTTTTTCGGGCATAATGAGTTTATCATCTGTGCTGGATACAAACAGGAGTATATCAAAGAATGGTTTGCTAACTATTTTCTGCATAACAGCGATGTATCGTTTGATTTCCGAGACGGGAAGAACGAGATGACCGTGCATCACAGCAAACTGGAGCCTTGGAAGGTGACAGTTATTGATACTGGCTACAACACCATGACGGGTGGTCGTATCAAGCGCGTGCAGGAGTATGTAGGCAACGAAACCTTTATGATGACCTACGGAGATGGTGTCTGCGATGTGGACATCAACAAACTCGTAGAGTTCCACAAGAGCCATGGTAAGAAGGCAACCCTTACCGCTGTGAAAATGAAGCAGGAGAAGGGTGTGCTTGACATCACCAAGGATATGAATGTGCGTGCTTTCCGTGAGAAGAATTCTATGGATGGTGCTCCCATCAATGCGGGTTACATGGTGCTTGAGCCCTCTGTTTTTGATTATATTGACGGTGATTCACAACCCTTTGAGCGTGAGCCCTTGGAGAGACTTGCCAAGGAAGGTGAACTGATGTCCTACATCCATGAGGGCTTTTGGCAGTGCATGGATAACATCCGTGAGAAGAATCTGCTTGAAGGACTGCTAGCAAATGGTACAGCTCCTTGGAAACGTTGGGAACGTGAAATTCCTAAGTATTAATAATGGTTAGAGGTTATTGGTTAGAGGTTATAGACCAAAATGGTTTGAGGTAAGAGAAGATATGAGTGACAAGTTGTTTTCGTTTGAAGGGTTAGAGGTATACAAAGCTGCCAGAATGTTGGTAAGAGACGTATATCGTTTACAGCAAAGGTTCCCTAAATTCGAAACCTATGCTCTTGGTGACCAAATCAGGCGTTCTTCATCTTCTGTTACGTCAAACATTGCTGAGGGAAGTGGCAGAAACTCATTCAAAGAGAAGTCTCATTTCATTGAGATAGCTTATGGCTCATTGATGGAGGCTTTCAGTCAATTGCAAATTGCAGAAGACTTGGGCTATTTGACAGAGAATGATATTGATGAAATAAGACCTCAATTCATTAATGTAGCAAAAATGCTTTCTGGCCTTAAAAACTATTTCGACAATAACCAACCTCAATAACCCATAACCTATAACCCATAAACTTTCAAAAATATGATAGACATATTCAATAACTATTATAAAAGCAAGCGAGTCCTTGTCACCGGTCATACTGGTTTCAAAGGCAGTTGGCTCTCCATCTGGCTCCACGAATTGGGTGCAGAGGTGGTAGGCGTTGGTCTGGAACCCTATTCAGAGAAGGACAACTTTGTGCTTTCCGGGATTGGAAAGAAGATTAAGGCTGACATTCGTGCTGACATTCGTGACGGAGAGAAGATGAAAGAAATCTTTGCTCAGTACCAACCCGAGATAGTCTTCCATCTTGCCGCACAGCCATTGGTGCGTCTCAGCTATGAAATCCCCGTTGAGACCTACCAAACCAATGTGATGGGAACCATCAACATCATGGAAGCCATCCGTGCAACAGAAAGTGTCAAGGTCGGGGTGATGATTACCACCGACAAGTGCTACGATAACAAGGAGCAGATGACCGGCTATAAGGAGGATGATCCGTTTGGTGGTTACGATCCCTACAGCTCTTCAAAGGGAGCTTGTGAGATTGCTATCCAGAGCTGGCGCAGGAGTTTTTTCAACCCCGATGACTATGGAAAGAAGCACCATGTAAGCCTTGCCAGTGTTCGTGCCGGTAATGTGATTGGTGGTGGTGACTGGGCAAAAGACCGCATCATCCCCGACTGCATCCGTGCTTTGGAAGCTGGTAAGCCCATTGAGATTCGTTCGCCAAAGGCTGTGCGCCCTTGGGAGCATGTCTTGGAACCGCTGAGTGGATATATGCTGCTTGCACAGAAGATGTGGGACAATCCAACAGGCTATTGTGAAGGTTGGAACTTTGGGCCTGAAATGGAATCTGTCTTGACCGTCTGGGAAGTGGCAACAGCCATGATTGAGAACTTCGGTTATGGTGAACTGAAGGATGTATCAGATCCGAATGCACTTCATGAGGCGAACTTGCTGATGCTGGATATTACTAAGGCAAAGACAAGGTTAGGTTGGAAACCGAGGTTGGATGCAAAGAACTGTGCTATCCTAACCTCTGACTGGTATAAGAAATATAAGACACAGGACGTTTATAGTCTTTGTGTAGAAGAAATTGAAAGATTCATTGGCTAACAATATGGAAAAAGTAATCATAACCGGAGCAGACGGTTTTGTAGGTAGCTATACAGTAAAGCACTTTCTGAATAACGGTAAGACTGTCCTTGCACTTGATATGGGGGAGACAGCACGTAGGTTGGAAGCGCATCCCAATCTTACCTATATGCAGTGTGACATCACTGACATCAAGCGTATGATGGAGAAGATTCCCACAGGGGAGTATGATACGTTCATTCACTTTGCCTGGGCTGGATCGGCCGGACCTGCACGAGTGGATTATAACCTTCAGATGCAGAATGCCCTCAATACCGTTGAGGTACTGAAGGCAGCTAAGGAACTGGGCTGCTCACGTTTCGTGTGTGCCGGTAGTATCATGGAATACGAGGTTGAGGCCGCTATCCATTCACAGGGCAGTCGCCCAGGTATGGGTTATATCTACGGCATGGGTAAGCACATCGCCCACTGTATGTGCAAGAGCGTGGCTGCAAACATCGGCATTGACCTGCTTTGGCCCATGATTACCAATGCCTATGGTGTGGGAGAGTTCTCACCTCGGTTTGTAAATACGACACTCCGTAAGATTATCAACGGGGAGCCTCTTCAGTTTACTGCCGCTACACAGAATTACGATTTTGTGTATGTAAGTGATGTGGCCAAGGCTTTCTATTTAGTGGCAGAGAAAGGCAAGCCATTCTGTGAGTATATGATTGGTAGTGGCAATGCAAGACCGCTGAAGGAGTTCATCCTTGAGATGGTGGCTGCCTGTGGCCCTGAATCCAAACCCCTGTTTGGTGATGTGCCATTCACGGGAACTAATATGCCGCTCAGTACCTTCAGCATTGAGGCCATCAAGAATGATTGCGGATTTGAGATTGATGTTCCTTTCGGACAGGGAACCAAGATGACAATGGACTGGTTAAAAACAATTGAACAATGATAACAAAATTCAGTTTTGAGGAACTTGACCTCAAAGGAGCATATAAGATTCAGCCGTTTTACGCAACGGATGAACGTGGTGGGTTCGTAAAGGATTACAACATTGATATGTTCAAGGCCAATGGCATTGAGCATGAGTTGAAAGAAGTGTTCTACACCATCTCTAAGCGTGGTGTCATACGTGCCATGCACTTCCAGTTGGTGAAGCAGCAGGCAAAGTTGGTGCGTTGCATCAGCGGTCACGTATATGATGTGATTGCTGACTTGCGTCCGGATTCACCGACCTTTGGCCAGTGGAGAGGATTCCACCTTACGGGTGAGAATCAGGTGGAGCTATATATCCCACAGTATTTCGGGCATGGCTATCTGGTAATAGAGGATTCAGTTGTATCCTATAAGTGTGGGGAAGTGTTCTATGGCGAGGGAGACAGCGGTATCATGTATAATGACCCGGACCTCGCTATTGAATGGCCAATGGAGTTGATTGGAGGAGAAGGAAATTTGATTATTTCTGAGAAAGATAAGCAATTAATGAGTTTTAAAGAATATCGTTCTATAAAGTAAAGTGTATGAAGGCAAGGAATAGTAACATAGAGCTTCTGAGAATCATCTCGATGATGATGATCATTAGTCTGCACTTTTGGGGACATTGTGTGGATATTTCAAATGTTGAGATGTTTTCTTTCACCTATTTCTTTGGGTGGTTCTTCAGGGGGTTGTCCCATGTGTCTGTAAATGTTTATGTGCTGATTTCTGCCTATTTCCTTTGCAAGGGTACATTTAAGTTTAAACGATTGGTCAAACTTGTTGCAGAGGTATGGTTTTATTCAGTACTGATTTATGTATTATACTGCGCAACGGGAAGAACTACGCTTTCTTTTGGAGGATTAATACATACAGCCCTTCCTGTTCTGTTTGGAGAGTATTGGTTCGCAACCATTTATGTGGGCATGTATATTCTTTCTCCTTTCTTGAACAAAGCCCTGACTGCATTTGACCAGAAGGAAACCAAAAATCTAATTCTTGTATTACTCCTTCTATTCTCGCTCATTCCCAACATTTTCTTCTATAGCAAATGGTTGAATTTTGGGGAAGGATATGGAATTGTGTGGTTTGTCGTGTTGTACACCATAGGCACCTATATCCGAAACTATGTCACAACTGATAGCATTGTGGCGAACAAACGAAAGATTTATTGGCTATGCGCCTTGTTCTGTGCCCTGCCGGTGATTTCAAAGGCGACAATTGCAGCTGTTACAACAGCGATTGTGGGACATCAGGTGGCCAGTGGTGCGTTCTTCTTGAATAACTCAATCATAGTTTTACCTGCAAGTGTATTGGTGCTTCTTACATTCCTAACATTTGATATTAAAGGAGCAGCCATATCAAAATGTATTAATTTCATTGCAGGTAGCTGCTTTGCCGTATATCTGATTCACGATAATAATCGTGTTAGAAATGATCTTTGGAACTTTGTCCATGAACACTTAGATATCAATTCTCTGAATATTGTGTGGCAGTATTTCCTATGGATTATTATCATTTTTACAGCCTGTGTTGCCATTGATTTGGTAAGGCGGCTACTAATATACATAGTCACTCAGATTGCAAACAAAATAATCTCACTAAGGAAACAATAGTTGTTGTCTTATGGCTCAAAGAATAATAGTTTCTCAAATTGGAGCAAGACATAGGTATGTAATCCCCAGAGTTCTTGAGAAGTCGGGATTGCTCTACCGATTATACACGGATTCGTCTACATACAGTGTGCTTGGGCGTATAGCCTCTCAATTAAAGAGGCTGAATGTTCGTTCTAAAGGTCTTTCTCGATTATGCGGAAGGAGAATAGATGTGTCAAAAGATAGAGTCTATTCTTCTGATGCGCTTTTTGTTAAAACTATTATTAATAAAGTCTGCTGCAAGGGTGCTATCGAAACCCAAATGATGGTGTATGATGGGCTTTCAAAGACTTGTATTCGCTGGGGTGTCGGAGATGCGGATTGTGTTTACGGTATGTATTTCGAGAATTTCAGCTTCTTGAAATATGCCAAAGAGAAGGGTTTAAAAGTGGTGGTAGATATATATGAACGCCCACTGACATATAAACTATTATCAGAGGAAATCAAGAGTAATGAAGAGTACAAAGTATTTCAGTCTTCCATAGCTGAAAACGAAAAGAAGCACGAGGTGAGAATGAAGTACATTGAGGATTTATTGGCTCTTGCAGATTATTATACGATTCCTTCAATAAAGGTAATAGAATCACTTCGCGGTTTTTCTAATTTCGATGAAAAGAAAGTTCTGTATCTCCCATACGCTTCAAGCATAGTGACGAAAGACTATTCTTGGAACCCGCAAAAACACAGATTACTGTTAGTTGGTAGTGATATTGTCAATAAAGGTTTATTATATTGTGCGAAAGCAGCAACGGCATTAAAAAAAATATACCCAGATATAGATTTCCGTGTTGCGGGATTGTCAAGAGATGAAAAAACGAGTTCGTCGGTTTTTGATGATCTGCACTTTATTGGCTTTCTCAATAAAGAACAACTGCAGGCAGAATATTGCAGTGCAGAAGTCTTCGTTTTCCCAACATTGTTTGAGGGCTTTGCAGGTGCCGTCATAGAGGCTGGAAGTTGCGGCTGCCCTATAATAACAACTGATAATGCGGGAATGGATACCGAAGTTTTTCCTGCTATATATATACCTGAAAAGGATGTCAATGCAATAGTGGATTCAGTCATCAAGTTATTTGAAGATTCGGCATTGAGAGACTCGCTTTCTAAAAGGGTATATGAGTATTCAAAGAATTTCACGCCAGAAGAATATGAAAAGAAACTGGTAGGTTATTTATCGCAGATTTGATATGGATAAGAGCATAACAATAGTAACGGCCTTCTTTAGAATAAACAGATCTAACTGGCAAGGGTTTGAGCGTTCAGATGAACAGTATTTTGAACACTTTAAGGTTTGGGCAAAGGTCAAAAATAAGATTATCGTCTATGTTGAGACTGAAGAATTGAAGCGGCTCATCATAGATTTTAGAAAGGCACTTTCATTGGAAGACCGAACAATTGTCCATGTGGTTTCCAATTGTCTTGCTTTTGAACCGCAATTAATAAACAGTTTGAGAGTGGCAGCAGATAATCCAATCCAACGAGAGTATCGTCTGTTGAAAAAGAACCCTGAAGTGTGGAATGCAACATACAATTATGTGATGCTACTGAAAGCATGGTGTGTATGTGATGCAATCCAAAGGGGTGAGGCATCTGGGATGGTTGCCTGGTTGGACTTCGGTTATAATCATGGAGGTGATCCTATTGACAAGAATTCAGATTTTAACTTTGAGTGGTCATACGACTTCCCCGAAAAAATAAATCTATTTACAATACAAGAATTAGATAACCGTCCCATTTTCGACATTGTATTGAGTATGGATACATACATTATGGGAGGAGTTATAATTGGTGTTGATAAGTATTGGAATGAATTCTGGGATCTTTTAAAACAGTCAGTATATGAACAGAATGACTGCGGGCTTGTTGACGATGATCAAAGTGTCTTGCTTATGGCATACCGTAAAAAGCCCGAGATTTTTGCCTTGCATAAGTCGTACTGGTCAGTACAGATGAAGCAATTTGGAGGGGATCATTTGAAGTGGTCAGAATCATATCTTGCAAGAACAACACCGTCATTTAAGAATAGATTAAGAGCTATAGTAAAGTGGTATAAGCATAAAAAGAATTGTTTCTTTTATGCAGTTCGCGTGTATAAACATCTTTCTAAGATACAAGTTCACTGATTTTCATGAGTAAACTACTAATATCTTGTGACGACTATATCTTTCGTTACAATGGGAAATACTATTTCAAGAGCCAGGAGTGGCACGATTTCTACCAACGTTACCTTCGGGTATTCGAGGAATTGAGAATAGCCAACCGTGTTATAGATGAACCTGAGTTGAAAAATGGGAGAATACTTGTAGATGATCCTCGCGTTGAGATTCATCCGTTGCCCATTTTCCATGGACCAATAGAGTACGCAAAAACCTTTTTCTCCGCTGGACGCGCAATGAATAATGCTGTGGTTGGATGTGATGCGGCTGTACTTCGACTTCCATCAACCGTGGCTCAGCGTATCAGCAAGCAGGTGATAAAGGCAGGAATTCCTTACGCGACGGAGATTGTGTTTGATGCCTGTGATGGGGCAGATACGGCCAACAGCCTGTTTGAGAAGGTGCTTTGGCGGATTATTGACCACCAAATGCGTAACACTTGTGCTAAGGCGGACGGTGTGGCCTGTGTGACGGAAAAGTATTTGCAGAGAAGGTATTTTTCAAAGAAACCTAATCATTTTGAGAACCATTATTCCACACTGAATCTGGATAAGAGTTTCTTTACCTCTGTAAGGCATTATCCCGATAAGGAAGTTTTGACTATTGCCCATGTGGATTTGCAGATAGGTCTTCATAGTCGCAAAGGTACAGACATTATCATTCAGGCACTCGGAAAACTGAAAAAGGAAAAGGGCATTATTGTGAACGTCAAGTTTGCCGGTGATGATTGGGATGGTAGCACGGAGAAGATTCTGAATTATGCTAAAGAGCATGGAGTAGATGGACAAGTGGCTTGTACAGGGTTGCTCAGTAGGGCTGAACTGACGGCTTTCCTTGATAATGCTGACTTGTTTGTGCTCCCAACAAAGGCAGAGGGGCTGCCTCGTGTTATCATTGAGGCAATAGCCAAAGGTCTCCCCACTATCACGACACCTGCCAGTGGCAATCCAGAGCTGATTACTGCTGATTATTTGGTGCCATTCTATGATGTGGATACTCTGGCTCAGAAGATAGAACTACTGGTGACAAATAAGGCAGAATATGAGAGAGTCAGTAAACAGAACTATGAGCATAGTCTGCAATATGAAGGTTCTCTGTTGCAGACTCGTAGGGATGAGTTTTATGGGAAACTGAAATCAATAATAGCATAACAAGCCATGTACATACATTTCTTTAAACGAGTCATCGATTTAATCTTTGCATTAATCGCATTGCCTTTTGTCCTTTTAGTAATCATCATCGTTGCCCCCTTCATCTGGCTGGATGACCGCGGCCCCATCTTCTATGCCGGTAAGCGCATAGGCTACAAAGGCAAACCCTTCGGGATGCTGAAATTCCGCAGCATGAAGGTGAATGCCCCCGACATCCGTCTGGAAGACGGCAGCACCTACAATGGTGACGATGACCCGCGTGTGACGAAAGTGGGCAGATTCCTCCGTAAGACCAGCCTGGATGAGATTCCCCAGTTCCTGAATGTGCTTGTAGGCCAGATGAGCCTGATAGGTATTCGCCCTGACCCGCTGGACTGGTTGGAGAAATACAATGAACACGAGCGCGTAATCTTGACCGTAAAGCCGGGCATCACGGGCTACAATCAGGCTTACTATAGGAACAGTGCAGACGGTGAACTGAAGCTGAAGAATGATGTGTATTATGCTGAGCACATCTCTTTCTGGCTGGATGTGAGGATCTTCTTCAAGACCATCAAGACCGTGCTGTTGCGGGAGAATGTAAACATAGACGAAGACAGGAAATGAGAGAATACGGTAGTGAACATCCGGTAGTACTGCTGCCAGACGGGTATTTCAAATCGTTTGAGAAATACGGCAGAGAAATCACCTACCTGAGAAATGGTAGGGAGGCATTGCTGTATGCGTCACTCAACGTTAACGATAACCTTAACCTTAGCGGGGAGAAGCCGATTATTTTGTGTCCGGCATACAGTTGCTGGTCTATGACGGCTCCGTTTGAGTTCTCAGGATGGACGGTGGTGTATTACCGGCTGAAGGAGGATTTGACCATTGATGAGGATTATCTGAGGATGTTGCTCAGAGGCTGCAAGGCAGATGCCATATTGACCATGAACTTCTATGGGAGTGCATCAACGGACTCGGCCATATCCATCGTCAAGCAGCATGATGAGAAGATAACGGTCATAGAGGACTTCTCGCATTGCACGTTCTGTCTGGAGCGGATATTCAACGAGCAGGTGGACTACTATGTGTCAAGCATCAGAAAGTCGGTCGGTGTGTGCGACGGGGCTGTGATTCTGAGCAAGAAAGCCACCAACAAAGCCTATATCGGCAGTGCTGCCCCGGACTTCGGAACCCTGCGGCAGGGCGCACAGCAGCAGAAGGGGAGGTATGCCTACACCAAGTCGTCTGATGACAAAGAGGTGTTCCTGAAAGAGCTGAGGCAGGGGGAAGAGATGATCGACAAACTGGATGGTGTTCATCCTGTTTCTGAGGTGTCGCTGAAACAGATTGAAAGCATCAATGGCGCAGAGATAGCCTTTGCCAGACGGGAGAACATGAAACACCTGTGGGGCTTGCTGAATGGACGGGTGAAGATGGTGCCGGGACTGGAAAGGAGTTTTGAGGGGGCCCCGTTCTCTCTTCCTATTCTGGTGGAGAACCGTGATGCCGTTCAACGGCAGTTGGCCCAGAAAGGCGTATATGCTCCTGTCCTGTGGCCAGCCAATGAACAGGCTCGGAAGGTTTGCGAGGTCTCGGCATACGTCTCTGACCACATGCTGTCTATTCCTATTGACCAGAGGTATAACTGGGATGATATTGAAGAAATTGCCAAGAAAATATTGGAAACTATATGAAGAAACTAATGATTGTAGGAGCCTCGGTGCTCCAACTTCCAGCCATACTGAAAGCGAAAGAGATGGGGCTGCACGTGGCGGTAGTGGACTTCAATCCGCAGGCCATCGGCATCCCTTACGCTGACGAGTACAACAACGCCTCAACAATGGATGAGGACGCTGTACTGGCGGCAGCGGAGGCGTACCAGCCGGACGGCATCATGACACTGGCTACAGATATGCCCATGCGGGGTGTGGCCAAGACATCGGACAAACTGCATCTGCATAGCATTTCCTACGAGACGGCAGTGAAGGCCACGGACAAGTACGACATGATCAAGGCGTTCAAGGAACACAATGTCCCTTCGCCTTGGTATTTCGTGGTGGATACGCTGGAAGAGCTGAAAGCGCACGAGGCTGATGTGACCTTCCCGTGTATCATCAAGCCAACGGACAATGCTGGCAGTCATGGGGTGGCTAAGGTGTATTCGTTCCAGGAGCTATTTGACAACTATGAGTATGCCCATTCGTGCAGCCGTCACGGAAAGGTGATTGTGGAGGAGTATCTTGACGGGCCGGAGGTGTCGGTTGAGGTGATGGTGGTGAATGGGGAAGTGAACATTCTCCAGATTACCGACAAGATAACCACGGAAGCTCCTCACTTTGTGGAGATGGGGCATACACAGCCCTCGCGTCTGCCGGATGATGTGCAGACGGCTATTCGCAATGTGACGGTAGCTGCTTGCAAGGCCATCGGCATTGACAAGGGTCCGGCTCACGTGGAGATGAAAGTGACGAAGCGTGGGCCTGTGATGATTGAGTTGGGTGCCCGCATGGGAGGTGACAATATCACAACGCATCTGGTGCCGCTCAGTACGGGCGTGGATATGGTGGGTTCCACCATCAAGGTGGCTCTGGGTGAGGAGCCGGACATCGAGCCTACACTGCATTGCGGCTCGGCCATCCGTTACTTTGAGGTGCCGTTTGGAACCATCAAGGCCATCGAGCATGTGGAAGAGGCGCAGCGGGTGCCTGGCGTGAAGCAAATTACCTTCACCAAGAATGTGGGGGAGGTATCTACGCCCATCCATTGCAGTAACGACCGCATCGGCTTTGTGATTGCACAGGGCGCAACGGCTGAGGATGCTGTGAAGGCGTGTGAGGAGGCAATGAAGGTCATCAAAGTGGTAATTGCGTGATGAAGATACTGATACCGTTTTCATACTACCATCCGGAGCAGTGTGCGGGCTTGTTTGTCATCGATGACATGACGGAAGAGGCGGCACGGCAGGGGATAGCGTCGCTCATCACTGTGCCAACCCCGACGCGCAATGTGCCTGAGGGGGCCAAGTGGGAGCGGAATGAGACGCTCTGCGACGGGAAGGTAAAGGTGCATCGTTTCCACATGTACGGAGAGGGGAAGAATCCTGTGCTTCGGGCTTTCCGTTATCTGTTGTGCGAGATAGTGCAGTTGCATTATATGCTTTGGAAGGATTATGATGTGGCTTTTATTGACAGTACGCCTCCTATTCAGGGATTGAAGCTGCCTGTTGTCCGTTTGTTTAGGAAGAAGCCGGTGGTGTATAACGCACAGGATTTGTTCCCTGAGACCCTGAGCGGTACAGGACTGGCCCAGAGCGGTGGACTGCTCTGGAAGATAGGTATGTGGGTGTCAAACGTGACCTTCCGCAATTCCGACAAGATTATTGCTATTTCACACGACATCAAACGAAGTATGGTTGCCCGTGGGGTGCCGGCAGAGAAGGTTGAGGTGGTGTATAACTGGGTAGATGAAAAAGCGGTGCAGCCAGTGGCTAAGTCAGAGAACCCGCTGTTTGAAGAGTTTGGTTTGTCTCGTGACAAATTCACGGTAGTATATGCTGGCAACTTGGGCAATGCCCAGAATATAGGGATTGTTTTAGATGGTGCTGCCCGCCTGCCCGAAGTACAGTTTGCCTTGTTTGGAACAGGAGGGTTGGAAAGCGAGATCCGTACAAGGATTGAGGAAGAAGGGCTGACCAATGTGCATCTAAATCCTTTGCAGCCCGTCGAAAGAGTTAGTCAAGTCTACTCGCTTGGTGATGCTTGCATCGTTTCCTGTAAAGAGGGACTTGGCGGCAGTGCCATGCCTTCTAAGAGCTGGTCAATCATGAGTTGCGGCAGGCCAGTAGTGGCCAGTTTTGATGAAGGCGAGTTGAAGGAGATTCTGGAAGGAAACGTTAACGATAACCTTAACGATAACCGGAAGCCCTGCGGGGTCTTTTCTCATGCCGGAAATGTGCAGGAGTTTGTGGATGCCATAAAGAGTCTTGCTGAGAATCCTGCCCGTTGCAAGGAAATGGGTGCCAATGCCCGTCAGTTTATTTTGGAGAATCTTACCAAGGCCGTCGGTGCCAAGAAATATGTGGATATAATCAAATCAGTAGTAAAGAAATAACTATAATTGATATGAATACGAAATTGAGAAACGTTCCTTTTTCTCCCCCTGATATGTCGGAGGCTGAGGCAAAATTAGCATCTGAAGCTATTCTGAGCGGCTGGATTACAACCGGCCCCAAGACCAAGGAGTTTGAGAAGAAGATTGCCGCATACGTTGGGACTAACAAGGCGGTGTGCCTGAACTCGGCTACGGCTGCCATGGAAATGGCTTTGCGTCTGATTGGAGTTGGGCCTGAGGATGAGGTCATTGTTCCGGCATACACTTACACTGCAACCGCTTCTGTCACCCAGCATGTGGGCTGCAAGGTGGTGATGGTGGACAGCCAGAAGGACAATGTGGAGATGGATTATGACAAGCTGGCTGAGGCTATCACGGAGCACACGAAGGTTATCTGCCCTGTGGACCTGGGTGGCGTGATGTGCGACTATGACAAGATCTTTGCAGTTGTTGAGGCCAAGAGGCATCTATTCCATCCAGCTAATGAGATTCAAAAGAGGATAGGCCGTATTATTGTGGCGGCTGATGATGCGCATGCTTTTGGTGCTTCTTGGCACGGGAAGATGTCGGGTAGCATTGCGGATTTCAGCTCGTTCAGCTTCCATGCTGTTAAGAACCTTACCACTGCTGAAGGTGGGGCACTGGTGTGGAACCTGCCGTTTGGCGGTGAGCCGGTTGCGATTGATGCCTGGTCAACAGTACCTGCCATCGAGGGCGAGACCTGGGATGCATTCCTGTATCGGCTTTCGCAGTTGTACTCTCTGCACGGGCAGAATAAGGATGCTTTGGCCAAGACCAAGCTGGGCGCATGGGAATATGACGTGATTGGCCCGTGGTACAAGTGCAATATGACGGACATTATGGCTGGCATCGGCCTGGCTCAGCTGGAACGTTATCAGGGGATGCTGGAGCGCAGAAGGCATATCATTGAGACGTATGATGCGGCATTGAAGGACCTGCCGGTGGCCGTGTTGAAGCATTATGGGTCGGACTTTGCCGGTAGCGGGCATCTGTATATCACCCGTCTGCTTGGCAGGACGCGCGAGGAGGCTAACAAGGTGATTGAACGGATGGCTGAACGTCAGATTGCATGCAATGTTCACTACAAGCCGCTGCCTATGATGACGGCTTACAAGGCGCTGGGATTTGACATTGCTAACTATCCGAATGCCTACAACCTCTTTGTGAACGAGGTGACGCTCCCGCTGCATACCCGACTGACCGACGAGGATGTGGAGTATGTGATTTCCAACTACGTCGAGATAATTTCCAAATGGTGACGTTAACGATAACCTTCATCTTGATTATGCCATAAAGGTTAATGTCAACACGTCAAGGTTGATAATATGAGTATAGAGTTAAAAGAAACTTTTTTATCACTTGTGCGTTTGGGAATTGGAAACGCTTCTGCGGTTCGTATGCCTGGGAATATTGACTGGAACGCATTAGAAGCCTTTGCTGCCCAGCATGGGCTTTCTGCGCTTTTAGTAGATGGATTAGAAAAGCTCCCCGATTTTCAGAAGCCTCCCAAGTTCATACTGTTGCAATGGATTGGCGAGGTATTGCAAAATTATGAATATCGCTATGAGTCATACTGCCATGCTATCAGTGAGATGGCAGAATTTTATAACTCGCATGGTTTCAAGATGATGGTCTTAAAGGGTTATGCCTGCAGTTTGGATTGGCCAAAGCCTGAACATAGACCCTGTGGAGATATTGATATTTGGCAGTTTGGAAGGCAAAAGGAAGCAGACAAACTGTTAGCTAAAGAAAAGGGGATAGAGATAGATAATAGCCACCACCATCACTCTGTTTTCAACTGGGGCGATTTCATGGTGGAGAACCACTATGATTTCATCAATGTGCATCACCATAGTTCCAATGTCGTGTTTGAAAAGATACTGAAAGACCATGCTCAAGATGATTCTCATTACGTAAATGTGTACGGTGGGAAGGTTTACTTGCCGTCACCGAACTTACATGCGCTTTTCTTGTTGAAGCATACGATGATGCACTTTGCGGCAGAGGGTATTTCGTTACGACAAGTGATTGACTGGGGATTCTTTGTTAAGACGAACGGAAAGGAAGTAGATTGGATTTGGCTGGAAAGCGTGCTGGACAGGTTTGGTATGAGGCGTTTGTATGATGTCTTCAATGCTATTTGTGTTGAGGATTTGGGTTTTCATGTTAACACGTTCCCGCGTGTTCAGTTTGACCCTATGCTTAAGGACAAGGTGCTGAAAGATATCCTTGAACCAGAATACCCTGAGGGATTGCCTAAATCAGTTTTCAAACGTGTAACGTTTAAGATCCGCCGTTGGAGAGGGAACGCTTGGAAACATAAACTCAGCTATAATGACAGTATGTGGAGTGCTTTTTGGAGTGGGGCGTGGAATCACTTGTTGAGGCCTTCGTCTATATGATATCTAGGAGTTTAAAGGGGGGCAGGGGAATTTAAGTAAATGATAAACGATAAATAAATTTATAATTAGACGATGAAAATATTGGTAACGGGTGCAAAGGGGTTCGTGGGAAAGAACCTGTGCGCCGCATTGAGGAATATAGCTGAGGGGAAGGATAGACGCTTCCCTGAGCTGAGCATTGAGAAAATATTCGAATATGACATCGACACCGATCCAGCTCTACTGGATGGCTTCTGTGCCGAGGCGGACTTCGTATTTAACCTGGCTGGCGTGAACCGTCCTCAGAACCAAGAGGAGTTCATGCAGGGTAACTTCGGCTTTGCAAGCACCCTGCTGGATACGCTGAAGAAGCATGGGAACAGGTGTCCCGTGATGCTGAGCTCAAGCCAACAGGCTTCCCTCACTGGCCGCTTCGGCAACAGCGAATATGGCCGCAGCAAGAAAGCGGGCGAAGATTTGTTCCTTCGCTACGAAAGGGAGTTCTTAAAGCAGCCCCCCGCCAACTCCCCCCTCAGTGGGGAGAGCGATAACCCTGCCTTGAGGGGAGGGCAGGGAGGGGCTCCCCGCGTACTCATCTATCGATTCCCCAACCTCTTTGGTAAATGGTGCAGGCCCAATTACAACAGTGCCGTAGCCACGTTCTGCAACGCTTTTGCGAATGACTTGCCTTACACCGTCAACGACCCCAGCGTAGAATTGGAACTGCTCTATATCGATGACTTGGTGGATGAGATGATAGCTTGCTTGAAAGGTGAGGAGCACAGATGTGAGTTCAATGGGCTGGAGGTAATACCGGCCCCCTGTCCCCCTAAAGGGGAGATTGCGGAAGGGGCTTACTGTTACTGTCCGGTGACGCATAAGGTGACCTTGGGTGAGATTGTGGAACTCTTGAAGGGCTTTGCGGAGCAGCCTAAGACGCTGATGATACCCGAGATTCCTGCGGGCAGCTTTGCCAAGAAGCTGTACAGCACGTATCTGAGCTATCTACCCTATGAGAAGACGGCCTTCCCACTGAAGATGAACGTGGATGAGCGTGGTTCCTTCACCGAACTGGTGCATACCCTCAACGCCGGTCAGGTCTCCATCAACATCTCCAAGCCTGGCATCACCAAGGGCCAGCACTGGCATAACACCAAGTTCGAGCAGTTCATCGTGGTCGCAGGTCATGGATTGATTCAGCAACGGTGCATCAGCCCCTCCCCAGCCCTCCCCTCAAGGGAGGAAGCAAAATCTCCCCTTGAGGGGGAGAAACAGAGGGGGCTTTGGAATACTGCTGACCCTGCTCTTTATGAGCCGCTGAAGGAACATGCAGAGGCGATGCGGAAGATTCCCACAGAAGCAGAATCTGCCATGTGGGAGATGCTGAGAAGTAAGAACCTCGATGCCAAGTTCCGCAGACAACATATCATAGGTGATTACATTGTTGACTTCGTTTGTCTTGACAAGCAGTTAGTCGTAGAACTTGATGGTGGTTACCATAATGATCCTGAACAGCAGAAATATGACCGTGAAAGAACAAACTTCCTTCATTCCAAAGGCTTCAGTGTCCTGCGCTTCACTAACGAAGAGGTCATTGCAAATACCGGTGAAACACTCACCATCATCCGTAACGCCCTAAAATATCTCTCCCCCTTGAGGGGGGCAGTATTGAATTGGTTCGTTTCTGGCGACCACATCCAGGCTGTCCACATGCTCCCGGGCTATACGCACAACATCATCAACCTTAGCGACACGGAAGACCTCGTGACAGTGATGTACTGCAATGAGGTGTTCAATCCCAATAAGCCAGATACCTTTTGGGAACCAGTTCAAGGGGTTTAAGAGTTCAAGAGGTTCAAAGGGTTCAAGGGGTTCAAGGGGTTCAAGAGTTCAAGAGGTTCAAGGGGTTCAAGGGTTCAAGGGGTTCAAGGGGTTCAAGAGTTCAAGAGGTTCAAGGGGTTTAAAGGGTTCAAGAGGTTCAAGGGGTTCAAAGGGTTTAAAGAGTTCAAAAGTTCAAGATTGAGTAGAATGGCAACGGTACGCGACTTTGAAGAACTGACAATCTTTCAGAAAGCGCGTGAGCTTTCAAAGAAGATTTATCCTGTAACTAACAAGGATGGTTTCAAGTCGGATTATCGCTTTGTACAGCAGATACGTGCAGCCGCAGGCTCTATCATGGACAATATAGCTGAGGGATTTGAAAGGGGTGGAAATAAAGAATTCTTAAACTTCTTGTACATAGCCAAAGGTTCCTGCGGCGAAATACGTTCACAGCTCATACGAGCTAATGATGTTGGCTACTTAACCGAGGAAGAGTATAATGAATTGTATACTGAATGCCGTATGCTATCAGCAGGCATTATGAATTTTATTAAAGAGATAAAAGAAAGCGACCTTTCTGGTGCTAAGTATAAGCCTTTAAACTCTTAAACCTCTTAAACCTCTTAAACCTCTTAAACCTCTTAAACTTCTTAAACCTCTTAAACTTCTTAAACTCTTAAACCTCTTAAACTTCTTAAACTCTTAAACCTCTTAAACTCCATAATTAAATCGCATAAACATTTAATTAATATATAGTAATATGAGTGTATTTAAAGACAAGACGCTGCTGATAACAGGCGGCACAGGTAGTTTTGGTAATGCAGTGTTGAACCGATTCCTCCGTACTGACATCGGAGAGATACGCATCTTCAGCCGCGACGAGAAGAAGCAGGATGATATGCGTCATGACTTCCAGGCACGGATGCCGGAGGTGGCCAATAAGATTAAGTTCTACATCGGCGACGTGCGCAACAGGAGCACGCTGCATTATGCGATGCAAGGTGTGGACTATGTGTTCCATGCCGCGGCACTGAAGCAGGTGCCCAGCTGTGAGTTCTTCCCCATGGAGGCGGTGAAGACGAACGTGATAGGTACGGACAACACGCTGGATGCCGCCATAGAAGCTGGTGTGAAGTGCGTGATATGCCTCTCCACCGATAAGGCTGCCTATCCCATCAATGCGATGGGTATCAGCAAGGCTGTCGAGGAGAAGATAGCAGTGGCCAAGAGCCGCCTCTCCGGTAACACGAAGATCTGCTGTACACGTTATGGTAACGTGATGTGCAGCCGTGGCTCTGTGATACCCCTCTGGATAGACCAGATCCGCAAGGGCAACCCCATCACACTCACAGAACCTAAGATGACACGCTTCATCATGAGCCTCGAAGAGGCTGTAGATCTGGTGCTCTTCGCCTTCGAGCACGGCAAGAATGGTGATATCCTGGTGCAGAAAGCTCCCGCCTGCACCATCCAGACACAGGCTGAAGCTGTTGTGGAACTCTTCAAACACCAGTTCCGCAGTGCCTTGAACTCCTCAAACTCTTTGAACCCCTCGAACTCCTCCGATGCAGCGGAGCCCGAGATCAAGGTCATCGGCATTCGTCATGGCGAGAAGATGTACGAGACGCTGCTCACCAAGGAGGAGGCTGCTAAGGCTATCGACATGGGTAACTTCTATGCAGTGCCTGCCGACAACCGCGACCTGAACTACGATAAGTACTTCAAGGAGGGCGATGTGAAGCGCGCCACCATCGAGGAGTTCAACAGCGATAACACGTATCGCCTGAATCTCGAAGAGACAAAGGCCAAAATCGCCAGCCTCGAATACATCCAGAACGAGTTGAACGGGATACCGAACTTAGTTTAAGCCCCCAAGCCCCCTGAAGGGGAGTGTAAGCCCCCAAGCCCCCTAAAGGGGAGTGTAAGCCCCCAAGCCCCCTGAAGGGGAGTGTAAGCCCCCAAGCCCCCTGAAGGGGAGTGTTGATTGGGTATGAAAGGTAGTGTTAGGCATTCTGCAGATGTTATAGAATACCCATTGCTTTGGGCATTTGCTAAAGAGAATAGGAATAATCCTACGGAGGCAGAAAGACTGTTATGGTTTTATTTGAGCAATAAACAGCTTGGCGTCCGGTTTCGTAGGCAACACATCATTGGGCAGTATATCGCTGACTTTGCCTGTTTGGAAAAAATGCTTATTATTGAGTTGGATGGTGGATATCATTCTTTGCCAGAACAACAAATAAGGGACGAACAACGTACTGCGGATCTACAAGAAAAGGGATATAGAGTTATTCGATTTACAAACGAGGAACTCTTTAATGGAATAGATTTAGTATTAACCAAAATAAAAAATGCCCTCAACGAAAACGCTCCCCTTTAGGGGGCTCGGGGGCCGAAAATTATGGCAGAATTTAAGAATAACGGGAAGTTGAAACTTCTCATCATAGTGGGTACGAGGCCAGAGATCATCCGTCTGGCAGCAGTGATTAACAAATGCCGTGAGTACTTTGACTGTCTGCTGGCGCACACTGGTCAGAACTACGACTACAACCTGAACGGCGTGTTCTTCAAGGACTTGAAGCTCGCTGATCCCGACGTGTATATGGACGCGGTAGGGGATGACCTGGGTGCTACCATGGGTAACATCATCGACAAGAGCTATAAGCTGATGGTGAAGACCCAACCGGACGCCGTGTTGGTGTTAGGTGACACGAACAGCTGCCTCAGCGTCATCGGTGCGAAGCGCCTCCACATCCCCATCTTCCACATGGAAGCTGGTAACCGCTGCAAGGACGAATGCCTGCCCGAAGAGACCAACCGCCGCATCGTGGATATCATCTCCGATGTGAATATGGCCTACAGCGAACATGCACGCCGCTATCTCGCTGACACAGGTCTTCCCAAGGAGCGCACGTATGTCACCGGGTCTCCCATGGCCGAGGTGCTGCACCAGAACCTGGAGCAGATCAAAGCCTCGAACATCTTTGAACGCTTGAACTCTTCAAACCTCTTGAACTCCTTGAACCTTAAGCTTGAGCCCAAGCGCTACATTCTTCTGAGCGCCCATCGCGAGGAGAACATTGATACGGAGAAGAACTTCATGTCATTGTTCACGGCCATCAATAAGATGGCAGAGAAGTACGATATGCCCATCCTCTACAGCTGTCATCCGAGAAGCCGTAAGCGTCTCGAGGCCAGCGGCTTCCAACTGGATAAACGCGTGATTCAGCATGAGCCCCTTGGCTTCCATGACTACAACTGCCTCCAGATGAATGCCTTCGCTGTAGTTTCCGACTCCGGCACCCTGCCCGAAGAAAGCAGCTTCTTCACCTCCGTTGGCCATCCGTTCCCGGCAGTGTGCATCCGTACCAGCACTGAGCGTCCGGAAGCCCTTGACAAAGGGTGCTTTGTTCTCAGCGGAATCGACACCAAGGGATTGCTCCAGAGTGTAGATGTGGCAGTGAGCCTGATCAAGGACGGCCATCAGGGCATCCCCGTACCGGACTATGTCGACGAGAATGTAAGTACCAAGGTGGTACGTATCATACAATCCTACGTGGGCGTGGTTAACAAGATGGTCTGGAGAAAGTTCTAAGATAGAATATGCGCAACACCTCTCTTTGTCGGAAGGCATTGGGAGGTGTTCTTGCTTCTCTTCGAGGCAAGCAACCGTAGGTCGAGCGGTGGGGTTAAGACCAGCTATGAATAGCAGGGGACGGTGGCTTAAGAGAGACGGAAACAGAGGGTAGATATGGTATCAGCGATAATTCAACTAGGGAAAACGACGCCTTTCTCATATAACTCTACAGATAAAAAGAAGAAACGGCTGTATGTGAAACGCATACAGGAAGCCTTTAGTCGTATTTATAATGGGAAAATACCGAAATACAGAAGAGGTGTGGAATTGTATGGACAGGTGTATTTCTTTACTAGTGAGGGAACCGATTTAGATGCTGATAACATTAGCAAACCAGTGTGGGATGCTCTGAAAGGAGAAGTGTATGATGATGACAAACAGATTGTATCACGTGCAAGTACTGTTGTTTACATGAAACGGCATGATAGCATATCTATTGACGGTACGACAGAGATGGCTGCTGACTTGCTGCAAGTGATTACTAAAAAGAACGTGAAGTGCTTATACATTGAATGTGGCCGATTAAATGAAACAATGATTCAGATAGAGAAAGAATAAGGGTATGAGAATAAACAAAAATTATCTTAGGAAATACTATCATGCAGCTGCTGCTGAACAGCTACGTGACGAGTATCGCAATCAAGGATATGATGTAAATCTTGAAGAAAGAATTGGCCCTTATCGTATAGATATGGTAGCCAGGAAAGGCGAGGAAACCATTTTTTTTGAGATCAAGACTGGAGATGTTAGAGCTGAAACAAAGCGACGGATTAAAGATCTTTCTGAATATATAAAAAAAGAATATCCCAAAGGGAAATTTCTCCTATTAGCGGTAAGATATCCGGATGACGATACTATTGAGATTGATGGTATTGATGGAATATTATTTGATTACTTTGTATCGAACGGCACACCCTCAGACTTGGATGAGTTATCTACCCATACGATTATTGACGATATACTCGATGTGACAATAAACCGAATTGAGATTTCTCATGAAGGAATATGGATAGATTGCGAAGGACAGGTTAGCGTTGATATGTCATATGGCAGCGGAAAAGATGAAGAATCGTTTGGTATGACGTTTCCATTCTTTCTTAAAGGAACATTGCAATATAAGGGTGATGAATTGAAGCTAGATGATGTTGAGGAGTTCAGAGCTGACACATCAGAGTTTTATAAATAGGCCAAGAGACGAAAGTTTTTTCTGAAATCGGAGGATGGATCTTAACGAGGCAATAACAAAGGCAATTACCATCAGTGATGAGAATAAGATGGTATTCCCTCAGACAAAACACCCGTGGACTAACGCGGCGGCGATTGTCGATATGATTAGTCCATGCAGGAATGAGGAGGACTATGCCCTTATTTCAGAGTTGTTTCACCGACTGAACGATAATATTGTTGACGGCACCAAAAGTTATGAATTGCTCTATGAGATGGCAATGGCTATCAAAAATAATGAGACTGAGGGTAATCAGACTGCTCTGTGTGTGATGAGGACTAAAAATGATCCGTATGCAGACGGTTCACAGGCCATTGTAAATGAATTGAAAATGGCAATGACAATGGCAGGAGGATTTAAACACGGCTATTCTGCGGTATGTTTTGACGATATAGAATGGCTTCACAACAAAAAAGGATATAGGCATTTTGTGGTTGTTGATGATTTCATTGGTTCCGGAAAAACAGTGGAAGCCAGATATAAGTATTTCCTTAGTCGGCATTTCACGGATGCTACTATGAGCTTTTACTTCTTGGCTGGGATGGTTAAAGGTATTAGTTACTGCAAGAATAGGAACATTCCTGTATATTGTAGCAAAATAATGCATAAGGGCATACATGGGTACTACCATAACGAGGAGTTGCTGAAAAGAATTTGGGCAATGAGATACTTTGAATCGTTCTTAGGCGCTGAAAGCGGTAATGCTAAACTGAAAGATAATAGTTTTGGGTATGGACAGGCCGAAGCATTATATTGCAGGCAATTTGGCAATATTCCCAATAGTGTGTTCCCTATATTCTGGTGGAACAAGAACAAGGACGGTTCAGCGCGTCAATCAGTATTTACACGTGTACAAGATGGATATTAAAGAACTGGAATTTCACATTCTTCAGGATGCTGTAAAGGAGAACTTACTGCCTACAGCCTTGATTTCGAAGTACGATGTTACGCTTGATAGGCTGATGCATAGCTTAAGGTCGCTGCTGAGTGAAGGCTACATAGAACTGACAGAAGGGAAGTGGATTAGAATTACGGAAAAGGGTAGACTGAGTGTAACAAAGAAAGAAGAAGAGCAATTAGATGAAATAGATCTTTGGAAATCAAGCTATATAGAAGAGTTCTTTAGCAGGAGCAGCACGGTTCAAGTAAACGAACCATGCCTACCATCGATTGAGGGCATCAAGAAGATAATGGAGGGCGAGGGACAGAGAGAAACTAGTAATTAGAAGTGAAGTCGCTTCGATAGCTTAGGCTATACATTACCCTGTGATAGCGCAAGCGCTATCACATATGCAAGTGCACGCACTTGCATAACTGTTAGCGCAAGCGCTAACAGCCGGAGTTTAAAGAAAGTAGTTTAAAAGTCCCCGCCCTCCTTTTTTTAGAAATGGAAAGAATAGAAGTCAATAACGCAACATTCCAGGCATGGAGGAAATTCTATGAGGGTTACCCTATGACTGAAGATTTGAGAGAAGCATTGCTGAACTATGTAGGCAATCTCCTCTCACACAAGGCATGCGTTATCTTAGATGCGGAACACTTGGCGAAACTCCTCTATATAGAAAACGAGACGCTGTTTGCAATCATTAATGGAACAGAGCGTTTTTATAGGACATTTGAGATAAAAAAGAAGTCTGGCGGGATGCGCGAGATACGTGCACCATATCCTTCGCTGAAGACGATACAGCAGTGGATATATGAATATGTTTTAAAGAAACAATATGTTCATGGTTGCGCACATGGCTTCAGACCACGAAAATCAATTGTTACCAATGCCAAAAGCCATGTTGAGAACAAATGTCTGTTAAAACTAGACTTAAAAGACTTCTTCCCTTCGATTAAGATAAACAAGGTAGTTCAGGTGTTCAAAGAAATTGGTTATACTAAGACGGTTTCATGGTTACTTGCAACCATATGCTGCCTTGATGATGAATTGCCTCAAGGTGCACCGACAAGCCCCGCACTGAGTAATATCGTAGCGAGGCACATGGACAAGAGATTGTATCGTCTAGCCAAGAATTTTGGATACAGATATTCACGGTATGCTGACGATATTTCATTCTCTGGGGAAGATATTCCAACTGCTTTTATCAAATATGCTACAGACATCATTGAAGACTGCGGATTTACTGTTAATCCCAAGAAAGTGAGGTTGTATAAGGAGAAAGACAACAAGATATTGACAGGCGTTGCTTTGAAGAATGGTGTTATAAAACTGCCGAGAGAGAAGAGGAGAGAGTATGAACAAGAGATATACTACACGTTGAAATATGGGGTTAATACAAGGATAAAAGGTGAATACAATAACTTTTCTACATACATACATTCCATATTGGGCAAGGCAAATTTCTGGCTCATGCTGGAACCTGATAACCAGTTTGTAAAAGACGCCATACCGCAATTGAAGCAACTATATAATTATGCTATTGGTATGAGAAGTATATCTAAGTCGTTTATAACAACTTTCCTGCCTTCTGTTGTTGAGTCTTTTAAGAATAGGGAAAACTGGGGATTGCCTCAGAACAAATATAAGGTGTCTTTTGGTAGCTCAAGGTTTATAAAGATAGATGTTGACTTGTCTGTAATGGAAGAGATACCTATTCCATTTGATTCTGTGGAGAAATTGGCAGAGGGTGTAATAAACGGCCTCAATAAAAACATAATTATAGATTATGCTAACCGGTTAGAACAAAAACCGCACGATGTTATTGAGGTTGATATTAATAATTTGGAGAAAACACTTTTAGGCCTTGATATGCCAATGATGTATACATATTTATACGGTGGGATACTACAGGAGAAAATGCTACCAAAGTTGTTAAGTAAAAGGAAAGTAGATTTTAACGATAGTGTCATCTGGGCCGTAACGGGAGGGGTACCAGAGATTTCGTTAGAAGTAACTAGGCTGCCAGAGACTGTTGATGGGATGAAGAGGATAGGAGCCCATAACTTTTATTACAAATATGAAGATAAGAAACTTTGGATAGGTGCTTTTGTCGGATATGAAAATGAAGTTGAACTGAGGCCACGAAAGATAATTGTGAAGTTTTCGTAAGTAGTTATGACGCAAGACGAACGCTGAGGGCGGAACTATTATATTAGGCGTGGAGGAGAAAGATGGTGCTTTCAATCTGGATATCTTGCCTGATGATTTGGTAGAGAAATATAAAAAGGATTTTTGGAACAATGTGAACAATAAGTCGACCATCAGTTGTAATCTGTTGAAGAATGACGACGTGCAGATTGTGAAGTTCAACGGATACAACATCATGCTGTTTCATATTCCTTGTGCTACCAGAGAACAACGCCCTGTGTTCAGGACGACGAACCCCTATAATGGTACCTTTAAACGTGACTTTGAGGGGGACTACAAATGCACTGAGAAGGAAGTGCAACGTATGTTCGCAGACGCGAACGACTCAACACCTGCAGACAGCAGAATCCTAACAAACTATAGTTTAAACGACCTGGACAAGGACTCTCTTCAACAATACCGACAGCTTTTTGTCATAGCCAGGCCCAGATTTTTGGGTGTTTGTTAATTGAGTTTTATAGAAAAGTGTAATTTTGTAAACCGAGCTTAATAAAATCGTTAGATGTTTATAAAATTCAGTTTATATGAGTATCAGTAAAGAGGTCATCAAACAGTGCCTGATCAGCAAGCAGCGCGAGGTGGATGAGGCGGAGACAACGGTTTTCTGGAACCACGGGCTGCGGAATCACTGATGAATGATTGTTCACGAATCAATAAGATATTGATTGCGATTACTGCTAAGGTGAGGAAGAGGCTGAACGGATAGGCAGGGATCTACGGACACATGGATTTACGGATTGGCGGAATTACGGAAAAACGGCCCCGTGATTGAAAATTTTTGGGAATTTTGAGAATTTTGCAAAGAACTTTTGAGAATTTTGTTTGGTAGAATTGAGAATTTTGTTCTGACAAAAACGAGATAAATTGCTTCTTCGAGATGATAAATTCGGGTCATTTTCCCATGTTTGGGAGGGTGGCCCGAAATTTTTTAGTTAAAAATGCTGCGATATGAAATAAA
>Ga0265301_10000605_pt1 | contig 50379 bp, 36 predicted proteins | sample AusTroGonzalo_MG_2_FD_193488 | JGI IMG/M metagenome (GOLD analysis project Ga0265301, IMG submission 193488) | Bovine rumen microbial communities from tropical cattle in Woodstock, Queensland, Australia - Gonzalo_04 | ecosystem: Host-associated > Mammals > Digestive system > Stomach > Rumen ... | reverse complement strand
AATCAGAGTAAACAAAAATCAGTCGAGGAAAAAGCGGCTGACAACTTATAACAGTCTAAAATTATTAACCCGTCAACTTGCATCAGTCGTAAGACGCTGAAGTGACAACCAAAATCAGCAAATTACATAACTTTGATACAACCTTGATACAACATTGACTCAACATTGACTTAGCATTGACTTAGCATTGACTTAACACTGACCTCAAAAATCAACCTTATTTATTAACCACCAAAAACCAAAACATCATGACAAATTTTCAAGAGAACTGCGGCATCGCTATGCCGCCTGAAATGCCACAGGAACTGCCGGCCCTCATCGGCCTGCTCACCAAGAACGTGCCCTCTTACTGCAAGCCTGCTGTGGCCGCCGCCGTGTTTCCCGCCCTTGCGGCGCATCTGCACGGGGTGAAGTTCCGCTACTGGGACAATGTCGACCATGAGGCCACTTTCATGAACGTGCTCATCGGACGTCAGTCCGTCGGCAAGGGCTGCATCAAGAAGCCCATCGAGCTCATCATGGAGGACATCCGCCTGCGCGACCTCCCTAACCGCCAACGTGAGGCGGAGTGGAAACAGATGAGCTTCGGCATGAAGATGCGTATCCCACGCCCGAACGACATCTGCATCCAGATGCTCGGCGACAACCTGACCGATGCCGCCTTCAACCAGCGCATCATCGACGCCAACACCAACGGACAACGCTACCTCTACACCCTCGTGGACGAGATTGACGCCCTGAAGAAAGTGACCACGAAACGCACCCCAGGCGAGGTGGGTCTGCTCATCCGCAAGGCCTTCGACAACGCGCTGATGGGACAGGAAAGGGTCGGTGGCGATGCGGTCACGGGCATCGCGCCCCTGCGCTGGAACTTCAACGCCTCCACCACTCCGACCAACGCCTTCAGGTTCCTCTCGACGATGGTGAACGACGGTACCCTGAGCCGACTGGACCTCTCCACCATCATCCGCGACGAGGAAGACCACACGGCACCCGTTATGGGCATCTACGACGAGGTCTTCGCCAACGAGCTGAAGCCTTACATCGAACACTTGGAAGCCGCTAATGGACACATCGGTTGTGAGGAATCGACCCGACTGGCTCTCGCCATGAGGGACGAGAACGAGGACAGAATCCGGCTTTACGAGTCGGATGCCTACCGCGTGCTGAGCTACCGCGCCAACGTGATTGCCTGGCTGAAGGGGATGGTGCTTTATGTGGCCAACGGCTGCCGTTGGGAGGAGACCTTTGACGACTTCATCCGCTGGAGCCAGGAGTACGACCTCTGGTGCAAGATGCTCTACTTCGGCCAGCAGCTCGAAACCGAGATGGAGGAAGAAGTGGCGATGCAGCGCCAGCACGGTCCGAAGAACCTGCTGAACCTGCTGCCTGATGTCTTCACCCGCGAGCAATACAGCAACATGAGGCAGAGTCGGGGCAAAAAGGGTGACGGTGAGTCGCTCCTGCGCGTCTGGATGAACCGAAAGTATATCACTTTCGACGAAGTGAATGGAAACTTCTGTAAGACAGACGAATACATCCGCAAGTTCAAACTCGCCAGCTGAGTCTGTTACAGTTGTTACAGTTAGTTTTACAGAGAGGAGGGTGACTAAAAAGTAGTCATCCTCTTTTTTATACCTCGATAATTAAGGGGGAGCAAGTCGTTTGTTTTGCAAAAAAAATGGGTTATCTCGTTAAAAAACAGACTGAATGGTGAATCGACTGTCATCCCGCCAACCAATACCAAAAAAAAGAGAGCGACCTTTTTAGTCGCCCTCTCTCTTTTGGTGGTATCAAGTATCAAGGTTTATTTGATAATTTTAACCTCTGCACGACGGAGCAACGGGAGAATTTCATCCTCAAGAACAGGATAAACATCTATCATTTCCTTGATAGCCTTTTCTCTGTTAGGAGCGTTGCTTATAGTGTTGAGGATGGCATTCTTGTCAGGGATATCGGAATTACGAACTCCTTCCATAAATCTATCCCAGTCAGGACCGTTGCCATGGATGTTGATTTCAAAGTCCTTAACCTTCTTACCAGCTTTCTTAATCTGCTTTTCAATATCAGTCTTTGCAGATTTGGCACGGTTGTCAGCAAGCTTGTCGTTGCGGTCAAGCTCTCCTTCTGGAGATGCCCAACCCTCTACTTTGAAGCCCTTAATTGATGGATCTTCCTTTAACTTCTCAACGATGGAAGCTCTAACACTATTGTTTATAGGCTTTTTCTTGCTGTCCCAACTATCTTTCGGGAAGAAGAAGGTGAAATCAGCAGGAGTCTCAACAACCGGGGTGGTAATTTTATTAGTAAACACAGGCTCAAGATCCTCTCCATCACATTTGCCAACAATCTTAATCGTGTAGCTGGTTTCAGGATCAAAGTTGTTGAAGCTACAGAGATTACCCTTCACGTTTTTGGTTTCAACAACCATATCACCTTTCAATAAGGTAACATCATAAGAGTCTGCACTACCACTCCAACTAACATTGATTGTAGTTCCATCAACAGAGGCTTTTTGATTAGTGGTGGGCTTACAATCTTTATGTGCAATCACGCCGTCGGCCAGCTTCTCGGTGGCACCAGTGGTGAAATAGGTGTTCTTCACAATCTCATCCTGAGTAGGATAGATGGTGCCTTCGTAGACATAGAACATCGGGTCGGCCATCAGCTCGCAGTTCTCCATCTCAGGCTGATAAGGCATGCAGTAGTGCTTGGTGAACTCGCCGCCTTCTTTGTAGTTGACGCGGAAGTCGCCTTCGGCCTTGACCTTCTCACCTACGAAGGTGATGGGGTCGATGTTGATTTGGCCTCCGTTGTAGGCCAGATAGGGCTGCAGGTTCATGACAGCTTGCTTCTCGAAGTACTCTTCGGGAATGGTCACGATAACATCGAAGCAGACGTTGCCGTCTTCACCTTCCACCAGCGGGTCAGGATTGACGCGGTAGGTGATTTTCTTCGACTCGCGAGCCATCTTCTCGATGTCGCAAGGATTGTTGAACTTGAAGCGCAGACCGAGGTTCAGCTGGCTGTACATATCCTTGTCGTTGATAACGTGCTTGGCTTCGTCAACCTTGATCTTGGCCACCTGGTCGATCATGTCAGTACCCGTGAACTTGTAGGTGTAGTCGAGGAAGATGTCGAACTTAGGAGCAACGTTGAAGGTGAACTCCATACCAACGGGAACGGTGAAGTTGAGAGAACGGGATGAAGTGGCGGGAGCCAGTTCGGTTTCAACTTGATCATCTTCGTTGAGTTGGCTAACAGCACCAGCTTGGTAGTAAATACCACCAATACCGATATGAGGCACAAGGTTGATGACTCTTCTCGGGTTGTACTTGAACATGTTGAACAGGTTGAAGGTCAAGTTCAGGTCGCCTTCAATGTAGTTGGATTTGTCAAGAGCAAGGTCGAAACGAGTTTTATTCTCATTGCCGTTCACAACAAGAGCTTGATTGTGCTTGTGACCGGAAAGGAGGCCATAACCGCCCTTGAGGTTCATACCGAAGACCTTACCAAATTGGTAACCGACACCGAAGTGAGCATTCCAATTCTTGAGAGCGATGTTCTTGTAATGATTGAAATCATCGAACACCCAGCTTTCATAGTTGGCCAAATCACCGTGGTTGATGGAGAGACCTCCGTCAGCCTGGATGTACCAGTACCTTTCAACGGGTTTGGTTGCTTTCTTTTTGCCCTCTTGAGCCATCATGCTCAGCGGAAGAGCTGCCATGACGACGAACATCACGAGCTTTGCAAAAGTCAAATTTTTCTTCATAACGTTAAAGATTAAGTTTGTTGAAATTATTTAATTAGTTGATTATTATTTAGTTATTCTATTTTTCTCTTCATAGTTGAGTTTCCTACAACTCCTATTTAGCGAACAAAAATAGGAAATATTTTGATTGTCAACACAAAAAAGAGGTTTTTTTTCTCTTTTTTAGCGTTTTTTCTCACCGTTTAATGCCTTTGGTGCAATTCCTGAAACGCCTCCCACATCACAATCCCTGCACAAACCGACACATTAATGGAGTGCTTTGTCCCCTCCTGTGGCAACTCTATGGCACCTTCGCAATAAGGCAGAACCTCCTCGCTGACACCTTCCACCTCGTTGCCGAGAATGTAGGCCGTATGGGGCTCAAAGCGAAACTCCTGCAAAGGAGTGCTGCCCTCCACCTGCTCGACGGCGAAAATTCGGTAGTCTTCGTCTCTCAGCGTCTGACAGGCAGCTTCAGTGGTAGCAAAATAACGCCATTTCACAGTCTCGTCGGCACCGAGAGCGGTCTTGTGGATTTCCCGATGGGGAGGGCAGGCAGTGATGCCGCACAGACACAATTCACCAATGCGGAAAGCATCCGCAGTACGGAAAAAAGCTCCCACGTTGCTCAACGAGCGAATGTTGTCGAGCACTATTATAATAGGTAGTTTCTCAGCCTGTTCGAAGTCTTCCTTGCTGATACGGTTCAGCTCGTCCATTGTGAGTTTACGCATGGTTTTCTCAATTTGCCGCAAAATAAGCAAAAAAAGGCGTAGCCTTGTCTGCGATGCGGATAATTTTGTACCTTTGTACCCCTAAAACCCAAACTTCCTATGGCAGAAAAATCGTCCGAAACCCCGTTGATGAAGCAATATTTCTCCTTCAAGGCGAAATACCCTGATGCCATGCTGTTGTTCCGCGTGGGTGATTTCTATGAGACCTATGGTGAGGATGCGGTGAAGTCCTCCAAAATCCTGGGCATCGTCCTGACCAAAAGGTCAAGTGCCATAGCTGATTCCATGGAGTTGGCCGGATTCCCGCATCATGCCTTGGACACCTATCTGCCTAAGTTGGTGCGTGCCGGATTGAAAGTGGCGGTATGCGAACAACTTGAAGACCCAAAACTAGCCAAGAAGTTGGTGAAACGAGGCGTGGTGGAACTGGTTACCCCAGGCGTAACCTACAATGACAACGTCCTGGAACAGAAGGAGAACAATTTCCTCGCCTCTGTACAACTCGAAAAAGAAGTTTCTGGTGTCTCGTTCTTAGATGTCTCCACAGGAGAGTTCTTCTTGACACAAGGCCCTAACGAATACATCGACAAGCTGTTGCAGAGTTTCAACCCCAGCGAGGTGCTGGTGCAACGTAACAAACGTAAGGATTTCATCGACCTGTTTGGCGGCAAGTATTACCTCACCGTGTTTGACGACTGGGTCTTCACCGACGACTATGCCAACGAGGTGCTCAACAAGCATTTCCATACGGTGTCGTTGAAGGGTTTCGGTGTAGATGACTTCCCAAAAGGTATCGTGGCAGCTGGAGCAGCCATCCATTACCTGATTGAGACACAACACGACAAACTGAATCATATCACCTCTCTCTCCCGCATCGATCAGGGGCAATACGTATGGCTCGACAAGTTCACCATCCGTAATTTGGAGCTGCTGCATACTACTAACATGAACGCCAAAACGCTAATTGACGTCCTCGACAAGACGGTTTCGCCTATGGGAGGCCGCCTGTTGCGCCGCTGGCTGAGCCTGCCCTTGAAAAACAAGGAACAGATTGAAGCACGCTATGAAGTGGTGCAGTACTTCACCGAGCACCGCGACCTGATTGCCAAGTTCCAAGAGGCCGTGCGGCAAGTGGGTGATTTGGAACGACTGATTTCCAAGGTGTCGCTGTCAAGAGTAAACCCAAGAGAGTTGTTGCAAGTGGGACGCGCTTTAGACCAAATTGAAACATTGAAAACAGCCTGTGAGGCAAGTGGACATCCCTCATTGCAGAAATATGCTGAACAATTCAACCCTTGCGTTTCCATCCGTGAGCGCATTAAGAAGGTGCTGAATCCCGATGCCCCTGCCCTGCTCTCTAAAGGTAATTACATCGCTGATGGTGTGGATGCCGAGTTGGACGACCTTCGCAGCCTTTCTCGCTCGGGTAAGGAATATCTTATGGGCATACAACGACGTGAGATGGAACGGACAGGCATCACGACGCTGAAGGTGGGTTACAACAACGTGTTTGGATACTATCTCGAAGTCACTAACACACACAAGGACAAGGTGCCAGCAGAATGGATCCGCAAGCAGACCCTCACCAACGCTGAAAGATACATCACCGAGGAGTTGAAGGAATACGAGCAGAAGATATTGGGTGCGGAAGAAAGAATCAGCATCATTGAGCAACGGGTGTACAACGAATTGGTTACCGCAGTAACAGAGTTTGTGGAACCCATACAAGTGGATGCCTCTTTGGTGGCCCGCATCGACTGTTTGGTAAGTTTTGCCGACATTTCGCTAAAATATAACTATGTGCGACCTGTTATTGACGATTCATTTGTCCTCGACATCAAAGAAGGCCGCCATCCCGTCATCGAGCAGATGATGCCTGTGGGCGAAAGCTATATCGCCAACGATGTCTATCTCGACCGCGACAAGCAACAAATCATCATCATCACGGGACCCAATATGTCGGGTAAGTCGGCTTTGTTGCGCCAAACTGCCTTAATCGTGCTGTTGGCCCAGATGGGTTGTTTTGTGCCTGCGGCTTCAGCACGTATTGGTCTGGTGGATAAAATCTTTACCCGTGTGGGTGCATCAGACAACATCTCTTCTGGCGAATCCACTTTCATGGTGGAGATGAATGAGACTGCGAGTATTTTAAATAATGTGTCATCACGAAGCCTCGTGTTGCTCGACGAGATCGGACGCGGCACCAGCACCTACGATGGCATCAGCATCGCATGGGCTATCACCGAGTTCTTGCATGACCATCCCGTGAGTCGCGCCAAGGTGATGTTTGCCACACACTACCATGAGCTGAACGAAATGGAGGACTCTTTCGCCCGCATCAAGAACTACCACGTCTCGGTGAAGGAAGTCGGCAACAAAGTGGTCTTCCTGCGCAAGCTGAAACGCGGCGGGAGTGCCCACAGCTTCGGTATCCATGTGGCCGAGATGGCTGGAATGCCGCGTAAAGTCATCGAACGTGCCACGGCTTTATTGACCATTTTGGAGAAATCGCACACCAGTGAGGAGGTGGAGAAAGCCGCCACCAAAAAGCAGGACGAGGGTATGCAACTCAGTTTCATCCAATTAGACGACCCACTGCTGCTACAAATCAAGGAGGACATCCTCAATACCAACATCGACACCTTGACCCCCGTCGAGGCATTGATGAAACTAAACGAAATCAAGAAGTTACTGAATCGGTAAAAATTTTTTCCATTAATTGCTTGCGGTATTGAAAAAAAGCTGTACTTTTGCAGCCGCAAAACAAAAGCGGAAATAGCTCAGTTGGTAGAGCACGACCTTGCCAAGGTCGGGGTCGCGAGTTCGAGTCTCGTTTTCCGCTCCGCTACTGCGGAAATAGCTCAGTTGGTAGAGCACGACCTTGCCAAGGTCGGGGTCGCGAGTTCGAGTCTCGTTTTCCGCTCCACAAGGTCCCGAGTGAAATCGGGATTTTTTGTGTAAGTGCCTGAGTGGTGGAATTGGTAGACACGAGGGACTTAAAATCCCTTGCCCTTTAAAGGCGTGCCGGTTCGAGCCCGGCCTCGGGTACGAAGTAAAAAGCCCCTCCCAACAGGAAGGGGCTTTTTCGTTATCTATCCCACATGGTCAAGCAACGCCTTCAGCGCCCCTGCATGATGCCCAATAGTAATGACATGGTGGTTGCCGATGGGGTTCGTCAGGAAGTATTCTGTGTCGCTCGGGCTCAGACGGATAGCCAACTGGGTGCGGCAGAGGTCAGGCTTGGCCTGGTTGCGGATGAGTTCTCCCTCAGCAACGAAGAACCTTGACAAGTCGCCTGACAGCTTGCAGAGGGTTACCGGCCCCTCTGGCACATAGCCGCGTATACCTACTCCTATCCCCGACTCGAAATGCGTGTCCAACTCGTAGCAGCGCACCATATCAAAGGGGATGGTACAATGCGCAAACAACATCTCACCCGTCTCGGGGTTGATGCTGGATGGATTAGCTTGGAAGGATGAACTTCCTGTCAAGGCTCGAAGCAGCATCATAGTCAGCATGGTGGGTACATCGCCCTCGCAACCTGCCACATAACCCTCGGCATTCAACTTCGCCAAAGCCCAACAGCCTGTGTTATGGACAGCATCCAACAAATCGAAGCAGCGTATCGTAAAGCCTTGCAGGCTATATCTTTGTACCAATGTCCTCAAAGCCTCATAGATACGGAGGGCTCCCGGCAAGGCTTTGTTGACTTGAGGCATGTCGCTATGCTCCTCTGGCTTGGGTTCCGTAGTCGTCGACCAGATGTCTAACAGCTCACGCATCGGAATCTCTATCAATTCGATGCCCAATTTCTTCCTGATACATTCCGCATCCGCGTCACTGGCGATGAGCCAATCGGAAGGTTTTCCTATGACACCCAAACGGCATCCATGCAGATGCCTAATGGCAGACTCAACGCTGCACAACAACTGTATGCGCGAGGCGACATAATCAGGATTTCCGTGAAGGATCTCGCCCCGTCTCCCCTGCTGACGCAGGTAGGAAAGAATTTCCAAAGAAGCTGCCAACGAGTTGCTCTTGTCGGAAGCCAAGAGATAGAACGGCCTGTCCGACTTTTTGACCAACTCAGGCATCAATTGTCGGAAGACACCCTCAGTACCGCCTGTCCGCACATATATCAAGTTCAGGTCGTGCGAACCGTAATCCGAGAAATCGTCACCTATTAATGTATATGGGACATTAATGGAAGAGAGGAACTCCCTTGTGAGGACATCCACCGCCTTAGGATCATGCAAGGTGGAGGTCAGAGTATAGATGGCTATATTCATGGCAAATAGATTAATGTGCTACCAGATAAAAGGCAAAACTTTGTATTTCACCCGTTGCTTATATTCGCTGTAACCTTCCAGTCCCTGTTCCAGGACAGCTTCCTCGTTGCGGATGCGCTTGGCGATTAGGGGGATATACAGCAACATGATGCCAAAAGAGATGGGTGAAGCCAACACCAAAGGCATCATAAGGAAGAGGATGGTGGTGGCCATATACATCGGGTGGCGAACCACACCATAGAGGCCCGTGTCAACGACTTTCTGATGCTCCTGCACCTCGATGGTACGCGAAAGATAGGTGTTTTCGCGAAGGACTTCGGCATACAAAGCATAACATACCAAGAAAAGTGCCGCAGCCACCCACACAGCCCAGTCGGGAAGCATCAGCCATTGGAAACGCCAATTGAGGCCCGCGACAACAAAAGCGGCGACAAACAGCAAACCGCTCAGCGCCACAACGGTCTTTTGCTCTTGTTCCTGCTCTTTGGCATTCAGCCGTTTTTGGAGCAACTCAGGATTCTTGAACATCATCACAAGTCCTGCGATGAACATCGGCACAAACAAGATGCCCATCAGCAGCCAGCCCTGCCAAAAGTGGAGCGATCCGGCAGGCAGAAAGATAAGCAGTCCCATGATAATAAATCCAAGGAAAAACTTGATGAGCGCTTGAATGAAGAGTTTTGAGGACATGACTAAGGATGTTTCTTGTGAATGACTTGTTCGAATTAGTCTATCAAGATTGGCGCAACTGATTACTTCGGGCAAAGGTACAAAAAACATACGATGCTCAGAAAAAATTTCTATTTTTGCCCCATCAATACCGAACAAAGATGAAAGCTGACAAAAAAACCGTTTTCGCTGAGGTGAAGCGTTATGTGATTATCACCTTGGCTTTGTTTACAATGTGCTTAGGCTGGACGGCCTTCCTCATTCCCAACCATCTGATGGGTGGCGGTGTGAGTGGTATCGCAGCCTTGATTTACTGGGCCACGGGATTCTCCACGGGTATCTCCGTGTTCATCATCAATGCCATACTACTGCTTATCGCACTGAAGGTGATTGGCGTGGGCTTCGGCATCAAGACGACTTACTCCATCGTGATGGCCTCCCTGTTCATGTCGCTGCTGCAGCGTTTCATTACCGACCCAATGATGGCTGGAGAGATGCAGCCCTTCGTCAGCGACCACTTCCTCGCTGCCATACTTGGTGGCGGACTAGCGGGTCTGAGCATCGGCGTTGCCTTCACCCAAGGAGGCAGCACAGGCGGCACCGACATCATCGCCATGATTGTGTGCAAGTATCACAATATCTCACAAGGGCGCGTCATCCTGCTCTGCGATATCATCATCCTCTCTTGCGGCTTCCTCGTGGGCAATACCATTGAGGACTTTATCTACAGCTGCGTGGTGATGGGTGTGTGCAGCTATTGCATCGACCTGGTGTTGACAGGCAACAAACAGACCGTACAGGCCTTTATCTTCACCTCAGAGCCCGAGAAGGTAGCTGACCGTATCACCAACGAGATGCGACGCGGCGTAACCGTCATCAACGGAACAGGTTGGTATACCAAACGCGAAGGACTCATCCTGATGGTGGTGGCCCACAAACGCGAATCACAACAGATACTACGTATCGTGAAGGACGAAGACCCCAAAGCATTCATGACAATGAACACCGTGATGGGGGCTTACGGAAAAGGGTTCGAAGAAATGAAGAAATAAAAAAAACGGGGCGATGCCCCGTTTTTTTTTACTTGATACCAAGTTTCTTGGCGATGTCTTTCGGCAGAGCGTCTTTATGAACAACGATGTTCAAAGTCTTGTAACGGACGAAAGCCTTCGAGACGTACCAGATGCCATTGTACTGTCCGGCGTCACCCCAGCTGTTCTTCACGATGAAGTACTCATTGCCGATTTGGTCCTTGGCGGTACCGTAAATCAACATGCCGTGGTCATCACCAGTCTCATAGTTATCATAGGCGATTTGGCGTTCTTTCTGGGTGACCCACTTCTGCGGGGTGGGTTGGCTCATTGCCTCTTTCTTACGGTCGGCGGCACTCATGCCCAACCAGTGAGCCATGTCGCTGCCTTGCAGGTCGCGGCCTTTAGCTTCGAGGTCGGGAAGGACGGCGATACCTGCCATCTTGCCACGGAGCCAGCCAGCTTCGCTGACGTCGGAGCCCCATGCAATCGGATAACCCTTGTCGATGGCGTTGTCCATCACCTGCATGAACTCGTCAATGGGAAGGTTCCAGGCTTGACCCCAGCGCCAGTTGTCCTGCACTTCGATAACGAAGGGCTCATAGAAAGGATGGTGCGTGAAGGAGGTCAGGTTGACATAATCGTCCATGTTGAGGCCAGTGGATTCGGCAAAACTCATGGGAGTATACTTCTTGCCGTTGTAGGTGAACTCGGTGGGAGGCACGCCAAGATAAGCATCATAGATGCCGGCGAGACCCTTCTTCCACAGCGGGTTGCCGTCTTTGTCCATCTGAATCTTACGGCTCTTGATGACACCTTCCACATAGGGCTCGGTGACAGCGGAGAGCTCGGTGAAGTTGGACAGCGAGTCGCCGTGCATAGCACCGGCAGGCATTTCGCAATCCGGGACGAGACCGTAGTGCCTGATGGCATACAGCACGTCGCCAAAGGCGCCACCTTGCGAGAAGGAGACATCACCGTGGGTGCGGACAGCAGCCTCAGCACGGTCCAGATAGGTCTTGTAGACGATATACATTTCCGAGAAATCGTACTCGGGCTTGCCCATACGAAGCAGCTCAGCCTCAAAGAAAGCCAGCGAGCTGTAGCACCAGCAGGTGCCAGCCTGGTTCTGGTCCTTCACAGAGGTGACGGGGAGTTCCTTCACGGTGGTGAACTTGAAGCCTTCACCCTCGTTTTCCTCGGGTTTCGGCATCGGAGGTTGTGCAACGGCGCAGACGCTGAGCATCAATGCGGCGGCGGTAAGAATGTGTTTGAATTTCATAGTGTATGATTTAAAGATTTAGAATTTCAGCTTCCAAGATTTCGTGAAAGGGGTTGCAAAGATAGGGATTTTTTGATATCAAAGTCCCAAATCTTTTCGCATAGCCTTCGAAAGGGCATCTTTATGCAGGGTGAAGAAGATGGTGTATTGGCGCAGGTATTGCTCGGAGCAGTACCAGTAGCCCTTGTAGGGACCTCTGTCGCCCCACGAGTTCTTGATCTTGTAGTACTTGTTGCCGTTCTGGTCCTTGGCAATGCCCACAACCAGCATGCTGTGGTCGTCGCCTGCACCCCAGTTGTCGTAGGCTCTTTGATGGTCTTCATCCGTCACCTTCTTCTCAGGGACGATTTCTTCCCAAAGCTTTTCGTTTTCGGGGTCTTCGGGGACGATGCCCAAACCATTCTTTCCCGAGAAGCCCGGGTTGCTCACATCCTGAGCCCAGCCGAGGGTGTAGCCGTGCTCGAGGGCATAGTCGACGGCTTCCATCAGCTTATCAAGCGGCATGTTGTAGGCAGGGGTCCAAGTCCAGTTGTCAGGGACCTCAACCATGCAAGGCTTGTTGTATTCCCTGCTGGTGAAAGAGCAGATTTCAACATAGTTGGCCGGGTCGATGCGATAGGCTTCAGCAAACGACTTGGGCGTGTATTTCTTGCCGTCGACGGTGAATTCTTCGGGAGCTTCGCCGAGGTAGGCATCCAGAACACCTTGCAACGCCTTGGGGCCTGCGGGAGATATTTTCTTGTTACCGTTCTTGATGATGGCACGAGCCACACCATTAATCACTTCGTTCATCTCGGCATGCATGTGGCGGTCTTCTCCAATGACCTTGCCGCTGTAGTCGGCCTCAGGCATCATGCCGTATTTGTCAATCATGTACAGCACATCGCACACCTCTCCGCCTTGACCGAGGGTGTTGTTGCCATGCATGTTGATGAATTTCGCCACTTTCTCCGTCCAGGCGTTGCGGACGACAAACATCTCGGAGAGGTTGAACTCCTTGCCGTACATCCTCAGGATTTCAGCCTCCACAAAGCCGATGCCGGCAAAGCACCAGCAGGTGCCTGAGCTGCCTTGGTTGTCAACAGGGGTGTGCCTCACATTGACGGTTTCCGCGATTTGGTAGACGGGTTTCTCTTCTTCAGCCTCCTGGGCAACTAAATTGGTACCCGTGCTGAGCAGCAGCGCAAAGGCTGCCAGTTTCATCATTTTGTTCATAGCGTATTGGTTTATTGTATTTTGACTACTTTAACGGTTTTGTTTTCACTCGGGGTGACAATCCTGACGTAATAGGCTCCATCGGGCAACGCCATAAGGTTCAGGTTCATCCGCTCGGCATCGCCAACTTGACGCATCACCTCCTGACCCACGGCGTTGAACACACGGCACTCCACCTGCTCGTTAGCGGCGAGGCTGGTCTCCACCACAAGGATGCCGTTGGTGGGATTGGGATAAATGGCGACAGCAGGTTTCCCTTCCAACTCCTCTGAAAGGGTGGCCCAGTCAACAGTGGCCTCGTTGGAGGGACTCGACTCGATAAGGTCCGTCAGACCCGTCACAGTGTAGGTATAGCTCTGCTGGTTGACAGCTGTGTTGTCGATAAAGGTGGGCTCGGTAAGGTGCTGGGCAATCTTCTCTCCATTGCGGTAGACGTTGTAGCCATTGGCCATAGAAGCCTCTTGCCAAACCAATCTGACCTCGCCGTCCCCGTTGTGGACCGACAGATGTTGCGGAACAATGCTCTTGTTCACTTCGATGAAATGCATCGAACCATTGGCGTACGAATTGGCATAGGCCGATTCGCAATCACCACTCTGATAGTAGGCGGTGACGACATATTCGTAACGTTCGTCCATCAAGGCTGACAGGTTGTCCGTATGGAAGGTCTTGGTGAGCATCTTGATGCGCTTGAACTCCTCACCTTTCACTCGACGATAGAGGATGTAGCCCGTCACACTCTCGTCCTGAGGGGCGTCCCACATCACTTTCACCTTCGAGGGTGTGGTCATCTCGTAACGCAGGTTACTCGGGGCCTCGCAGGAGCCCTCGTCATCCACGTTAGCGCAATTCGAGTGGTCCGACTCGCCGTATTCATTGACGGCGGTGACGGAGTAGGAATGGAATCCCGCCGCGTCGTTGTCGGTATAGTTGGTTTCTTGTGCAACGGCATACAGCACGTTGTCGCGATAGACATAATAGTGGTTCACCTCACCGGCAGGAGCCGTCCAAGCCAATTGGACGAAAGCGCCTGTGCGGTTCGCTGTGAAATGGCTCGGGGCCTCGTGGTTGAATTGGTCGCCGCAGCTATTGTTGGCGATGAAGAACAGGCCCTTGTTCAGGTCGTTGGAGCTGCCTTCATAGCCAACCACTAAATTGCCGTCTCCGTCCTTCAGGTCGAAGCTGATTTTATTGATGGCGTTGGTGGGCTTGTTCCAATAGATGCCTACACGGCCCAGAGGCAGCTCAACATTGCTGCTGTAGGTGCCAGCATAAGCCGTAATCGTCGCCACCTCGCGTCCGGCGTCGTTGACGAAGGAGAGGTAGCCTCCATCCCAACCCGTGCTGTTGTCGGAGGTCATATCGACACGCCAAACGCAATTAGGACCAAGGATGACGTCTTTCTCAATAGCCGACTTACTCTTTGCATTGTGGACAACGGCATACACGCCATAGTTCACCGCTGTGGGCATATAGTGGTCGGTATAGCTCATGGTGGCTCCCGGGGTGGCGTTGAGGGCGGTGTGGATAATCTTACCGTCGCGGGTCACCACAATCTCGTCGATATCCGTCAGTGCTTGGTTATGGATGTTGTGCGTCGGGTTGGTCCAGGTGAGGGTGGCTGAATAATCGAAGTCGCCCAACGAAACCACCTCAAGGTCGGTAGGTTCCTGAGGCATATAGGTGTAGACATCGGCAGGTACGTAGTTGAAGATGGCCTGAGCCCAGCCTGCATAATCGATTTCGTCGATGACAAACCAGCCATCGCTGCTGCCGCCCCAGCCCCAGTTGAAGTGGAACAGGTCGTCGTCATTGTAGCCGTCGCACACGAAAGCGTGACCGCCGCTGTCGCTGAAGCCCGAATAATACACGGGCCAGCCCAAGTCAAACTGATCCTTCAGCATATTCTGCCAGTTGAGGAGCGAGTATTCGTCGCGTCCCTTCAGGCTGGCTTGGTTGGTATACGAGAAATACTGGCGTATGGCACTCGGAACGTCCCAAGAGTTGGCGCCGCTGCCCGAAGGCGAGAAGTTCATATCGACCGCCACAGCGCAATGGTACATCAACAAGGCCACAGCCTCGATTTCCTCCTGAGTGGATCCACCCAGACGGTCAGGCATATTGGCCCAGTCGTAGGTGGTGTTGCCAAAGTTGGCCGACTGTGTTCCGTAACCATAGCAGTAGTAGGAATGGCTGCCTGTGCCTTGCAGGGGATGGTCCCAATATTTCATCACCTGACTCATGGCGGTAGCTACACAGCCTGCGTAGCAGCGTCCACCGGGACCGCTGCCAGCCTCTGGAGCATAGAGGTTATAAGGTGAATCCTGGTTCCATTTGGTGGTGCAGAGATAGTCCACACCGCGACCTCCGTTGCGCGATAGCAGACGACCTGTGGTCTTCACACTCTCCCATTCCTCAGCGGTACGGTCAACAAGGACGGCATTGTGGCTCGTGCGGGCCTCGATAATCCTGTCCAAGTAGAACATCGCCTCGGGCGAAGGATTCTCGGTGGCGAAGGGGCCTTCATCGGAATAGCCCACGATGGGACGGAAACGGTCGTCAGCCGAGACGATGACGAAGCCGTCCTGTCCCACGTTGTAGACATAGAAGCAAGCCTCGTTGCGCAGGGACACACCTGTATAGACCAGCTGCAGCGCATTGGATTTCATTTCGTTATGGAAGTTGGCGCGGACAAACTGCTGTCCCACCGTTTTGGCCTGCTCAGCATCCACGGGACGGGCTTGAAGCATCCCCAAGCACCCGAGCATCACCATCATTAATACGTAACGTTTCATCGGATTATCGTTTTGAAAAAAGTGGTCAAAAATAGGAAATTATTTCCATATCTGCCCCATTGAGGAAAGAAAATCCAAAAAATCAGACTTCTACAGGATTATCGGCACATTGCCGCCTCAATCTCCTCAACCTCGACAGGCAATCCGGCAAACAGATTAATAGGCTCACCTTCAGTGATGAGCAGGTCGTTCTCGATACGGATGCCAATACCCTCCTTTCGGATATAGATACCTGGCTCACAGGTCAGTATCATACCTGGCTCAAAAGGCTTGAATTTGTCGATGCTGTCGTGAGCGTCCAATCCGATGTGATGCGACATCCCGTGCATCAAGTACTGGCGCTCCAAAGGCTTGTTGGGGTCTTGCTTCTTCACGTCCTCAGCGGTAAACAGACCCAGCTTGATCATCTCTTGCTCCATCAGACGATGGGCGTTCTCATTAATCTCATTAATGGTGCCTCCCGGACGATACAGCTTGGTGATTTCCTTCATCACGCGCAACACAGCGTTGTAGCAGTCCGCCTGTCGTGGGGTGAACTTTCCATTAATCGGTATCGTGCGGCTCATGTCTGAGGCATAGTTCTTCAACTCGCAACCCATATCGAAGAGCAAAAGGTCACCGTCGTTCAATAGGCTCTGGTTTTTTGAGTAATGCAGGCAGCAGGCGTTCTTGCCTCCCGCGATGATGGGGTCAAAAGCGTGGCCTGAGACGTTGTTTTTCTTGAAGACATATTCGATTTCGGCCTGCACCTCGTATTCATACATTCCAGGCTTCACCGTCTGCATGCAGCGACGGAAGGCTTGTGCGGTAATGTCGCAAGCCTGTCGGGTGATGTTGATTTCGTCTTCCGATTTCACCATACGCAAGGCGTTGAGTATCGGTGCCGTACGTCCGTAGTTGTGCATCGGGTAGAGCGACTTCACCTTATTGACGAAACGCTGTTGTATGGTCTCCGTGTTGCACTCGTATTTCGGATACTCGTAGCTGTTGAGGAAAATCGTGTCGCCGTAGCCTGAGAAGACGAAGTCGTTCAAGGTCATCCAGAAATCGTCGCTGCCTTTGATGGTCTTCATGCCTGAGAGCTCCGCAGCCTGTTTCGCGTCAAGCATCTCCCCTTGCCAGGTGGCTTTCACTTCGTCGTAAGGCTCGATGAAAAGCACCTCGCGCATTGTCTCGTCAGGATACTCGGGGGCGATGATGAGGAAGGCGTTCTCCTCGTTGATGCCTGTGAGATAGAAGAAATCCGACTGTTGGCGGAAAGGATAAAACTCGTCGCCGTTGCGAGGCATAGGCTCGTTGGCGGTAAAGACGGCGACAGACTTAGGTGGCAGCTGGGCCGCAAGGTTCGCCCTATTGCGGACGAAAAGACGGTTGGGAATTGAAGTGTTCATCGTTGCTATGATTTTGACCCACAAAAATAGGGAAAAAAACGATGCAACGCACTTGTAATTTAGATGGCAGCTCAGTGGTATCTCGGTGTTACCTTAGCGTTATCTCAGTGTTACCTTGGAGTTACCTACTAGCGCCTATAGGCTTACTATAGCCTTGGTATAGCGTTGGTATAGCCTTGCTATCGTTTTTCGTACTTTAATGGATTGTGAATGAGTGAGTTATAGAAGAAATCAAGTTAGTAAGTCTATCTGCATATTATATCACACAGAGAAACAGATAGTTACAAAGACTTTTCTATCTCATTCGGGCTTTGTATTTGCGGTTGCAAAGATAAGCAAAATATCCCGATTTGGCAAGTGGAAACGAAAAAATTTTCTCCAAAGTGTGAACCCGTGAACCGTGAATTTTAATTCCGCAAATGGGTAAGAGTTTTGTCACCTCCACCCGACAATGTTCCACGATTTTTGCAAAGTGCAGTTTGCAATTTTTTGCGATTTTTGTCGATTGCATTCGACAATTCTCAGTCCCACTTTGGCACTTCGGGTTGATGTATTGACAGAAAAATCATCCGCAAAAGAAAAAAACATCGTGACATTTTGGCAGAATTTCGTATCTTTGCCGTTTCGTTGGTCTGACTGCAGGACGCAGTCGGCAACAATTTATATTGGAAATCAAATAATTACATACAATGAAAATCTCCTATAACTGGTTGAAACAATACGTCAACTGCGACTACTCGGCTGAGAAAATCAGCGAAATACTTACCTCTACGGGCCTCGAAGTGGAAGACCTGGAGCGTTTTGAGTCGGTGAAAGGCGCCTTACGTGGCGTCGTCGTCGGCAAAGTGCTCACCTGCGTCGAACACCCCAACTCCGACCACCTGCATATCACCACCGTCGACTGTGGCGGCGAAGAGCCTCTGCACATCGTGTGCGGCGCCCCCAACGTGGCAGCAGGTCAGAAGGTTTTGGTGGCCACCATCGGCACCGAGCTCTGGATTGGCGATGAACACATCACCATCAAGAAGGGCAAGATTCGCGGCGAAGTCTCGGAAGGTATGATCTGCGCTGAGGACGAGCTGCAGCTCGGCACCTCACACGAGGGCATCATGGTGCTGCCCGACGACTACGAAGTGGGCAAGCCCGCCTCGTTCTACTTCCCCGTGGAAGAAGACTACACCATCGAGATTGGCCTCACCGCCAACCGCAGCGACGCCACCTCGCACATCGGCTCAGCCCGCGACCTGGTGGCAGCCCTCAACCAAAGGGAGAACACCACACAATACCACCTCATCCGTCCCTCGGTGGACGACTTCAAGGTGGAGAACCACAACAACGACATCGAGGTGGTGGTGGAAGACACCCAAGCCTGCCCGCGTTACTCAGGCGTCACCGTCAGCGGCGTGAAGGTGGCTGAGTCACCTGCCTGGCTGAAGAACCGCCTCGCCGCTGTGGGCATCCGCAGCATCAACAACATCGTCGACATCACCAACTATGTGCTGATGGAAGTGGGACAGCCCATGCACGCCTTCGATGCCGACAAGATTACAGGCAAGAAGGTCGTGGTGAAATGTATGCCTGAGGGCACACCTTTCGTCACCCTCGACGGCGTGGAGCGCAAGCTGAACAGCCGCAACCTGATGATCTGCAACGCTGAGGAGCCCATGTGCATCGGTGGTGTGTTTGGCGGACAAAAGTCGGGCGTGACGATGGAGACCACCAACGTCTTCCTGGAGAGTGCCTACTTCAACCCCACCAGCATCCGCAAGACCTCGAAATATCACGGCTTGCAGACTGACGCCTCGTTCCGCTATGAGCGTGGCGCCGACCCGAACATCACCCTCTACGCCCTGAAACGCGCCGCCCTATTAATAAAGGAGTTGGCCGGAGGCACCATTTCGTCAGAAATCAAGGACGTGAAAAACGGCGACTTCGCCCCTGCCCGCGTGGACCTGAAGTTCGACTACCTGAACAAAATGGCTGGTAAGGTCATCGACCCGACCCAAGCCGTCAACATACTGAAGAGCCTCGAATGCCAAGTGGTGGAGCAAAACGCCGAACATGTGGTCGTCGACGTGCATACCAGCAAAGTGGACGTGACCCGTCCCGCCGACGTGGTGGAAGAAATCCTCCGCATCTACGGCTACGACAACATCGAGATACCGAGCCGCATCCACGCCTCCATCAGTCGCGCCACCAAACCCGACGCCGACAAGATGCAGCAGAAGATCAGCGACATGCTGGTGGCCAACGGCTTCTACGAAATCATGAACAACTCACTCACCAAGGCCGCCTACAGCGAGGCTTTCCCCGCCTTCGAAGCTGAGAAGAGCGTGAAGATCCTCAACCCGCTGAGCAGCGACCTCAACGTGATGCGTCAGACCCTGATGTGGGGCGGCTTGGAGAGCATCGCCTTCAACCAGAACCGCAAGGTCAGCGACATGAAGTTCTTCGAGTTTGGCAACGTCTATTTCTTCGACGCCAGCAAAACAGGCGACGAGACCAAGCCCCTGAAGCCCTACAACGAGCATACCTGCCTCGACCTCTTCCTCACCGGCAACAAGCAAGCCGAGCTGTGGAACGCCCCCAGCAAGGCCCTCGACTACTTCGACCTGAAAGAATACGTGATGGGTGTGCTGAACCATTTCAAGTTCGACTTCAACGCCCTTGAAGCCCAGGAAGCCAACCTGCCCCATTTCGACTACGCCACCACCTACTGCGTCAACGGCAAGGAGATTGTCACCCTCGGCAAGCTCAGCAAGAAGACCCTGAAGCACTTCGACTTGAAGAAGGACGTCTTCTACGCCACCTTCAACTGGACCGTGATGATGCAATGCCTGGCACAGGCCAAGGAGGTACACTTTAAGCCCCTCTCGAAGTTCCCCGCCGTGCGCCGCGACCTCGCCATGATCTTCGACAAGAGCGTCACCTTCGACGAGGTGAAGCGTGTGGCTATGGCTGCCGAGAACAAGATTCTACAATCCATGAGCCTCTTCGACGTATACGAAGGCGAGAAGATTCCCGCAGGCAAGAAACAATATGCCATGAGCTTCGTGCTGATGTCGCCCACCACCACCCTCACCGACAAGGTGATTGAGAAGACGATGGGCAAGATCCAAGGGGCTATGGAGAAAGAACTTAACGCTGTTTTGAGATAGTTTTCAGTTGACAGTTTGCAGTTAGGAGTTGTCTTAACTGAAAACTGAAAACTGAAAACTGAAAACTGAAAAACATGGACGTACAAGCAATAAAAAGGACCTTCGGCATCATCGGCAACGACCCTGAGCTGGACCGCGCCATCGGCATCGCGGCTCAGGTGGCCGCCACCGACCTCACCGTGCTCATCACGGGCGAGAGCGGCACGGGTAAGGACGTGTTTCCGAAGATTATCCACCAAAACAGCTCACGCAAGCACGGACAGTATTTCGCTGTCAACTGCGGCGCCATCCCTGAAGGCACGATAGACTCCGAGCTGTTCGGTCACGAGAAAGGCTCCTTCACAGGCGCCGTCAACGAGCGCAAGGGCTATTTTGAGATTGCCGACAAAGGCACCCTCTTCTTGGACGAGGTGGGCGAGCTGCCCCTCTCCACCCAAGCCCGTCTGCTGCGCGTGTTGGAAAACGGCGAGTTCATCCGCGTGGGTGGCAACAAGGTGATGAAGACCGATGTCCGCATCGTTGCCGCCACCAACGTCGACCTGCCCCTCGCCATCGAGAAGGGACGTTTCCGCGAAGACCTGTACTATCGTCTGAACACCATCCCGATTCATATCCCCGCCCTGCGCGAAAGGAAAGGCGACATCCCGCTGCTGTTCCGCAAGTTTGCCGCCGACTTCGCCGAGCGCAACCACATCCCGCCCATCACGATGACCCCCGAGGCGATGCAGATGTTGGAGAACTACCGCTGGGACGGCAACGTGCGCCAACTGAAGAACATCACCGAGCAAATCTCCATCATGGAGACCGACCGCAACATCACAGCGGAGACGCTGGCAAAATACCTGCCCAACCGCGTGCCGAGCTCCCTGCCTGTGCTGCTGCCCAGAGAGGACACCCCCGACGGGATGTCGGAACGCGACCTGCTCTACCGTGTGCTCTTCGACATGAAGAAAGATATCGCCGAGCTACGCGCCCAGGTGAACAATATGAGCAGCGTCCACCCCGTGGAGCCCAGCTACGTACAGGCCACACCCGTCACGCAAATCGGCGACACCGTGGTGACCCGAGTGAGCCAGAGCGAACCGGAAGTGGCAGAACAGGAGTTTGCCGAGTTCGTCCCAGCAGAGGACACTTCGCATTACGGCGGCTTCTCGTCAAGCTCGACCCCGATGCCCGAGACCCTCTCGCTGGAGCATCACGAACGCGAGATGATTATCAAGGCCCTCGAAGCCCATCGCGGCAAGCGCAAAGACGCCGCCAAAGCCTTGGGCATCAGCGAGCGCACCTTATACAGGAAAATCAACGAATACGGCATCGACCTATGAGAAAAAAGGCCTTCATAGCGGTAATCGTAGCGGCTTTGGCTTGGGTTTGCCACAGTTGCGGCATCTATAGCTTCTCGGGAGCCTCGATACCCGCTGAGGCCAAGACCGTCTCGGTGGCCTACTTCCCCAACCACGCCCAGCTGGTCAACCCTATGTTGAGTAACGACTTCACCACCACGCTGCGCGACGCGATGATGAACCAGACCCCCTTGGATATGGTGGAAGAAGGCGGCGACCTCGCCTTTGAGGGCGAAATCACCGACTACCGAACGACACCCGTAGCCATTACTGCCTCACAAACCGCCGCCATGAACCGCCTCACGATCACCGTGAAGGTGCGCTTCAGCAACCGTTTCGACGATAGCAAGGACTTCGAGCAGTCGTTCTCGCATTACGAAGACTACCCCAGCGACGTGGACCTCAACGCCGTGCAGGACAACCTCACCGGCGTCATCATCGAGGCCTTGGTGGAGGATATATTCAATAAAGCATTGGTGAATTGGTAATGAACAACAAACAACTCATAGAATACATCCAGATGCCTGAGCGGATGCAGGGCGAAGTCGTCAAAGACCTTGAGCGACTGGTGTCAGACTATCCCTATTTCGCCATCGGGCAGGCTCTTCTGTCTGTCGCCTACCAGAACACAGGCGACGAACGCTATGAAAGCCAGCTGCACATAGCCGCCACCAGTATGCCCAATCGCGACAAGCTGCGCCTCTTCACCTTGATAGCCCGCCACCGTTTGGAGAGCGAACAAACCACCACAGCCCTGCCTGACGAATTTGCCCCAGCCGACCACACGGCAACTCAGGCAGAAGCCCCGAAGGACGAGACCAACATCATCCGCGAGAAGGTGTTCATCATCCCCGAAATCAACCTCAGCGGCAGTCCCGAGGAGCTGTCGGCAGAGATGGCCCTGCTCGAAGAGAAGCGCAAGTCGCTTGACGAGCTGAAAGCCATCATCGCCAATAGGCTGCGCGAGATAGAGGCGGCCAAACAGCGCAACGACAAGGACAAACCCGAGCAGAAACCCATGTCGCGCAAGGAGCTCATCGAGAAGTTCATCCACGAGAATCCCAGCATCACGCGCCCCAAAGCCGAGTTCTACAACCCCATCTCGGTGGCACAAAACAGCATCACCGACCAGGAGAATATCGTCAGCGAAACCCTGGCCCAAATATACGAGCAACAAGGCTACACCGACAAGGCCATTTCAATTTATGAAAAATTAAGTTTGAAATATCCAGAAAAAAGTCGTTATTTTGCAGCCCAAATTGAAAGGATAAAGAATAGTCAAATATAAACTCAGTAAAATGTACACATTAATTGTAATTTTAATCTTGATTGTCAGTGTGTTATTGGCATTGATCGTTCTGGTTCAGAACTCAAAAGGCGGCGGTTTGGTATCGAATTTCGGCGGTGCCAACCAGATGATGGGCGTTCGCCAGACCACCGATTTCCTCGAAAAAGCCACTTGGACCCTGGGTGGAATCCTGGTTGTGCTCTGCCTCTTGTCGAGCATCACCATCCCCAAGAACGTCAAAGAGGGCAACGCTTACGACACCGAGATGCGCCAGCAGATTGAGAATATGATCCCTGCCGCTCCCGCAACGCAAGCCGTCGGCGTCGAGACTCCCGCCGAGACACCTGTCGAAAATCCTGAATAACTTACGGCATGAAGCCGCAGAACTATGATAAAGCCAAGGTGGAAACGCTTTGGCTTTTTTGGGTTCATCACAGAAACAACTAAAAACTTTTTATCTATGATTAACAACACCTATTTCCCTTCGATGTTGCCTGCCGAGGAACTCTCTCAGCTCAGCTACATCCCTACACTCCCAGAGTTTGTCACTTGGATTGAACAGAAGTGGTCCGACCTGCCTTGTTTGTCAGACACCGTGAGCCACCTCACCTATAAGGAAGTATGCAACCTCATCGCCCGCAAACGCGCCCTGCTCAACGGCATGGGCCTGCAGAAAGGCGACAAGGTGGCCATCCTCGACAACGCCACCCCCGAGGCGGTTGAGATGTTTCTCGCCGTCACCTCGGCTGGCTACGTCGCCATCAACCTTCCCGCCCAGCTGCCCCAACCGGCTGTGGTGGGCTGCTGCATGAAGTTTGGCGTGAAGGCGCTGGCATACGGCAAGGACTTTGCCGAAACCGTCAAGGGTGTCCCCTGCCCCGCTTTCGCCATCACCGACTGCGCTGAACAGACGGCCCCTGTGGCTGTCGTCGACAAGAACGACCCTGCCGCCATCTTCTTCACCGGCGGCACTACCGGAGCCCCCAAGGGTGCTATCCTACCCCATCGCGCCCTGATGCGCGGCGCCTTGAACGGCGTCTACGCTCCCGGCAGTCAGCTCGGACATCACCGCTATGCCTGCGTGCTGCCCCTGAGCCACGTCTTCGGTCTGGTGCGCAGCACCCTCTCAGTCCTCTTTGAAGGTGCCGAATGGTACTCAGCCGGCAACACCAAGGAGACGGTCTCCAAGTTCCCCGTCATTCGCCCCACTATGCTGGTGGCCGTGCCCGGCATCTGCGAAATCCTCCTGGGTCTCGTCAAGATGTACGGCAAGCCTTTCCTCGGTGGTGCCCTTCAGGTCATCATCTCGGGTGCCGCCAACGTGCCTCCGAAACTCATCGCCGAGTTCGATGCTATGGGCATTCAGCTCTTTGCCGGCTACGGAATGACGGAAGGCGCCAACCTCACCACAGGCAATATCGACGTGAAGACCAGACCGACCTCGGTGGGCAAGCTCTACCCCGAGCAGGAAGCCAAGGTGGTGGACGGAGAGCTGTGGTTCCGTGGCGACAATGTCTTCCTCGGCTACTATGGCGAGCCTGAGAAGACCGCTGAGACCCTCACGCCTGACGGATGGGTGAAGACTGGCGACCTGGTGCGCTTCGACGACGAAGGCTATATGTACATCGTTGGCCGCATCAAGAACCTCATCATCCTCAGCAACGGCGAGAACGTCAGCCCCGAGAGTATCGAGGAGCCCTTCTACAAAGACGCCAAGCTGCGCGACTGCCTCGTCAAGGAAGACGAGATGGACGGACGCCCCGTCATTGCCATCGAAATCCTGCCCCGCATGGAAGAGTTTGGCGACAACTGGGACGAAGTGGAAGCCTACTTCAAAGAACTGGTCGGCAAAGTCAACGCCACGCTGCCCTCGACGCATCAGGTCAGCAAAGTCACCGTGCGCCGCGAGGACTTCAAGCGTACCGGAGCCATGAAAGTTTCACGTAACCAATAAGCAGAAGCCATGCAGAGAGAAGCCATATTCGAAGAGGTGAAGGGCATCCTGAAGCAAATCAAGCCCTCAGCCGACTTCAGCAACACCACCGACAACTCGCAGCTGGTGCGCGACCTGGGTCTCGACTCACTCACCATCCTGCTGCTCAGCCTCGCCATTGAAACCCAATTCGGGTTCAAGTTTGATGGCAATCCCCAATTCGCCACCGTTGGCGAAGTGCTCGACTACATCAGTTCACACACAACACGTTAATCCATTATGTCCATCCAAATCGTAAAGGTGGAGAGCCACCGTCAGCTGAAAAAGTTTGTAGCCTTCCCGCTCAAGCTCTATAAAGACTGCGCCAACTGGGTGCCTGCCCTCGAAGGCGATGAATACGACACCTTCAACCCCGAGAAGAACGGCGCCTACGACTTCTGCGAGGCCGACTGCTTCCTTGCCTACAAAGACGGCGAGATTGTGGGCCGCGTGGCTGCCATCATCAACCACAAGGCCGATGACGCACAAGGTATCGTCCGCTTCGGCTGGCTCGACTTCATCAACGATGAGGAAGTGGCGAAAGCCCTCATCGACACCGTAGCTGCCTGGGGCAAGCAGCGAGGCCGCACCGAGATACACGGTCCCTGGGGCTTCACCGATATGGACAAAGAAGGCCTGCTGGTGGAGGGGTATGAAAACCTCAGCCCCTTCACCTGCCTCTATAACTTCCCCTACTACGGGACGATACTGGAGCATCTGGGCTTTGTGAAAGACGTCGACTGGACCCAGCGCGTGCTGCTGCTCGACGGCAACCTGCCTCCCACTTACAAGTTTGCCCACCTCATCGAGGAGCGTTACGGCATCCATGTGGTGCAGCCCAAGAGCATGAAGCAGATGTGCGACCAGTACGGCATGGAGATTTTCCACATGTACAACGACGCCTTTGCTCCGCTGATGGGTTTCTCACCGCTTACCGACAAGCAGATTGCCAACTATCTGAAGACCTACGTCCCCATCTTGGACAAAGACTTTGTTGCCGTTGCCGTCAACAACGAAGACAAGCCCATCGGGTTCCTCTTCTGCGTCCCCTCGCTCTCCAAGGCGGTGAAGAAGTCCAACGGACGCCTGTTCCCCTTCGGCTTCATCCGCATCTTGCGCGCCTTGAAGAAAAACGACACCTTGGAGGCCCTCATCATCGGCGTCGATCCACAGTATCAGCAAAAAGGTGTCCCGTTGCTGCTGTTCAAATACCTCCACGAGAACTGCCTGAAGCGCGGCATCGACAAAGTCATCATGAATCCGCAGCTCGAAGAGAACTACAAGGTGCAGTCCCTCTTCGGCGACTACAAGACGGTGCCCTTCATGCGCCGCAGGGCTTATAAGAAAGAGATTTAAAACAGGTCAGGTCTTGGGGGTTCAAGACTGCTTTCCGAAATAATACTGTCCCTTCCCCACAGTGCCTTTGCCATATTGGATGGCATTCACGGGGCAATGGTGGTAGCACGACATACACATCGTGCAGTTGCCGTTCCATTTCGGGCGGCCTTCCTCAAGGCTGATGTTTTTCAGCGGACAGGCTTCCACGCACTTACCACAATGGATGCACTTCTCGGTTGACAGGTATTTCGTGTCATCGGTGGCATATTGATTGAATCCCGGATTCACCAGACGCGTCTTCAACCAAGGCAAAGCGCCTACCACAATCTGGGAGAACCGCTCTCTGCTGACCAAGCGAGGCAAGAGACGGGCCATGGTTTCATCCGCAGTCGCTATCTTCTTTTTGGCCTTTTCCTCGCTATCGAGCTTGAAGCCCGCCATCCCGATATAGGTTTCAGGCATCTGAACGCTGAAGCAGGCATCGAGCTGCCAGCCTTTTTTCTCCACAGCCTCGCGGAAGACCTTCTCGGTGAGTCCGCAGTTGTCGCCACAGGTGCAGACGAAATAGAGGTAATCGGGCTTAGCTTTGAGTTGTAATCGCTCCACAAAATCCATCACCAACTTGGGCGGCGCCCAGGAATAGATGGGGAACACGAAGCCCAGCCGTTCGCCTTCGGCCAGTTCATATTCATAACGCCCTTCGCGAGTCACCTCGGGGATAAAAACCAAATTGTCGTTGAGACCGGCGGCGAGGGTCTCCGCTGCATGTTTGCTGTTGCCGCAACCGCTGAAGTAAAATATCATAAGGCTTAGTTTTCTATATTGCAAAAGTAGTTCTTTTCTGCGAATAATTAGCAATTTTGCGAATTATTTGAAAAAAGGAATTTTGCGTGCAACAGACATGAATTTGGGCGGTCATTTTGGGTTAGCGAAAAGTTAGCGTTAGGTTAGACTTAGGTTAGAGTTAGAAACTTTGGTTTTTGATTCTCAAAATGTCAAAGAACGGGGTCAAGCATCGGGTATCAGTTGCATTGACGGTGCAAAGATACAACGGCAAAATTGCGCTCTACGAATTTTTGGGCAACTTTTTTTCGGGGGAGAGAAAATTTTTTCAACCGCTCGATGGTGGTGTCATGAGTGTCATTTAGGTCAAGTGTCATTAGTGGTTGTGGGATGCTGGAAACGTGTCACTATATAATATTAATAAAATTAATATTTATATAGTGCGGTCTTTTTGGGAATCAAACCCTTAATGACCTTAATGACACCTGACACTCATGACACTGGTGCAGTCGTCTTTTCCTGATTTGGTTGACAGTTTTTTACTCTTAAGAAGATTGAGGCAATTTTCTAACTCCTATGTAAGTCCTACCTAACTCCTACTTTAAGCCTACCCCAAAAAGACCCCCAAAATCCGCGTCTGTTGCAGTTGTTGCAGTTGTTGCAGTTAAAAACACAGAGTGGTCTACTACCCTGCCCCGTCGATTTCATGTTCCGCATAACCACAAACGAATACAAAAACTTGAAATCACAGATTGTGACATCAAGCTCTCTAATTTTTTCGCTTACAATCTCCTCACGTCTCTCCAGCGGATTTGATTCTGTTGTTCTCATACGCTTAACACAAATTATAATTCGTCCGCTGTCGGCGGTTGAGTTGCCAAAAGAAAACATGGAAGCATTCCAGTGGGGGGAATAAATGAGGGAGTAAGTGAGGGAGCAAATGAAGGAGCAAACGAGGGAATAAATGGAATCCTTCAACTGGTGACGATGTGTCACCGTTTCAATTAATACAAAAGGTCTTCTTTCATCACCTGTGAATAACGACCGTCTTTTGTATGCGACTGATATAAAGATGATGCTTTATTCAGCCAAAACTAGGTGTTTTGACCCTGATTTGGCTCAATAAAATTCCTTATTCAGCCAAAACAGGGTGTTTTTATGGTCATTTGGCTGAATAACGACTTCTTTTTTTCCCATCGGCATCGTCAAATTCGTACTTTTCCTGCACCTTAGCATGACCTAATGAAATTTTTGACTTCTTTCACCATATTACCAAAAAATTGTAATTTTGCAGCGAAATTTAACGGCAGTAAAATTTACAGCCATAAAAGAATGAGTACATGAAGAAGTTTTACGACAGGGAACGTGAGATGGAGCAGCTGCGCGATATGCAGCGGCAAGCATTTGAGGATTACAGCAGATTTGTGGTGCTGACGGGCAGAAGGCGCGTGGGCAAGACAAGTCTGGTCTATCGGTTAATGGAGGAGACAAAGGAGGAGGCACCAGGCCTCTATTTCTTTGTGGGCCGCAAAACTGAAGCTATGCTTGTAAGAACATACTGCGATGAAGTGCGCACGAAACTGGAGGAATATGTACCAGAAGGTATCACGAGTTTTCGTGGTTTGTTGCAGTTGCTTCTGGAGATTGGTAAACGTCGGCATTTTACGCTATTCATTGACGAGTTTCAGGAATTTGACAACGTGAATGCGGGGGTGTTCAGCGATGTGCAGGAACTGTGGGACCGGTATAAAAAGGAAACAAAGGTGTGCCTGATTGTGTCGGGCAGCATCTTCTCCATGATGGAGAAAATTTTCAAGGATGAAGAACAGCCGTTGTTTGGCCGCGACGACCGCACAATAAAACTGCAACCCTTCACAACAGCGACAATACGCGAAATCCTGGGTGACTACAAAGCTGATTACACGAATGAAGATTTGCTGGCACTGTGGACCATCACAGGAGGTGTGGCACGGTATATTGAGCAACTGATGAATAACCGCTGCACAAACATGAAAACAATGCTACACTATGTGTGCTCGAGCGGAGACAGCTACTTTATTGAGGAGGGAAAATCAGTGCTGGTTCAGGAATTCGGTAAGCAGTATGGTACGTATTTCAGCATACTGGACCAAATAGCGCATGGCGATATGACGCAAAGCGAGATAGAGGCTTCACTGGGTGTGAAAAGTCTAGGGGGACAATTGAAGGTGCTGGAAGAGAAATATGGCATTATCAGGAAAAAACGGCCAATAGGTGCAAAAGAAGGAAGCCAAACGGTACGCTACGAAATACAGGACAACTTCTTCCGGTTCTGGTTCAGGTATATCAACCGGTATGCCTCACTGATAGAGATTCGAAACTTCCCAGCGTTAGAGCAAATTATGGTGGACGACTATACAACGTTCTCAGGCATAGCACTGGAACGCTGGTTCAGGCAGAAAATGATGGAGAGCTACCTCTACAAGACGATAGGTGGCTGGTGGCTGCCCAGTGGTGTAAATGCCAAGGGAGACCATGATGACTTTGAAATTGACATCGTGGCGGTGACATTGGGGGATAAAGTAGAAGCCTATGAGGTGAAACGGAATCCGAAGAAATACAATTCTGAACGGCTCAAGGAGAAGGTGGAAATGATGCAACGGCATTTTTTCAGAGGACAAGAGGTGACAATGAACGGGCTAAGCATGGAGGATATGTAATCAAGTTATGAAGCAACCCTCCCTCAACCGATCTATATTGAAGCTCGCTGTGCCCAACATCATCAGCAACATCACCGTGCCGCTGTTGGGCTTCGTCGATATGATGCTGATGGGACATCAGGACAGCATCGCCTATATCGGCGCCATCGGTCTGGGTGGCACCATCTTCAGCGTGATGTACTCCATCTTCAGCTTCATGCGGGCCGGCACCACGGGATTCACAGCACAGGCCTACGGCGCCAACGACCGCGCTGAGATGGCCTATTCGCTCTATCGCTCGCTCTGCATCGCATTAATTGCTACCGTCCTGGTGCTATCCTTGCAAGACGCGGTGGAGTGGATGAGTATGAAGCTGCTTCACGGCAGCGAGGAAGTGCTAGCCTATACCGCCACCTATTTCAATGTACGCATCTGGGCTGCCCCTGCGGTGCTTTGCCTCTATGCCTTCAACGGCTGGTATATCGGGATGCAAAATACCTCCATCCCCATGATTATCGCCATCCTGACCAATGTGGTGAACATCGTGCTGAGCGTGATTTTCGTCAACGTGATGGGTATGAGCGTGCAAGGTGTGGCCTTGGGCACCGTCATCGCGCAGTATTGCGGCCTGGTGACTGCCATCGTTATCCTCTTCACCAAGTTCCGTCACCATCTCATCCCTGTCCGTCGGGTCATCCTGCTGCAAAGCGACAAGCTGAAGCGTTTCTTCAAGGTGAATGCCGACTTCATGATCCGCAGCATCCTGTTGGTGCTGAGCATCGCCTTCTTCAACAACCAATCAGCCAAGCTGGGCGACGATATGCTGGCCGTCAATATGATTCTGATGCAGTTCTTCTACATCTTCTCTTATTTCACCGACGGCTTTGCCTATGCGGGTGAGGCCTTGGTGGGACGCTTCACTGGGGCCCATGATGCCAAGCAGCTGCGCCAAACGGTCAAGCTTTTGTTCCTCTGGGGCTTCTTTATCGCCTTGCCCTTCACGGTGCTGTATGCCCTCTTCCCCGATTGGTTTATCGGCCTCGTCAGCGACCAGCCCGAAATCATCCCGATGGCGAAGCCCTATCACATCTATCTGGCCGCCATTCCGCTCGTCACCTTTGCCGCTTTCCTCTGGGACGGCGTTTACATCGGAGCCACAGCGGCGCGTGCCATTCGCAACACTATGCTCATCTCCTCACTCGGCGTGTTTCTGCCTGCATCTTTATTATTAATGCCGCCTTTTGGCAACCACGGGCTTTGGATTTCTTTTCTACTCTTCATATTGGCTCGAGGGCTCAGCATGACCCTAATGGCGAAAAAAGCCATCTTCAAATGAGGAAAATTCCTTATCTTTGCGCAAAATTTCAAAAAACAGACACGAAATGAACAGAATTCTCACCGTATTATCACTGGCTCTGATGATGGTAGTTGCCTTACCGTCACAGGCTCAAGACAAGAAGTTCTTCACCCCCGAGGACGCTTCCTACAACAATCGTAGCCTTTATGCACAGCGCCCCAACCAGCTGAAATGGATTGGCGACTCCGACATCCTGATGAAGGTGAAGGGCAATGAAATCGTCACGATGACCCCCACCAGCAAAAAGGAAGCCACCTTCCTGACGCTGGACGAGCTGAACGCCTATACCAAGCCCGAAGGTCTTGCCGACCTGAAGCGCATCCCACAGCTGACCTGGCTGAACGACTTTGAAGCCTATTTTTATGCTTTGGGCGAGAACGGCATCACGCTCAATAAGATGAACATCAAGAAGAAGAACATCAAAACCTTCGCCTCCATCCCGCAGGATGCCGAGAACCAAACCGTCTGCACTCCTACCATGAATGTGGCCTACACCATCGATAACAACCTGTATGTGGCCAAAGGCGACAAGCAGATACAAATCACCGACAACCCCAAAGGCGTGGTGGCCGGACAGAGCGTTCACCGCAACGAGTTTGCCATCGACGGGGGCATCTTCTGGTCGCCCGACGGCAAGCTCCTGGCCTACTACTCAATGGACGAGCGCATGGTGACGGATTATCCGCTGGTCGACATACAGGAGCGCGTCGCCACCGCCAAACCCATCAAATACCCGATGGCAGGAATGACGAGCCACGAGGTAACGCTGCACATCTATACTATCGCCACCGAGAAGGAAATCGTGGTAAAGACCGGCGAGCCTGCCGAGCAATACCTCACCGCCATCACCTGGAACCCTGACAACAAGCGCATCTACATCGGTGTGCTGAACCGTCAGCAGAACCACCTGAAGTTTAACGAATATGACGCCCTCACCGGCAACTTCATCCAGACCATCTTCGAGGATCGCGACGAGCAGTTTGTGGAGCCTCAGGGTCCCGCCTATTTCCTGCCCAACAACCCCGACCAGTTCATCTGGAAAGCCCAGCGCGACGGCTATTATCACCTGTATCTGTACACCATCAGCAAGGGCACCTCGCGCCAGCTGACCAAAGGCAGCTTCGTCGTCACCGACTTTAACGGCTTCTCGAAAGACGGCAAAAACATCTTCTACCGCTCCACCGAGGTCAGCCCGCTGGAACGCCACTGCTACATGATGGAGCTGAAGAGCGGCAAAATCACTAAGCTCACCAAGGAGCATGGCACACACGATGTGATGCCCTCAGGCAACTGCAAGTATTTCCTCGACTTCTACAACAGCACCGACGTGCCTTATAACGTGGACCTGATGGATAAAAACGGCAAGCTGATCAGCCGTCTGCATGAAGCTGAGAACCCGCTGAAGGATTACAACATTGGCGAGACCACCCTCAGCACCCTGAAAGCCGATGACGGCCAGACACTCTACACTCGCCTCATTAAGCCCTACAACTTCGACGCCTCGAAGAAATATCCCGTCATCGTCTACGTGTACGGCGGTCCCCACGCCCAACTTATCACCGACACTTGGACGGCTGGCGCAGGCATCTACCTGAACTACCTCGCCCAGGAAGGTTTCCTCGTCTTCACCTTGGACAATCGCGGCTCAGCCGACCGTGGTGAGGCTTTTGAGCAATGCATCCACCGCCAGTGTGGCCAGCTTGAGATGCGCGACCAGATGGTGGGTATCGAATGGCTGAAGACCATGCCCTACGTCGATGCCAACCGCATCGGCTCGGACGGCTGGAGCTATGGCGGCTTTATGTCGACCTCGCTGAAGATTAATCACCCCGAGGTGTTCAAGGTCAGCGTGGCCGGTGGCCCCGTGCTGGACTGGAAGTATTATGAAATCATGTACGGCGAGCGTTATATGGACACTCCTGAGGAGAATCCCGAGGGCTACGAGCTGACCAGCCTTGAGAACAAGACCGACAAGCTGGAAGGCAAGCTCCTGATGATACACTGCACCACCGACCCCGTGGTGATGTGGCAGCACAGTCTCGTCTTCGTTGAAAACTGCATCCACAACGGCAAGCAGCTCGACTACTTCGTCTATCCCGGACACGACCATAACGTATACGGAATGGACAGGGCGCATCTGATTACGAAGATTACACAGTATTTCAAGGACAACCTGTAAAAGAAAAAGCCCGCCTTTCCGGTGGGCTTTTTTTATTTCAGTTCCTTCAGCCAACTCCATTGGAAAAGCAACATATAAAACACTCCAATGGTGATGGCTGAGTCAGCCAAATTGAATATCGGCCTGAAGAAGATAAATCGGTTATCTGGGCCGAAGAAGAAACTCGGCAACCACGTGGCGTTCTCTCTTGGCACATCGATAATGGGGAAATAGAGCATATCCACCACGCGACCCTGTAGCCAGCCAGCATAGTGGAAAATCTGGCCGTAGAAGACGCTATCGATGATATTGCCCATAGCTCCTGCCGTAATGAGTGCAATGCCGAAAAGCACCCCGAATTTGGTGTTTTTCTTCGACAGCCTGACCAACACCCAAAACAGGGCGACGATGGCCACGATGCGGAAGAGGCTCAGCGCCAATTTCAGGGCTCCGCCACCACCTAACCAGCCAAACGCCATTCCGTTATTCTCGATGAACAGCAGCTTGAACCAGTTTCCAATAACAGGAATCTCCTGACCAAGGGTCATATTCGTCCTGACCCAAATCTTGAGGATTTGGTCAAGGAGCAGGACGACAAAGATTACCACAAACGACCACAATAGGCCTCTGTTGCTTTGCTTTTTCACCTTTTCTTCAGTTTGGCGTCAAGACAACGGGTGGTGATAGGCACACAGCGCAGTCTTTCTTTGGGGATAAGCTTTCCGGTCTCACAGCAGATGCCGTAAGTCTTGTTCTCAATACGCATCAGAGCGAGTTCCAAATTGTGTATGTACTTCTCCTGACGGGCAGCGAGTCTTGCGTTTTCCTCTTTCTGGGCCACTGCATAACCGTCTTCCAGCACTTTGAAGGTAGGTGCCGTGTCGTCAGTGCTGTGCTCGCCTCCTGAGATGTTGGCTTGTAGGGTCTCCAGGTTGCTCTTTGCCTGTTCGAGCTTTTCGAGTATCAGTGCCTTGAATTCCTCAAGTTCCTCGTCGGAATAGCGCACTTGGGGTTCTTTCTTTTCCATTGTCGTATATTTTAGTAATGGGCGGACACATGGGGTCCGCCCTTACGGTTTATTTCTTTTGTATCTTTATTTTTACGTTGATGCCTTCAACGAGTTCCTCAGCTTCAACGCCTTCCAGCGCATCCACCTTGGTAATAGTGGCCAAGGTCTCGTTGCAAATATATTCGCCATACTTCTCGACAGCGGCATCAATCTTTTCGTTCTTCTCGATGAGCAGTTCGATGCGGTCGGTGACTTCGAAACCACCCGTCTTGCGGAGGTTCTGCACGCGGTTCACGATTTCGCGGGCCAAACCTTCCTGCATTAGCTCGTCGGTGATGGTCATATCCAAGGCCACGGTGAGGTCGTCTTGTGAGGTGACGGCCCAGCCCGGGATGTCCTGCGTCGAAATCAGGGCGTCTTCAAGGGTCAGCTCGACGTCAACACCATCCACATTGAGGTGGGTGCCGTTGTTCTTCTCGAACTGGTGGATCTCCTCTTGGCTCATATTGGCAAAGTAGGTCTGGATTTGCTTCATCTGCTTGCCGTACTTCTTACCCAGGGTCTTGAAGTTGGGCTTCACGTTCTTCACCAGAATGTTGTTATCAGGCGAGAGGAACTCGATTTCCTTGATGTTGACCTCGCTCTTGATGAGGTGCGACACCTTCTCGATTTGGGTCTTCATCTCCTCGTTGGCGACAGGAATCATAATCTTCGACAGGGGCTGACGCACACGGATGTTGGCCTTCTTACGCAGCGAGAGCACCAGCGACGAAATGAGCTGTGCGGCTTCCATACGCTCCTCCAGGGCCTTGTCGATAAACGACGCATTGGCCACGGGGAAGTCGGTCAGATGCACCGATTCGGCTTGGTTACGGCCTGTCACATTGTTCAGGTCGCGGTAAATCTGTTCGCTGAAGAATGGGGCGATAGGTGAGCTCAGTCTAGCCACAGTTTCGAGGCAGGTATACAAGGTCTGATAGGCCGACAGCTTGTCCTGATTGTCCTCGCTCTTCCAGAAACGGCGGCGCGAAAGACGTACATACCAATTGCTGAGGTGGGCGTCCACGAAGTCAGCGATAGCGCGACCAGCGCGGGTGGGCTCATAGCTCTGATAGGCATTGTCCACCTCAAGGATGAGGGAGTTGAGCTCCGAGAGTATCCAGCGGTCAATCTCAGGACGCTCGTTGATATCGATGTCTTTTTCCTTATAGTCGAACTTGTCGATGTTGGCATAGAGAGCGAAGAAGGCGTAGGTGTTGTACAAGGTTCCGAAGAACTTGCGACGCACCTCGTCCACTCCTGCCTCATCAAACTTCAGGTTGTCCCAAGGCTGCGAGTTGGTGATCATATACCAACGCACGGCGTCGGCACCGTATTTCTCGATAGCGCCGAAGGGATCGACGGCATTGCCGAGACGCTTCGACATCTTGTTACCGTTCTTGTCGAGGACCAGACCGTTGGAGATGACGTTCTTGTAAGCCACGCTATCGAAGCACATCGTAGCGATGGCGTGCAAGGTGAAGAACCAGCCACGGGTTTGGTCGACACCCTCAGCGATGAAGTCGGCTGGGAAAGGCAGACCCGTTTTATCGCCCATATAATGGTACTGAGCATAAGGCATTGCGCCTGAATCGAACCACACGTCGATAAGGTCAGGTTCACGGAACATCTTCTTGCCGCTTGCAGAGCAAAGGATGACGCCATCGATATAAGGCCTATGCAGGTCAAACTTGGTATAGTCTTCAGAGGCGTAGGGATTCTCGGTCATGAAGCCTGCCTTGATGGATTTCTCAATCTCGTTGCGGAGCTCTTCCACACTGCCGATGCAGATTTCTTCCTTGCCGTCCTCGGTGCGCCAAATGGGCAGCGGAGTGCCCCAGTAGCGCGAGCGCGACAGGTTCCAATCAACAAGGTTCTCCAACCAGTTACCGAAACGTCCGCTACCAGTGGCCTCGGGCTTCCAGTTGATGGTCTTGTTGAGTTCAATCATACGGTCTTTTAAGACGGTGGTCTTGATGAACCAGCTGTCCAAGGGATAATACAGCACGGGTTTGTCGGTACGCCAGCAGTGCGGGTAGTTGTGGGTGTGCTTCTCGCTCTTGAAGAGCTTGCCTTGTTCCTTAAGCAGCATCACGATGTCCACGTCGAGGCTCTTGTCTTTCTCGGTCTTGGTGGGGTCGTAGGCATTCTTCACAAACTGTCCGGCATAGGGGCGATAGGCCTCCACATCCATGCAGTTCTTGACGAACTCGGGATCGAGGTCTTCAATCAGCCAGAATTTACCGGTGCGGTCCACCATAGGCTGTGCTTTGCCGTCCTTGTCAATCATTTGCAAGGGCGGGATGCCTGCGGCAGCAGCCACACGCTTATCGTCGGCGCCGAAGGTGGGAGCAATATGGACGATACCCGTACCGTCCTCTGTGGTCACATAGTCGCCAGGAATGATGCGGAAAGCACCTTCGCCCGGGTTGACCCATGGGATTAATGGCTCGTACTCCAAGCCGACAAGCTCTGTACCCTTCACGGTTCCCAGCACTTCGTAAGGCAGTTTCTTGTCGCCGACCTTCCAATCCTCAAAGCTAGGCTTCTCCTCTTCAGCAGGGAAGAACGAAGCCATCAGCGGCTTGCCGAGAATGAGGTAGGTAGGTTCACCCGAAACGGGGTTGACTGATTTCACCAGGTTGTATTCGATATTAGGACCGACGCACAAGGCGGTGTTGCTCGGCAAGGTCCAAGGTGTGGTGGTCCAAGCGATCACTTGCACTTGTCCGAAAGGAACATCCACGCCGAAAGGCAACTTCGTGAACTTGCTCTGTTGTGCCTTCAGGCGGAACAAGGCCACGCAGGTCAAGTCTTTCACATCGCGATAGCAGCCAGGCATATTCAGCTCGTGCGAGCTAAGACCTGTGCCAGCGGCGGGCGAGTAAGGCTGAATGGTGTAGCCTTTATAGAGCAGACCTTTGTTATACAGGTCCTTCAGCAGGAACCACAGCGTCTCAATATAGTCGTTAGTGAAGGTGATATAGGGATCGTCAAGGTTGACCCAGTAACCCATCTTGCGGGTGAGGTCGTCCCACATGTCCTTATATTTCATCACCTCCTCACGGCAGGCACGGTTGTAGTCATCCACGCTAATCTTCTTACCGATATCCTCCTTGGTGATACCAAGTTTCTTCTCCACACCCAATTCAACGGGCAAGCCGTGGGTGTCCCATCCGGCCTTACGAACCACATGTTTGCCTTTCAGGGTCTGATAGCGGCACACGACGTCCTTGATGGAACGGGCCATCACATGGTGGATACCAGGAGTACCGTTGGCACTCGGTGGACCTTCAAAGAACACAAAGGAATTGTCCTTGTCGCGGTTGTCCAAACTCTTCTGGAAGGTGTCATTCTCTTCCCAATACTGACGGATAGCATTGGCTGTCTCGGTGAGATTCAGCTGCTTATATTCCCTGTAGTTGTCTTTCATAAAACGCTGATTTCTTATTTTAAAGTGCAAAAGTACGAAATCTTGCTGAATCTCCGTCAAACAAAAATAAAAAAGAGCCTTGTTCACAAGACTCTTCTTTTTGAGCCACATGTCGGACTCGAACCAACGACCTACGCATTACGAATGCGTTGCTCTACCAACTGAGCTAAAGTGGCTTCTCTAAAGCGGCTGCAAAAATAGGAATATTTTTGGAAACGGAGCGTAAAAACTTGAAAAAATCATTGAACGGCATAAAAAAGACGCCCCGAGGGTGTTCCTCGAGGCGTCTTGTTCAGAGGTTCTGTTGCATCAATATTCCCAAAGGCTCTGCTCGAAATCGAACATGGCGTTCTTAATGCGCTCTGATTCGTAGAGGGCATCGATATTGAAAGCGTAGGAGTTGATGTAACGGTCGTAAACGTTCTCTTCCTTGACGATGTAGCTGTCGAAGATACGCTTTTGAAGAATCTCGTCGTACGTGCGGCGCTGGGCTGAGTTGTTGCGGTTGAAAGCAAAGGCTTTGGCCAACACAGCTCTTGACTCTTCGTAAGGAATCCAGCAAGTCTGCGAGATACCGTCCTCATCGGCCACAACAGGGCTCAAGGCAATGATACGAACCAGGAACTGGGACAATTTCTTGTCGAAATACCAGTCTTCCTTGATTCTGAGACGCGTCACATTGAGCATACGGTCTTTGAAGACAATCTCGTTAGGCACTTCCTCGCCATCCTTCCAGATTACCGGCGGGTCGCCGATCTTCGTGTTTTCCTTCTCAAAATCAGCCAAGGTCAAAGGAGTCACCATATCATCGATGTTGTTCTCCACGCGGTAGGCAGTGATCTCGCCACTCTGGATGCCGTCATAGATCACAGTGATGAAGTTTCTCCAATCCTCGGTAGGATTGACGGGATAATAGAACGCTTGGTTGATTTTCTGGCGGAAGTCGATTTCACGAATCACGGTCTTCTTCCACATCACGTTTGACTCGTCAATTTCGGGAAGTGGTGAAGGTGCCTTTTCGTTCATGATTTCCTGTTGACCCGAGAGAATGCTGTTCTTGGGAGCCTTGACGTCAGTGGTCTGAGCCAAAACAACCGTGCTGCACAGCATCGCAAGAATCAACATGACAAGTGTCTTTTTCATCTTCTTGGGTTTTTTAATGCATTCCTATTACTTGATTTCAATAGCCAACTGGTTATCGAGGGTCTTGGTCTTGCCGTCGTTACCACGCACCTGGATGGCGGTGAAGACGTACATATCGCCCACATTGGCAGTATTGAACACGTTCTTGATTTCGTCGCTGAAGGTAGCGCTGTTCACTTTGGCCTCGCGGTTGGTACCAGCCTTGGTCTTGTACTTCACGGTGTAACCCACCACGTCGTAATGCACGCCTTCGAAGTCGAAGTCCTTCATCTCGGCTTCCACGCGGTTGGCAGCCAGCAGAGCGCTCTTCGACACCTGACCGTTCACCACGTTACGGATGATAGCCGTAGGCTTGGGAAGGTCTTTCACACGGAACTTCATGCTACCAAGGTTGGAGCCTTGTGAGCTGACGTTCACGGTCACCTCATTGGCATCGCCCGGACGGAGGTTATAGGTACCGTTACCCGTCTTGGTCAGAGTGGCACCAGTAGCAGTGGCTGTGATTTCACCGCCAACACCGCCACCTACGGCAATCGGGTTGTCGATACCACGATACACCACATTCATCTTGGTGGCCGAGACGCTCACCGCAGGAGGAGCCACGGTGAAGGAGCCGGTGAACGGATATTCGGTCATTTGGTTCGTGACAGGATCCAGCATGTCGATGACACCGGTATAGTTGTGCGAACCAACACCCACGTTCCACTCCAACGGAATGACGCCTTGGGAATTGCTGGAATACTCTCTTTCAGCACCACCGTCAAGTTTGACGCGGGCAGTCAGTTGTGAGTTCTTCCAAGCGGTCACCATAGCCTGAGCCTTGTAGGTCTGACCTGAGAGGAGATAGCCACTCTCAGCAAACACTCTGGCACCCACCTCATCGAAGGTGAAATCGGTGGCGTGGATGTCCGACATCAATTCGGTCACAGCGTTCAACTCAGCAGTCTGGGCTTCGGAGATAATCTTGTTCAACAAGGTAACGTCAGCAACCAACACCGTGTGGTGGAAGTTGTGGTACTCCCAGCTGTCCTGCACAGCATCGGTGACACCAGGATAGTAGCTAATCTTAGCACCGTAGTACTCACCCTCCAAGGGGAGTTTTTTCATCTGGTTTTCACTATAGCCATTTTCTAACAAATAGGCTTTTGTACCATAGATGCTATCGGTAACCAGACCGATTTCGTGGATGTGCTCAGGGCCAGCGGCCTTGATTACTTCGTGACGGAATTTTCTCATCTTCTCGGAAAGCTCGTAAGCCTTACCACCATTACCCGGACCTTCGGGGTCACCCATCATGTACATGGTAGGTTGGTTGTAACCGTCTCTCGATTTCACCTTTGAGGTGTTGATGTTGTAAATGGTACGTCCATTTATAGTGGTGTTGGAGTTCTTCAGCAATCCGCTTTCAAGAGCCATCTGGACAGCCTCTTCGTCCGTAGTGGCCTTGGTCAGTTCGATTTCTTTCACCAAGTCCCACTTCAGAGCCTCAACGTAGTTGATGAGGTCGGTAGCTTCTTCTCTCAATGCCTGGGCCTTCTCCCAATAGGGGCCGACCTTTTCCTGATCCAAGCCATACTGCTCTTCAAAGGCGGCGTATTTCTGATTAATCTGATTCGAAAGCGTGATGTTGGTGGTTTGCACACCAGCATTCACGGTGTCGAAGGCATCAAGGATGTCCTTCGAGACGTTCATAGCTAACAAGGCAGTATAGACCAGGTACATCATACCGATCATTTTCTGTCTTGGGGTTTCTTTTGCGCCTGACATAATCTTACTCCTTTTTTATATTAAACAATCAGGTTCGAGTAGAATTATGCCTTAATATTCATTGCTGACAACATTCCACCATAGACATTGTTCAAAGCGGTCAAGCGCTGTGACAACTGGGTCAACTGTTGGTTGAGTTGGCCGGCATTCTGTGATGAAGCGGTGAGGTTATCCATGTACTTGTTCATAGTTTCGGTCAACTTCTTGCTGGCAGCAGAGGTCTGCTCGGCACCTTGGAGTTGCAACTCGTAGATGGAGTTGAGCGACTGCATACTGGCGGCCACCTTCTTGATGGTGTTGGCATCGAGGGCGCTGAAGTCGAGCTTGCCGAGTGACTCGGAAAGCTTCTTGTTGGTCTCAACATAGCTGTTGGAGAATTCGGAGATGGACTTCGTGGCGCGATCCATGGCGTTGGCATAGTTGGTGGTGGCAGCCATAGCATTGCTGATGTCAGCCATCTGACCGGCATTGGCGGCCAATCTGTCGAGGCCCTTGCCAAGTTTATTGAAAGTTTCCTCGCTGACGTTCATCTTTTCGAACATCTTGCTCAGCATAGCATCTTCAATGTTGGTGGGAGCACCCTTTGAAGTTGCACCAGTGGTAGCAAATTGGGTCTTGGTCTTACCATCCCAATCCTCTTCGAGTTCGACGAACACGTTGTCCCAAGCATAATCGATATGCTGAGGCTCGAAAGCCGACATGAAGAAAATCAATGCTTCGATACCCAGACCGAGAGCCAGCATAAAGTCAGCACCAGGGATGTGGGTCAATTTGAAGTAAGCACCGATCATAACCACAGAGGCGCCCCAACCATAGAGGTAGCCCATAAAGGTTTTGAACTTTCTCGAAACGAGGAATTGTTGGAATTTGCTAAGTTCTTGCTTTGCCATGATAAAAAAGATTTAATTTGTTATTTTTATTCTATTTGACTTCTTGTTGTTGATTTAGGTATGATTATCTGTAAACCCTCGACATTCTCGGGTTGTCGCCCTTATTGCGGCCCAGATACGGCTGGATGCAACGGAAACCGGTGTAGCAGTTGGCCGAATCCTGATACTGATAGTCGCGGGTGGTGACTTGCAGGTAGTAGGAAATATCCTTCCATGAACCGCCGCGAACGACCTTACGCTTCATGACCGGCGGGTCATCAACTTTAGCATTGTAGGTATAGTTGGGGTTCATGTCCCAAGTAAAGTTGTAGGAATTGGGGTCATAGGCGGTGTTGGTCCACTCGGCCACGTTACCGGCCATATCATAGAGGCCCCAGCCATTGGGCGGATAGCAACCCACCACGAGGGTACGGAGACCACCGTCGGCGAGGTAGTTACCTCTTCTCGGCTTGAAGTTGGCCATGAAGCAACCTTTGGCATTGGCAGCGTTAGGACCACCCCAAGGATAAGGATTCAGCATGTGACCACCACGGGCAGCCCATTCCCATTCGGTCTCGGTGGGCAGACGGAACTCGCTCAGGTCAACACCCTTGCGCGAACGCAAGTAAGAATTGAGCAGCTCAGTACGCCACACACAGAAGGCACGAGCCTGCTGCCAAGTGACACCCACCACTGGATAATTGTCGTAGGCTGGATGCCAGAAGTACTTCTCCGTCATCGGATCATTGAATGAATAACTGTAGTCGTGGATCCAGCACAAAGTATCGGGATAGACGTTGATGACCTCGGCACGGGCGTAGACCGAACGGTCGCTGTAGCCCTGCTGACGGTTTGCCCAAGCGCCTTTGCGGTCGACGTTGATGCCAGCATCGGCCTCGCCCAACGAATACTCGTTGTTCTTCAGCTTACCATCGGCAAACTCCTTCTTGGCGGCAGCCTGAAGATCGAACCAATAGTATGAATAATACAACTTACGCGGGTCTATCTCTTTTCTCATAAAATATCTCTCGTTTTCAGGGAGATACATGGGCTCGAGGGCTTCACGCACGTCTTGCTCCTTGCTGTTCCAATCGAGTTTCTCTTTCCAATTGAGGTGAGGCGGGTCATAGGCTTCACCCGTTTTGCTCTCGGTGATGGCATACCTGTCGGGGAATGCATCGGCCAAAAGGCGACGGGCGATAGAGTCGCGCACCCAATAAACAAACTGACGGTACTCGTTGTTGGTGATTTCGGTTTCGTCCATAAAGAACGCCGAAACACTTACCGTCTTTGGCTCGTTGAGATACGAGTTTGTGATGTCCTCACCACCAGCACCCATGGTAAAGTTGCCCTGCGGGACAAACACCATACCGTAAGGGTCGGGTTGGTTGAATGTCTTGTTTGATTTCCTCACTCCAACCAATTCTCCTTGGTTTGAATTGCCGCAGGCTGTTAGCAGCAGTGCGACGGAAAATACGAACAGTAGTCTCTTCATCTTCTTGACAATGATTTAATTACTATTTTTTACTTCTATTTTTATTCAATTCAAATATGCTTTTTTCGAGCAATGGGTGTTCAAAAAGAACCGCCAAAATTAGAAATTATTATGTTTAAACTCTTATTTTTTTGAATATTTTTCAATTTTTTTCTTTTCCGATGCCCTTATGTCGATTCAAAATCATTCATTTTTCGGGTCATTAATTTAGAGGTATCTGACGCTACGGTAGTCACGTGGCGTACGGTCGAGGTCGAGTTTGAAGCAGTAGCCGAGTGAAATCTCATGCGACCCGGGAACAACGCCTAAACCCATCATATTAATATCGTAGGCATATCCTACGGTAAAGTCCTTTATACAAAGACTAGCAGTAAGTCCGATAGACTCTTGGGGACGGTAATTGACGCCCAATGAGAACAGGTTATTGTAGATTACCTTGGCTCCCACATTGAGCTGCCATGAAGAGATATCGGTCATTGCAGCCACCGAGGGAACAAAGGTAAACATGGGAAGGTCCTCAATCTGGAAGGGATAGCCGGCCACAGCATAGAAAGTGCGATCGTTGACAAAACTGGCACTGCTCTCGTTCTGGTCGCTGAGAGCCTTGGTCATACTCTCAAGCACATTCAAGGCCGACACACCGATATAAATCGATTCCGGCATCTGCCAAAAGAGACCCACATTGAAGTCGAACAGCATATCGCTCTGCTCGCCCAAGCTTTGGAGAATGGGGTCGTTGTCTTGACCAGGGGTCAACTGTGAGAAATCGACGGTGCGGTTGCAAAGGGTTCCTGCGACACCGATGCCGAGGGTGGAACCTCCAAGGTCGAGATGGAACGAATAGCCAAGATTCAATCCTGTATCATCCTCGAAACCGATATGGTCATTCAACACGCTAACGCTGAGGCCACCATGCAACACACGGAAGGGCATATCAGCAGAAATCAGGTATGTAGTAGGGGCTATATCGTTTCCATCGTTATCTTTGAAGCCAGCCCACTGCTGACGATAAAGACCCAATACATTGACACCCTCGCTCATTCCTGCAAAACCGGGATTAATATAGGTGTAGGAATTGGAATAATTGGTGAAGATAGGCTGCTGCTGGGCTCTCAATCCCGTTGCAGCCACCAACATAATGGCCAGAAGGAGAGTGATATGTAGAGTTTTCGTCTTCACTTGGGTTGACGGTATGATACTATTTTGAAACCGCGAATTTACGAAAATAGTATTTACCTTGACAAATTAATTATCAAAAACTACTTAAAAAGTCTGATGACATCGTTTCCGTTTGCCAGCAGGACAAGCCCAAAAACGAGAATGAGTCCCACTGTTTCAGCCACTTCCATGAATTTGTCGGAAGGCTTACGTCCCGTTATGATCTCGATGAGGAGGAAGAGGATAAAGCCGCCATCCAAAGCTGGAATGGGAAGAATGTTCATCACGGCAAGGGCGATAGAAAGGAATGCCGTCAGTCGCCAGAACATGCTCCAGTTCCACCGCTCAGGGAAAATCTTGCCGATGCTGATGAAACCACCCACGCTCTCGTAGGCCTTAGTCTTGGGGCTGAAGATGAGTTTCACCTGTTTCCAATAGTCGCCCAACTCGTCAAAAGTCTGGTGGAATCCGGCAGGTATGGCCTCCCAGAAGGTGTAGTCGATAGTCTCAAGCTCATAATAATCAGTGAGGTTGAAGTTGAGATAGGCACCAATAACCGCCTCTTCGGCCAGTTGCATGGACAAGGTCAGCGTGTCGTTGCCACGCAGCACGACGACATCCACATTCTGGTTATTATACTGCTTGATGGTCTTCACGAAGTCTTGATAATAAGGCGTCGCTATGTCATTAATACCAATGATGGTGTCGCCAGCTTGAAGCCCTGCGGCCTCGCCAGGAGAGTTTTCCATCACTTGGGCAACGACGAAAGGCATCCTATAAGTGATGAATTGGGCGTCTTGTGAGCCTAACAATTTTGTGACAGCGTCGGATGGCAGTTCGATGATGGTGTCTTTTCCGTCGCGCTCTACTTCAATGGTCTGAGCCTTGTCGAGTATAATCTGCATCGGTATTTCTCCGAAGTTTTCGACATATTTCCCATCAATCGCGAGGATTTTATCGCCGTCACGCAAACCCAGCTGATAACCTAGACTGTCTACTGAGATACCATATTTGTTGACTTGCTCGGTGGGCAGATAGCTCTTGCCTTCCTTGGCCAGCAAGCCGATATAAATGACAACAGCCAGCGCCACATTCATGAACACACCGGCAATCATGATGATGAAGCGTTGCCAAGCGGGTTTCGATCGGAACTCCCAAGGTTGCGGAGGCTGCTGCATCTGCGACTTATCCATCGACTCATCCACCATGCCGGCAATCTTATTGTAGCCACCCAATGGGAACCAACCTATGCCGTATTCCGTACTGTCGCTGAGGCGCCAGTCATCCTCGGGCAGGGTACTGAGATCGATAGGTTCGTACTTTGTCTGTTTCTTTCCTTTGGCATCGCGATATTCAGTGGTGGTGTATTTCTCCGGTTCGGGCTTGGCAAAAAACTTGAAACGCCACTGGCCGTTCACCTTTTTGCAACGGAAAATCGAAAAGCCCCAGTCGAAGAAGATATAGAACTTCTCGACTCTCGTCTTGAACGCTTTTGCAGCGATGAAGTGGCCAAACTCGTGTACCAGCACCAGAATGGAAAGCGAGAGGAAAAACTGTAATACCTTAATTAATATAGTCATGGTTGAATGATTAGTTTTGATTGAGTGGATAGAGTGTCATATATTCAGCAGGATTGACGGGGATGCCGTTATGCCACAATTCGAAATGCAAATGCTCAGTCTGTTCGCTATCGCCCGATTCACCAAGGATAGCAATAGCTTCGCCTGCTTTTACATAGTCACCTTCGCGCTTCAGCAGCGTTGCGTTGTGCTTGTAGGTCGAGAAGTAACCGTCTGGGTGCTGTATACCAAGGCAATAACCGTTGTCCATACTCCACGAAGAGAACACCACTGTCCCCTCAAAGGTGGCATTGATAATTTGGTTGCCGTCCGAAATGATGTCGACGCCATAATGCGATGCATCAGGATTGAAACCATTGGTGACTTTGCCCATCAGAGGTACAAAAAAGTTCTTCACCGTCAAGGCAGGCCTGGCGGGTACCAGACCCTCACCATAGAGGTCAAACTGGTTTTGTGCCTCATATTCTGCCCGAAGGATACTGTCTTGCCTTGACTTATGAAGCCTGATGGTATCAGTAGCCCCAAGTGGCAAAGGCTCGTAGATATTATAACTGACTTGCGCCGAATCGGCGGCAAAGTCATAGCCTTCGACGATGCGTTTCAAGTTCTGGAAATAAATATCCTTTTTCTCCATCTCTCGGCTAAGTGAGTCGGTCCGAAGAGTCAGCTCATAGACCTCACGGTTCAACTGGGTGTCAGTATAGCCTGGGATATACTCGCGCAACGGCGTGAAAGCGATGATGTAACACGTGACAACGACGAGCAGCAACGCTAATCCAAGAATCACGAGGATAAGATTAAGCAGGTTAAGCCTGAAGTTGAGCATGGGGCGGCCGGTCTCGTCATGCGACATCAGGAAGTCGTATTTGTGGTTCAGTTTTCGCAGCGAAATGTTGCGGAGACTGAACTTTCTTGGTTTTCTATCTTGTGGTGCTTCTGACATTTTGCTCCATTATAGGTCGTAAATAGCCTGCAAAAATAGGAAAAAAATGTGATATACACGAAAAAAGGCTGACCGTGTTTCAGTCAGCCTTTTGCTCGTTGTCAATTAATGGATTACATCATGCCGTCCATTCCGCCGCCCATGGGCATCGGAGGGGTCGGAGGCGTGGGCTCCTTGTGGTTGCTGATGACGCACTCGGTGGTCAGCAGCATACCAGCGATAGAAGCAGCATTTTCGAGGGCCACTCTCGACACCTTGACGGGGTCGATGACACCCGTTTCGAGGAGGTTCTCATAGACCTCAGTACGGGCGTTGAAGCCAAAGTCGTTCTTGCCTTCCTTCACCTTGTTGACGACAACCGAACCTTCGAGGCCAGCGTTCTCAACGATTTGGCGCAGGGGCTCTTCCAGAGCGCGCTTGATGATGGCGATACCCGTGGTCTCGTCCTCGTTGTCGCCCTTCAGCTTCTCGATGGCCTTGATGGCACGGATGAAGCCGACACCGCCGCCAGGGATGATACCCTCTTCGATGGCAGCGCGGGTGGCGTTCAAAGCATCCTCCACGCGGTCTTTCTTTTCCTTCATCTCGACCTCAGAGGCTGCACCCACGTAGATGACTGCCACGCCACCGGCCAACTTGGCCAGACGCTCTTGCAGCTTCTCGCGGTCGTAGTCGCTTGTAGTGGTCTTGATTTGAGCCTTGATCTGGGCGGTACGGGCCTCGATGTCCTTCTTGGCACCATGACCGTTCACGATGGTGGTGTTGTCCTTGTTGATGCTGACTTTGTCGGCCTGACCCAGCATCTGCAGGTTGGCATCCTCCAGTTTGTAGCCCTTCTCTTCGCTGATGACGGTGCCACCAGTCAGGATGGCGATGTCTTCCAGCATTTCTTTACGACGGTCACCGAAGCCTGGAGCCTTAACGGCAGCGACTTTCAGCGAGCCACGGAGACGGTTGACCACCAAGGTAGCCAGAGCCTCGCCATCGATATCCTCAGCGATGATGATGAGGGCGCGGCCCGTTTGCAGGGTTTGCTCGAGCACGGGCAGCAAGTCCTTCATGACGGAGATCTTCTTGTCGTAGATGAGGATGTAAGGATTCTCATACACGGCTTCCATCTTCTCAGTGTTGGTGACGAAGTAAGGCGAAATGTAGCCACGGTCAAACTGCATACCTTCGACGACATCGACGTAGGTGTTGATGCCCTTGGCGTCTTCAACGGTGATAACACCTTCTTGTTTCACCTTGCCCATAGCTTCGGCGATGAGGCCACCGATAGTGCCGTCGTTGTTGGCGGAGATGGTAGCCACTTGCTTAATCTTCTCGTTGTCGCCGTCGACCTTCACCGACATCTTCTTCAGCGAAGCGACCACAGCGGCAACAGCCTTGTCGATACCACGCTTCAGGTCGAGCGGGTTGGCACCGGCGGTGACGTTCTTCAGTCCCGTAGCCACGATGCTCTGGGCCAAAACGGTGGCGGTGGTGGTACCATCACCAGCGAGGTCGTTGGTCTTGGAAGCGACTTCCTTCACCAACTGGGCACCCATGTTCTCAACGGGGTCGAGGAGTTCGATTTCCTTGGCGACCGTCACACCGTCCTTGGTGATTTGGGGAGCGCCATACGACTTTTCGATGACCACGTTGCGGCCTTTAGGACCGAGGGTCACCTTCACTGCGTTGCTCAATGCGTCGACGCCTTTCTTCAAGCCGTCGCGTGATTCGATATTGAAAAGAATGTCTTTTGCCATGATATTTCGGATTTAATATTTCAAGATTTCAGATTTGATTAGATGATGGCGATAACGTCGCTTTCGCGCATAATCATATAGTCTTTGCCGTCGAGGTGGAACTCGGTGCCAGCGTATTTGCCGTAGATGACCTTGTCACCTTCCTTCAGGGTCATTTTGTTGTCTTTCGTGCCAGGACCAACGGCAACCACGGTGCCTTGTTGGGGTTTCTCTTTGGCGGTGTCGGGAATGATGATACCGCTTGCTGTTTTCTGTTCGGCTGCTGCGGGCTCAATCACCACGCGGTCGGCCAGAGGTTTAATTGCTAATTTTGCCATGATTATTCAATTTTAAAGATTTCTAATTTCAAATTAAATGACGGCGCAGTTTTGTCACATTTCGTGCCAAAGTGGAAAATGGCAGGGTTTTGTCAGTCTGAGTGACAAAGTGGCATTATTATTTCACGCGCAGGCGTCTTCCGACCGACAGAACCGTATTCGACTTGATACCGTTGAGTTGGCATAGCTTCTTTACGGTGGTGCCGTTGCGCTGGGCTATCTTGGCCAAGGTGTCGCCTTTTTTCACCTTATAATATACTGGACCGCCGCCAGAGCCACTCTTTGGAGCTTTTGTGGTGGCTTTTGCCGACTGCTCATCGGTCATGCCATAATGCGAATTGATGTTGAAATAATGTTTCCTAAGGATAAACACCTCGCTTCGAAGTGTGCCGCTCTCAAAGTCAAAAATGCGCTCAGGGTCGAAAGCCTGACCCATAAAACGGGTCTCAAAATGGAGGTGGGGACCCGTCGAGCGTCCTGTTGAGCCACCGTAGCCAATCAATTCACCTGCCTTCACAATGTCGCCACTCTTTACGATAAAGTAGGAAAGATGCCCGTAGTAGGTCTCCAGTCCATTGGGGTGCCTGATGACCAAGGCATTACCATATCCACCTGTCAAGTTGGCCGGCAAAGCGGTCCGCACCACACCATCGAAAGCTGCATAAATGGCATCACCCGTGTGGAGCCCAATGTCGATGCCCCTGTGTGGACGTTTCCCCCTGTATTTGTACCGCGAAGTGACACGCCCAGGATGAGGGATGCAATATCGGTGCAGCGAATCCACCAAAGTGAGTTCCACCGTATCGGGAAAATCTTTCAGAGCAATGTCATTATAAGAATGCACTTTCTCGGTAATCCAATGGTCCGACTCAATGGCGTACGGGATGAAAGCCATGTCGATGTTATAATAGAGCCAGGTACCATTGTCGAAAAGCACCACCTTTTGGAATATATCATGGGTGTCGAGAGTGTCGATAGGCATGGGAATACCGCCCCTCTGCTCGTCGTGTTCGTCCTCAGTATCATCGGCATTTTCATCGGTGCCGTCGTCCATAGTGTCACCGATCACGTCAGCTTCCTCCATTATGGTGTCAACCTCCGCCCCATTCACATATATATATACGGTGTCGTGTATGACAAAGCAATTTTTGATGCGTTGGAAAAAACCATCCTGGGCAAAACCGACATTGACAATTATAAGGCAGGCTATTAAAGCGAGTATTCTTCTCATGAAAAGGTGTAGTTTGGAAATATGAAACGCAAAAATACGGAAAATATGATTTACGGACATGGAAAAAACACAAATTGTCAGATTTTTCCCGTCAAAGACGTTGTTTTTGCCAAATTGTCAGCCATTTTCCTTTGGCATAAAGATTGACAAAAAGCCGGAGCACTCGCATAGTGCATCCTTGAATTACAATGCAAACAAACAAGTAACAAACAAAAAAATAGGAGAACAAAAAAATGTCAAAGATCATTGGTATCGATTTAGGTACAACCAACTCATGTGTGGCCGTGATGGAAGGCAATGAGCCTGTCGTCATCGCCAACAGCGAAGGCCACCGCACCACCCCTTCGGTGGTGGCATTCACCGACAACGGAGAGCGTAAAGTGGGCGAGCCTGCCAAGCGTCAGGCCATCAC
>Ga0265301_10000604_pt1 | contig 50423 bp, 41 predicted proteins | sample AusTroGonzalo_MG_2_FD_193488 | JGI IMG/M metagenome (GOLD analysis project Ga0265301, IMG submission 193488) | Bovine rumen microbial communities from tropical cattle in Woodstock, Queensland, Australia - Gonzalo_04 | ecosystem: Host-associated > Mammals > Digestive system > Stomach > Rumen ... | reverse complement strand
CTATCAGTGGGGCGCTGGGTTATGAGTCTCATCCCGATTATCTGCTGATGATGGCGGTCGTCGTAGCCCTTGATGCTATTCAGGCTATGCCTTTCAGTTATCTGCGATTCCAGAAGCGGGCCATCCGCTTCGCCACGCTGAAGATGCTGTTCATCCTGCTGAACATCGCACTCAACGTGATCTGGTTTGTGTTGCTGGGCAAGACCTCCGTGTTCTATGTATTCTTCATCAACCTGCTCTGCACGGGTTTTATCACCCTATTCTTCATCCCAGACCTCTTTAGGATCCAATGGCATTTCGACGGCTGCCTGCTGAAGTGGATGCTCAGTTACTCGTGGCCCATCCTGATCTTAGGCATCGCCGGCATCCTGAATCAGGTGGCCGATAAGATTATCTTCCCGTTGGTCTATCCCGACGAGGCCGATGCCAATGTGCAGTTAGGCGTCTATGGCTCATGTGTAAAGATTGCCATGATCATGGCCATGATCACCCAGGCCTTCCGTTATGCCTATGAGCCCATTGTCTTCGCCAAGAACAAGGATGCCGATAAGACGGATTATTACGCCTCGGCGATGAAATACTTTATCATCTTCACGCTACTGGCTTTCCTCGTTGTAATGGGTTGGATGCCCGTGCTGCAATATATCATCGGCGAGGATTATCGCGAGGGGCTGGATGTGGTGCCTATCGTGATGATGGCCGAGATCTTTATGGGTATCTATTTCAATCTGTCGTTCTGGTATAAACTTATTGACAAGACCATCTATGGGGCCTGGTTCTCGTTGGCAGGCTGCGCCGTACTCCTGGCTGTGAACATCATCTTCATCCCCAAGATTGGCTATTGGGCCTGTGCCTGGGGAGGACTGGCCGGTTATTTCACCTCTATGACACTGAGTTACTTCGTAGGCCAGAAGAAGAACCCCATCCCCTATCCCATCAAGGACATAGTCATTTACTTCATTTCCTCTATGGTCCTGTTTGGTTTGATGAAGTGGTTCGCCCGCAATACGGAATGGCCGGAATGGGCCTTATTCCTCATCAACAACGTCCTGATCCTGGGCTTTGTCTTCAGAATCATCAAGAGCGACCTACCACTGAGTCAGATTCCCATCATTGGAAAGATATTCAAGAAAACTAAATAAGATATGAAGAAACTATTGTTTACGCTTTTGGCCACTTGCGCCCTATCATCAGCAAAGGCGGATGAGGGTATGTGGACATTGTATAATCTGCCAAATGCCGTCTATGAGACCATGCGGATGGAGAATTACGAACTGCCCTACGGTGCTCTGTACGAGGGCGAAGACGCCATCAAGAATTGCGTGGTGAACTTCGGTGGTTACTGCTCTGGTGTGGTCGTATCTCCCGACGGACTGGTGTTCACCAACCACCACTGCGGCTTCGAGTCCATCCGTTCACACTCCACTGTAGAACACGACTATATGCTCAACGGTTTTGTGTCGAACAGCTTTGAGGAGGAACTGCCCAACCAGAACCTCTTCGTGTCGTTCATGGTGGAACAGAAGGATATCACCCCCATGCTCGACTCCTTGGGCATCAATCAGATGAGCAGCGACAAGCGTTACCTGTTCCTTGACTCCTTGGAGAACGCCATGCTGAAGGAGATTGAGAAACAGGACTCTACCTTGCGCGTGGAGATCAAGCCCTTTTACGAGGGTAACCAGTACTATCTGACCACCTATCGCGACTACCATGACGTGCGTTTGGTGTTCGCCCTGCCCAAGTCGATGGGTAAGTTCGGCGGTGAGACCGACAACTGGATGTGGCCGCGCCAGACCTGCGACTTCAGCGTCTTCCGCATCTATGTCGATCCAAAGACGGGCGGTCCGGCGAAATATTCGAAGGACAATGTGCCGATGAAGCCGAAGAAATGGGCACCTGTCTCACTGCAGGGTTACGTGCCTGGCTCGTTCTCAATGACCATTGGCTACCCTGGCAGCACCAGCCGCTATCTGTCGAGTTACGGCATCAAGGAGCGTCGTGATGCCCAGAACACACCGATGTACCAGACACGCGAGGTGAAGCAGGCCATCATGCTCCGTCACATGCGCGCCGACGAAGCCGTGCGCATCAAGTACGACTCAAAATACGCGAGCAGTTCAAACTACTGGAAGAACTCCATTGGCATGAACAAATGTATCGACAGCATCGGCCTCATCCAGCAGAAAGCACAGTTTGAACAGAAGATCCGTCAGTGGCAGGACTCCACGGGCTTCCTAAAGGGACAACTCGATTTCGACGTGCTAAACAGACTCTATCAGAAGCGCTTTGCCGCCGTGCGCGCCCTGACCTACTATAACGAGACCTTCGGCCGCCGCAATACCGACGAGATGACGCGCCGCGCCCTCCGCGTGCAGAACGGCGCCATCATCAACGGCAAGGACGGCAAACCCAAGACCTATTATATAGAGTTCAAGGACAACAGCGACACGTGGGACTACGACACCGACCGCGAGATCATCGCTGCCCTGCTGAAGCACTACCGCGAGAAGGTGGAAATCAAGTATCAACCCGACTTCTACAACGTTATCGACCATGACTTCAAGGGCGACTACCAGAAGTTCGTGGATCATATCTACAAGAAGTCGAAACTGATGAAAAGCGACAAGAAGATCTACATCAACAAGAAGAGTTATCACCGGGATCCCGGTGTGGTGTATGGTGAGAGCGTGAAGAGTGCGCAGGCTGATATCGTCCTTGATCTGGAGGCTGTTTCCGACAGCATCGACATCCTGGAGCGCTACCTCTGCGCCGCCAAACTGCGCATGGAGGAAGACATGCCCAACTACAGCGATGCCAACTTCACCATGCGCCTCTCTTACGGTCAGGTAGGCGAATATCTGCTCGGAGGACAGCCTTCAGGTTACTATACCGAGGCCAGCAGTATGGTGAAAAAGATGGAACAGGGAGAGAAGGGTGTCATTGACTACGAGGCAGAGCCTATCATGAAGGAACTGCTCTCGAAACAGGACTTCGGTAAATACACCGACAAGACCACAGGTAAGATGCACCTCTGCTTCCTGTCGAACAACGACATCACAGGCGGTAACTCTGGTTCACCGATGTTCAACGGCAAGGGCGAACTCATCGGTCTGGCCTTCGATGGCAACTGGGATTCTCTGAGTTCTGATATCTTCTTCGACTCACAACTGGCCCGTTGCATCGGTGTCGATATCCGCTATGTGCTCTATATGATGGAGTCGTGGGGCAAGGCCGACCGTCTCCTTAAGGAAATCAACGCACAATAGATATCCCCTATTCCTTAAATCATCCGGCTGATTTCTTCAATGGAATCAGCCGTTATTATGTAATTTCGCCAATCCCCTCGGATCATCCCTTTTACTTGCAAATCCTCAAGCATCGCAATAAGCGTATCCCAAAAACCCTTCATATTATAAAGGATAACGGGCTTCTGATGATAGCCGATAGTGGCCGAGGCCGCAACGGTAAACACCTCGTCGATGGTGCCGATACCACCGGGCAGGGCGATGAACACATCCGCCTGATCCATCATCAGTTGTTTACGGTCGCTCAGGTTATCGCAAGGAATCTCCACATCAACATAGTCACTGGTGCGCCCCGACTTTTCAACAATCATGGGAATGACACCGATGGTACGTCCGCCATGCGCCTTCGCAGCCTTTGCCAATACCTCCATCAGACCTTGGTTCACGCCGCCATAGACGATGGAATGACCTTTATCTGCGGCCCATGCGCCTAACTCCTCTGTCATGGTAAAGAAGTCTGGGTCAATCTGCTGATTTGCAGAACAAAATACACATATCTTCATAACTGCTGCAAAGATACAAATATTTTTTGTATCTTTGCAGCCAAATAGAGGAAATCCGATGAAAACATTTGAAGAATTAGGCGTCAGCGGTGAGATCCGACGCGCCATTGAGGAACTTGGTTTTGTGCAGCCGATGCCAGTACAGGAGGCTGTGATTCCCTATTTGTTGGGGAATCAGCGCTCGAGCTCTGCTCGCTTGCTACCAACGGGACGCAAGAACGACGTCATCGCCCTCGCCCAGACGGGAACGGGTAAGACGGCGGCTTTCGGCATTCCCTTGCTGATGCGTATCGACACCAGCTGGCGCGACACGCAGGCACTGGTGCTCTCGCCGACGCGTGAGCTCTGTCTGCAGATTACCGACGATATCCGTGACTTTGCCAAGTATATGGATGGCGTGCATGTGGAGGCCGTCTATGGCGGTGCCTCCATCGAGCCGCAGATGCGCGCTCTGAAGAAAGGTGTGAACATCATCGTGGCGACACCAGGCCGTTTGGTAGATCTCATGCATCGCGGCTATGCCCGTCTGGAGCAGGTGACGAACATCGTACTTGATGAGGCAGACGAGATGCTGAACATGGGTTTCTCCGACAGTATCAATGAGATCTTCGAGTCGCTGCCAGAGAATCATAACACACTGATGTTCTCTGCCACGATGAGCCGTGAGGTGGAACGCGTGGCCAAGAAGTATCTGCATGACTATCAGGAGATCGTGGTGGGCTCGCGCAACGAGGGTGCTGAGAACGTGAACCACATCTATTATATGGTAAACGCCAAGGACAAGTACCTCGCCCTGAAGCGTATCGTGGATTACTATCCCCGCATCTTCGCCATCATCTTCTGCCGCACGAAGGTGGAGACACAGGAGATTGCCGACAAACTGATCAAGGATGGCTATAATGCAGAATCATTGCATGGCGACCTCTCCCAACCACAGCGCGATCTGACCATGCAGAAGTTCCGCCAGCACCTGACGCAGTTGCTTGTGGCAACAGATGTGGCGGCCCGCGGCCTCGATGTGGATGACCTGACGCATGTGATTAACTTCGGACTACCCGACGATATTGAGAACTATACGCACCGTTCTGGTCGTACGGGCCGTGCAGGCAAGAAGGGTACCAGCATCTCGATTGTCCATAGTCGTGAGAAGTTCAAGATCCACAATATTGAGAAGGAGATTGGCAAGGAGTTTGTAAAAGCCGAGATACCGTCGGCAGAAGAGATCTGCAAGAAACAGCTTTATAAGGTGATGGACCAGATCGTGAAGACCGATGTCGATGACCAAGAGATCGCCCCCTTCATGCAGGATATCAACCGTTATTTCGAATATATCGACAAGGAGGAACTGATTAAGAAGATTGTCTCATTGGAATTTGGAAAGTTCCTGGCCTACTATGCCGAAGCACCAGAGATTGAGGCAGTTGTTCCTGACAGGAAGGAGCGGAAGCCCCAGAGCGATAAGCAGAAGGTCCAGAACAAAGCGTCGAAAGGCTATCGCCGTCTCTTTATCAACCTTGGTAAGCGCGACGGATTCTATCCTGGCGAACTGATGCAGACACTAAACCGTTTCGTGGGCGGTCGTCAGGAGGTGGGACATATCGACCTGCTCGACACCATCTCGTATTTCGAGGTGCCTGAGAAGGATGCTAAGAAAGTGATGATCCAACTGACAGGTATCCGCTACAAGGGACGTCAGGTCAGGTGTAACGATTCTGAAGACAAGGGCGCAGCCCCAAGTGGCAACGCTAAGAAGAGCCAGTCCAAACGCCAGAGACCATCGGCTCAACCACCTCGTCCGCCGAAAAAGGACGACTGGCGGGATATGATGGAGGATGGTTGGGCCATGCGCAAACCCCGTAAAAAGAAGAAATAGAAAAAGCCTCGCGATTGGCGAGGCTTTTCTATTTTATTTTGCTCCAACTTCATGACAACAGACTGTCGGCTAACTGATCCAACAGCGCCTCATCGGCAGCCTTCATACGAGAGCGGATGGTGACCATCGGCTCTACGATTTCACAATCCTTCAACCCCTCTATCATCGAGCGCATCACCTTGCCTGCCGTAGGCATCCAACTGCCGTTCTCGACGATGCCAAAGCGACGCTTCTGATAGTTCTTGATTTGCAAGTGATAGAGGAAGTCGTGCATCACTGGGAACACGCCTGCGTCGTAACTCGATGCAGCCACTACGACGGTAGGATAACGGAAAGCATCCTCGATGACCTCGGCCATATCGTCACGGCTCAAGTCACTCACCACCACTTTTGGAGCACCCTTTTCACGCAGAATCTCACCCAGACGCTCGGCAGCAGCTGCCGTTCCACCATGAATGCTGGCGTAGGCAATCAGGATACCCTCGCTCTCGGGTTCATACTTGCTCCATGTGTCGTATAACTTGATGGCAGCAGCCAACTGTTCGCCCCAGAGCACAGGACCGTGCAGCGGACAGATGGTCTGGACGTCGAGTGCAGCCAACTTCTTCATCACCGTCTGTACTTGCGAACCATACTTGCCACAGATATTAAAATAGTAGCGGCGCGCCTCGCAGGCCCAATCGTCAGTCTCATTGACCAATGCCCCGAATTTACCGAAGGCATCAGCAGAGAAGAGCACTTTGTCCAAACTGTCGTAACTCATGATGACCTCTGGCCAATGTATCATCGCAGCCCCAATAAACTTTAGTTCATGACGACCCAGCGAGAGCGTATCACCCTCCTTGACTGTCATGACACGACCTTCGAAGTTAACGCCCTCGAAGAAATTGGGCAGCATCTTCACGGCCTGAGCGCTACATACAAGTTGTAGGCCTGGATAGGTCTCCAACATCCAAGCAATGAGTGCAGCATGGTCTGGCTCCATGTGGTGAGCCACCAGATAGTCAGGCTGGCGTCCATTGAGTGCGGCCTTCAGGTTTGCCTTCCACTCTTCGCCCTTGCGACGGTCGGCAGTATCTAATACTGCTATCTTCTCATCGTCAATGAGATAGGAATTATAACTCATGCCCTCAGGCACTACATACTGACTCTCAAACAGATCGATATCAAGATCGTCAACACCGATGTACTTAATGGTATCACTTATCATATTCATCATATTTAATTATTCTCTTCCATTTTTCTTCATACAGGCCTCCATCTCACGCTTCTTTCCATCGGCAAAGGACTGATCGACGCTGTTGTGTATGCTCTGACAGACATTCGCAGAGAACTGGGTGGCCTGGTCAATCACCTGATCCCACTGTTCTTCCGACAGACCAGTCTCCAGCATCTCACGGGTAATACCATACTTCATCAGTCCATACACAAAACCGGCATTGAAGTTATCACCAGCGCCGATGGTACTGACGGTCTCAGCCTGTGGCACGGGATATTGCTTGCTCATATTGCCAGCACCTCGCACTTCCAAGGGCTCTGCCCCCTGTGTATAGATAAAATTCTTACAGTAGAAGGATATCTGGGACCGATAGACCTTCTCGGCCTCTGTCAGATCGAACATCACCTCGAAATCCTCACTGCTGCCTCGTATGATGTCGGCATACTCCAGATTCTCCAGGATCGTGGCACGAAGTTTCATCACCTCCCCACGGTGGGAGGAACGGAAGTTCACGTCGTAATAGAGGATGGCCCCCTGTCGATGGGCATACTCTAAGAACGCCTGCATCTGCGGACGGATCACCGGATTGACGGCGTAATAGGATCCGTACATCACGATATCGTCAGGTTGGATGTCGGGAAAGACAAAGTCGAGTTTGTCGTGCGGATGATCCTTATAGAAGATATACTCTGCATCGTTCTGCTCATTGAGAAAGGCCAGGGAGATCGGTGACTTCGCCTCAGGATAGACACTGATATGACTGGCATCAACATGGTTCTCCTCCAAAAACCGGATGATACGCTGTCCCACCCGGTCGTCGCCCGTCTCACTGATAAAGGTTGTATTCAGTCCCGCACGCCCCAAAGAGATGAGGCCGTTGAACATCGAACCACCAGGTACGGCTCCGATGGGCTGGTCGTTCTTAAAAATGATATCGAGAATGGTCTCGCCTATTCCTATGACTTTTCGCATTTGCTTTTGATATTTATGGTTGCAAAGATAATAAAAAAAGTAAAAAGGGAAAAGGGTAAAAAGGTAAAAAAGCATCCACAAAAATATTTTTTAGTAATTTTGCAGCCGAAATGACCAAATACAATACGCATACGCTCGACAACGGTCTCCGTATCATTCACCTGCCCTCGACATCGCAGGTGGTGTGGTGTGGCTATGAAATTGCAGCAGGCTCTCGCAACGAACGGCCTGGCGAAGAAGGACTTGCACATTTCTGCGAGCATATGACTTTCAAGGGTACGGAGCGTCGCAGTGCCCTTCAGATGATCAACGCCCTGGAGAGTGTAGGCGGTGAACTGAATGCCTTTACCAACAAGGAAGATACCGTATTTTATGCTGCCGTGACGAAGGAGCACTTCACCAAGGCCATCAACCTGTTGACGGACATCGTCTTCCACAGCCAGTATCCCCAGCAGGAAATCGACAAAGAGGTGGAGGTGATCTGCGACGAGATAGAGAGTTACAACGACACACCTGCAGAACTGATCTACGACGAGTTCGAGAACCTGCTCTTCAAGGGGCATCCCCTTGGACATAACATCCTTGGCAAGGCCGAACTGTTGCATACTTTTACAACTGCCGATGCCATCAGATTCACACGTCGCTACTATCGTCCAGACAATGCCGTGTTCTTCGTCTATGGCGATGTGGACTTCAAGCGATTCGTGAAAAGATTAGAGTTTAAAGTTTATGGTTCTTCGCAGAGCGAAACGGAAAAGCCGAGCGTAGAGATGATTACTCCTGCAGCAAACAAATCAACTATAAACAACAAACTATCAACAATCAACAAAGCCATCTGCCGAGAGATCGGTTCCCACCAAGCACATGTGATGATTGGCGCCAAGGCATATTGTTATGACGATCCGAAGCGCATGACGCTATACCTATTAAATAATATAATAGGTGGTCCTGGCATGAATGCCCGTCTGAATCTCTCGCTACGAGAGCGCCAAGGGTTGGTCTATACCGTTGAGAGTTCAATGGCAACCTACTCAGATACTGGCGTATGGAGCGTTTACTTTGGTTGCGACCATCACGACGTGAATCGTTGTCTGCGACTGGTGCGACGAGAGTTAGATCGTATGATGCATCCGCTTTCCGCCTCGCAACTCTCTGCCGCCAAGCGTCAGTTGAAAGGGCAGATCGCCATTGCCTGCGACAACCGCGAACAGTTCGCCCTTGACTTCGGCAGGAGTTACCTGCACCACGGCCATGAGCGTGATCTCGATGACCTGTACCGTCGCATTGACGCCATCACGGCTGAAGACATACAGAAAGTGGCCTGCGAGCTCTTCCCCGCAGACCACCTCACTATCTTGATCTTTAAGTAATTGCCTATTCGTTGATCACCTTGATGCTTCGCATCAAGCTTGTTCACGTTCGAAAATACAAGCAAACTTGCATTTTACTCACTCATTCACAACCTTTTGGATAGTGCCATCCTCATTGTAGAACAGACGTTGTACCTTCAATGAGCGCAGATGAGTGACATCGTTAGAGGGTACGCAGTCGTGGTAGAACAGGAACCACTCGCCCTTGTACTGCACGATACTGTGGTGCGTCGTCCAGCCCACAACAGGATCGAGGAGCACACCCTGATAGGTGAACGGTCCGTAGGGGTTGTCACCGATGGCATAGCAGAGGAAGTGGCTGTCGCCTGTAGAATAGCTGAAATAATACTTGCCGTTGTACTTATGCATCCACGAAGCCTCGAAGAAGCGGTGCGGATCACCGGCTTTCAGAGGTTCACCGTTCTTGTCGATCACCACTACTGAATGGGGAGCCTCAGCAAACTGCAGCACGTCGTCGCTCATACGAACCACAAAACTCGACAGAGCAGGTACGTCAGCAGGTGCATAGAGTTGGGTCTTCTTATCAGCAGCAGGACCAAGGTCAACACCCTCCTTCAAGTACTTGGCTGCAGGCTGATACCACTGGAGCTGTCCACCCCAAAGACCACCGAAGTAACAGTATATCTGACCGTCGTCATCCTTGAAGACACTGGGGTCGATAGAGAAAGAGCCGCGGATGGGATGCTCCTGGGGGATGAACGGACCTTCCGGTCTGTCGGCCACAGCGACACCGAGGTGGAACACACCATTGTAATCCTTTGCTGAGAAGATGAGATAATACTTGCCGTCTTTCTCAACGACGTCATTGTCCCACATCTGCTTCTCTGCCCAGGCCACCTGTTCCACGTCAAGGATCTTGCCATAATCAGTCACCTCGCCATTCTCCACATCTTCCATGGAGATCACGTGGTAGTCCTTCATCTGGAAGTGACCACCATCATCGTCGAAGGCAGCACCGGCCTCCCAGTCGTGGGAAGGATAGACAAACAGTTTTCCATTAAACACATTGGCAGAGGGATCTGCATAATAATCACTTGGGTAAAGATAGCGTGGTTTCATATTGCTTGACTATTAAATGATTAATTGAATGATTCTTTCTCTTCCTGAGAGACCTGGGCATCCAACCGACGACGCATGGCCAGTTCTGCCTGCATACTCTCGTTATACTCCTTTGTTATAGGGTAGAAATTCAAAGCCACGACACCGACAACGAACAGAAGGGCGGGCACGATACTCGACACCATCCTGATACCCTCCATGGCACTCTCGTTTTGGACAGACTCGTTGCCAGACACATAACCGAACATGGAAATGATAATACCTGCGATGGCACCTCCAAAACCGAGTCCCAACTTCAGGGTCAGCACGATACCGGAGAAACAGAAGCCTGTGGCACGACGGTGATTCTCATACTCCACATGGTCAGCCACATCAGCGATCATAGCCCACAACAAAGGAACCGTCGGAGCATAAGCCAATGACTTCAGGATGTTCAGGACAAACACTAGACTTACATCCGTCGGTGAAGGAATATAGAACATGGCCGTGAAGAAAGCTGTCAGAGACAGACAAACCATGAAAGTCTTCTTCTTACCATATTTGTTGGCCAGATAGCGCGACAAGCAAATCATCCCTATAAACTGAATGAGGGCACTTGTCATGTTAAAGACAGAAAAGCCAACAGAATAAGCATCCTCCTGATCAATATTGATAAAATGAGACAGAAAATCATATAGTGACTTCTGGTCCACATTATATTGGAAGTAGAAGTTCATGGCCGATCCCCACATGGCCAGGGTGACAAAAATACAGAATGTCAGTAAAGCCATGGAGTTCCACGACACGTCCGAGAACGTGTCCTTAATATCCGCACGCATGTTTACTTTCTGGGTTGAAGGCGGTTGGATACGCTCCTTGGACATGAAGAATGTGACGAGGAACAGACAGAAGGCAATGCAGGCATACAGGATGATGGTCGATAGCCAACCCTGCTGGAGATCCCCCTTTCCGAAGTGATCCACCAACGGAAGGGTCAGACCCTGTACGACAAACTGGGCGATAGTAACAGCGACAAAACGGATCGTCGTGATACTGGTGCGCTCCTTGATGTCACTCGTCATCACACCGCCTAACGAAGTATAAGGTATATTATTAAATGAGTAGGCGGTCATGAGCAATATATAGGAAATCGTGGCATAGACAGCCACCAGTTCCCTGTCATAGATACCCGGATTATAGAATGCAAGGACATAGAAAACACAGAAAGGAATAGCAGTCCAGATCAACCAGGGACGGAATTTGCCCCAACGGGTCCGCGTACGGTCGGAGAGGATACCGACCGTCGGATCGATAATGATAGCAGAGATACTGCCTATCATCAGAATACTGCCTGCCACAGCCCCATCCAGTCCGAAGACATCTGTATAGAACTTCAGCTGGAATATTACCATCATCTGGAACACCAGATTGGCTGCGGCATCTCCCATGGAGTAGCCCAGTTTCTCTTTCAACGAAACTTTCTGTGATGTATGAATCTTCATCGCAAAATGCTGCTATTCTTTCCGTTTGCAAAGATAGTAAAAACATTTTCACCTAACATTCTGATTTGTTACAGATGTTTTTTCAAATGTTTCATCCTGTAAGAAAAACAGATTATTTGTCCATTTCAACGGAGTTTTTTTGTATTTTTGCATCACAAATCAACAAATCATGAAGAAAACCCTGTCTTTATGTGTTATCCTTTTCTTCGCCATATGCGCTGAAGCCAAAGTGAGTATGCCCCAGTTGTTTCAGTCGGGCATGATACTACAACGCGGCAAACAGATTCCCATTTGGGGCAAGGCCGAGGCCGGAGAACTGGTCACCATCAGATTCAACAAGAAGCAATACGCCACGACTGCCGACTTGGACGGAAACTGGCGCATCAACCTGCCGAAGATGAAGGCCGGCGGTCCCTACACGATGACGGTAGGCGACATCGTGCTCACCAATATTCTCATCGGCGACGTGTGGCTCCTGTCAGGACAGTCGAACATCGACGTGCATATCGAGCGCGTCTATCCGCAATATGCCCAAGAGATCGACAACTATGAGAACGCTGACATCCGTCTGTTCCGGGTACAGAACGAGACCGATGCCCACGGCGTCAGGGACGACATCAAGCCCACCCCCATCAACTGGAAACCTCTGAACAAACAGAACGCCTGGCCTTTTTCCGCCGTCGGCTATTTCCTCGGCAAACGAATGTATGAGCAGACAGGAGTGCCCCAGGGTATCATCGTCAACAGTTGGGGCGGCACACCTATCGAGGCTTGGATCTCTGCCGACTCCCTGCAGAAGGACTACCCCATGCTCGTGAAACGGGCACAGTTCTTCCAGAACGATGACTATGTGAAAGCCCAGGCTCAGGCCAACATGCAGGCAGAGCAGCAGTGGCAGAAGATACTGAGTAAAGAGGATCCTGGTATCAGCGAGAACTGGAATGCCGCAGACTTCGATGACAGTCAGTGGCCGAGCGCCAGCCAGTGGGACAGCCAATGGGCGCTGTCACCCACAACCCACCGTCCCGTCATTGGTACGATATGGCTCCGTCAGCATATTCAGATCGACAAGGCCCATGCCAGCAAACCAGCCCGTCTGTTGCTCGGCACCCTCTTCGACCAGGATATCACCTATCTGAACGGTCAGGAGATCGGACATACCTACTACCAGTACCCGCCGCGCCGTTATGATATCCCCGAAGGGTTGTTGCGTGAGGGCGACAACGTAATTACCGTACGCTTTATCAATAAATACGGTATGGCACACTTCATCCCCGAGAAACCCTACTTGTTGGCTTTTGGTGATGACCGCACGAGTCAGAACCCCATGCCTGCGGATGTTATTCCTTTGAGTGAACAGTGGCAGATACACCTCGGTACGGAGATGCCATCCTGTCCCAGTGGTGATATCTCATTGCAGAACATCCCCACCACGCTCTATAATGCCGTGCTCTATCCGTTGGCTCCCTACGCGCTCTCTGGCATCGTATGGTATCAGGGGGAGTCGAATACTGGTAATCCCGCGCCATATGCCGACTACCTGAAGAAACTGATGGGCTGCTGGCGCGACACCTGGAAAGATCAGAAGATGCCCTTCGTCATTGTGCAACTTGCCAACTACGACGGACGTCAGCAGACGGGATTCCCCTCACCCATCACCCCCCAGACCACACCGACAAACAGTGGTTGGGCACAACTCCGTGAGGCACAACGCACCGTGGCAGAGGCCGACCCCCGTGCCGAACTAGCTGTCATCAACGACCTCGGTGAGACCGTCGATATCCATCCCCTCCGTAAGAAGGAGGTGGCAGAGCGCATTGGTCTCGGCTTCGATCGTCTTATATATAATAATAAGGTGAAACTGTTTCCGAAGGTCGTGGTTTCAGAAATCACTGACGGAAAAATCATCCTCACCCTGGACCAACCAGTACAAGAGGGTGATGTCTATGAATTCGAGGCAGCAGCAGCCGACGGTGACAAGGTTTTCCAGAACGTGACGGCCACCGCAAAAGACAACATCATCACCATCAACCTGCCTGATGACTTCCATCCACAGAGTGTCGTCTATACCGTGCGCTATGCCTGGAAGGACAATCCTCAGAAGGCTAATGTTCGCTCCCTCAGCGGTCTGCCGATGAGTTCATTTGAGATAAAGATAAACAAGTAATCATTAAAATAAAACAAATTATGGCAACAACTAATGAAACCAAGGGCTTCTATAAGCTCTCCTGGCTCCAGCGCATCGGCTTCGGATCTGGTGACCTGGCGCAGAACCTGATCTTCCAGGTAATTTGCACTTACCTGTTGTTCTTCTACACCGACATCTACGGCCTGACACCATCGGCAGTGGCCGTCATGTTCCTCGTGGGTAATGTGGCAAACGTGATTTGGGATCCCATCGTGGGCGCATTGATTGACAAGAGCAACCCGCGTTACGGAAAGTACCGCTCGTATCTGCTTTATGTGGGTATTCCGCTTTCGGGCTTCGCCATCCTGTGCTTCTACAATGGTTTTGCTCCGTCGCTGATCTATGCCTACGTGACCTACATCTCCATGCAGTTGCTCTATACGTTTATCAACGTACCCTACGGCGCCCTGAACTCTTCGCTAACCCGCGACACCAACGAGATCACCATCCTCACCTCAGTCCGTATGTTCATGGCCAACCTCGGTGGTCTGGCCGTTAACTCTGGTCTGCCCCTGTTCATCGCCCTGATAGCCGGTGCTCCATCCGACAGTCTTCCCAAAGACTCTGGGGCTTGGTTCACCACGATGACCATCTATGCCATCGTCGGCTTCTGCCTACTCTTCTTCTGCTTCACACAGTGTAAGGAGCGCGTGGTCATGGATTCGAAAGTGACAGAAGACGTGAAGGTCAGCGACCTGTGGATGGAGTTCATGCGTAACCGTCCCCTGCGCGTCCTCGCCTTCTTCTTCATCACCGCCTTTGCCATGATGTCAGTGGGTAATGCCGCCGGTGCCTATTTCATGAACAGTAATCTGCACGGCTCGGCTCAGGAATTGTCGATCTTCATGGCCTTAGGTTCGATCCCTGCCTTCATCTTCATGCCATTGGTACCTTGGTTCAAGCGCATGGTCGGCAAGAAGAATATGTTCTATCTGTTCCTTGGTGCTGCCATCGTCGGTATGGGCATGCTCTATTTCATCTCGAAGATGGAGAGCCCCAGCATGATGATGATCTATGTGGCCCAGTTCATCAAGAGCACGGGTGTCATCGTGGCTACGGGTTATATGTGGGCACTGGTTCCCGAGGTAATCTCCTACGGTGAATACACCACAGGCCGTCGTATCTCCGGTATCGTCAACGCCCTGACGGGACTGTTCTTCAAGGCCGGTATGACCTTCGGAAGCATCGTCGGTCCTGCTGTCCTGGCTTTTGTCGCCTACGACCCCGAGGTCATCGATCAGACACCTCTGGCCGAGGAAGGTATTCTCTGGCTGGTCTGCGTCATCCCCGCTATCCTGCTCGCCCTCGCCATCTTCATCATTTCGAAGTATGAGTTGACCGACGAGGTGATCGACGACATCAACAAGAAGATCGAGGCTCGCGAGAAATAAGCTCCGCCCCATTCCATATCTTACATAAATAAAGGCTTGCGAAAAACGCAAGCCTTTATTTATAGCCCAAATAGCACTTTCTTTGCAAAGGTTGGTATTATTATCGAGAGATTCGTTATTTCTCTTGATTATGTTTTGTTTGTTCTGTCCTTTTCCATATCTTTGCAACGGTAAAACTAATAACAGAACTACTATTTAACATGAAAAGATCATTATTGTTACTCATCCTGTCCGTCTGTATGTCATCCAATGTACAGGCCGACAACAAACTAGAGGCAGAAAGTGCGGTCTATACAGACTGTAAACTCGTTGAAGACAGCAAGTATTCGGGTGGAAAGGCCCTGGAACTTACGGAGAGTAGTGCCAAGATCACCTTTACTTACAACGCTGAAGCAGACGGTAAGTACACCCTTTATATCTGTTACGATGCACTTTACGGTGCCAAAGTGGTCAATGTAACGGTCAATGGCAACACGAGTACCTTGCAGACGCTTGATAAAGTCGTGGAAGAAGCTGAGGCCGGCACATTCATTATGTCCAAAGGCGATAACACTATCGAGATTACGCCAAACTGGACCTGGTTCCGAATCGACTACATCCGCATTGAAAACAGCAACAGCACCACTGTTGAGTTTAACATTGCCCCAACACCTGTCGATGCCAGTGCCTCAGAGGCCGCCAAGAAGGTTTATACGTTCCTTTATGACAACTTTGGAAAGAAGACCATCTCAGGCGTCATGACCGGAGATATGGAGACCGCCAATGGTGATATCACCCAACATGCCGATGTGAAGGCCGTCTTCGAGGCTTCTGGCAAATACCCTGCCCTTGTCGGCTTCGACTTCATGAACGCCACTGGCATCGATGAGGACAACACCTGGTACAAGGACTACACGAACCGTTCCATCGAACTATCGAAGGATCTCTACCGTCGTGGTGGTCTGCCTGCCTTTACCTGGCACTGGCGCGACCCCAGCCGTCAGACGGGTGAGTTCTACAGTGGCAATCAGGTAAAGACCCCATGCACGATGAAAATCTCCGATGCCTTGAACGCTGACGGCAGTTGGAATACCTCTTCGGATCTCTATGCCTATATGATCAAGGACATCGACACCATAGCCGATTACTTCCTCGCGCTGCAGGAACTCGGTGTCGCCTGTATCTTCCGTCCGCTCCATGAGGCCAGCGGCGGCTGGTTCTGGTGGGGAACCGATGGTGCCGCCAGCTATGTCAAGCTCTACCAACTGATTGTGGATGAAATGGTGAATCAGAAAGGTGTCCACAATATCATTTGGGTATGGAACCCCTGTACTGTCGATGACGGGGACTGGAACCCTGGAGCAGACTGCTATGATGTGGTCGCTATCGATATCTACAACAATGCCTACGACTACTCCAGCAACTATGCCGCCTTCGACAAACTGAGGACACTTACCGAAGGGAAAAAACTCCTTGCCCTCTCAGAGAACGGACCTATTCCCGATATTGATAAGGAGTTCGCCGAAGATGCTGTCTGGTCGTGGTGGATGCCTTGGTATCAAACCTGGGGTTCGAAATATGTTGACTACACCAGTTCAGAAGAATGGACCAAGTGCATGGGCGATGATCGTGTCATCACGCTCGAGGACTGTTCTGCTGGATGGGGCACCTATACTGCCGTCTCTTCACCAAAGATCCTTCCCGCCACTCCTGACAGATCAGTCCTCTATGATCTCCAGGGCCATCGTCTCTCCAAGGCTCCCACCAAGGGACTTTTCATCCAAGACGGCCAAAAGATTTTGAAGAAATAAGTTTGCGATAATAGGTTAATTCTTTAATCGCTTGGAATTTTGTAGATTGTTTCGTACCTTTGCAGTCAGAAATCATTATAATGACACAGATGATGGGATGACTGACAAATGAAGGATCTGTTCTGTAAGCGGTGGAAGGCGGTATTATCCGTTATATTTGGCATCGTGATCTTCATGATATGCCGATTCCTTCTGTGTGCTTTGATGAACTACCACGAGCAGAGTCACCTGTTTAGATGGACGGGCTTCTATCTCCGTGATCAGTTATCGTCGTGGGACGGGTTTCGAGAATACTTGGTGTCGTTTATCACGCAGTTCTTCTACGTCGAATGGTTAGGTGCCCTGTTGATAGCATTGCTGGCTGTCGGTATTCAGCAGGTAGTCTGGCGATTGATGCATCTGTTGGGGTTGGGTCGTTCGTGGCTCTATCCCATCAGTTTTGTGCCTGTTGCCCTGATGTTTTACTATGGGTTGATACCCCAACACTATCGGGATAACGCCGACTTTCGTGAGATCGTGGAGTATGACTACTTGATGCGTACGCACCAATGGCAGGCAATAGCGGAAAAGTCGGCTCAAGCCTACCCCCAGAGCGAGCATGGCATACGTGTCACTAATCATGCCCTGGCGATACAGGGCAGACTGCTTGACGAGATGTTTTTCTATCAGCAGACAGGTCCGAAAGGCTTGTTGGCAGACGACCAGCAACAAGAGCCACTGACTTACTACGCATTGAGTGATATCTATATGCATCTGGGGTTTATTAATGAGTCAGAGCGTCTGGCCTTCAATGCCAAACAGTCTCTGCCGAACCACCATAAGAGCGGACGTGCCTTCTTCCGGCTTGCTGAGACGAACATCATCAACGGTAACTATACGATTGCCAGGAAATACCTGAACTATCTCCGCTCTACGCTATACTACGGATCATGGGCCAGAAACTGGTTGGAAAAGTTGGGCGACGAGACCTATACGGAGCAACAATACGGTAATGTACGTCGCCGTCGTACGACGCAGGTGAACCACCTGATAGCTCCCGATAAAAGTATCATGCTCACAGAACTGGTGCAGCAGGACAGTACCAACCGGCTGGCGATGGACTATCTGCTGGCCTACGACCTACTGACATTGAAATATGAGCGGGTGTTGGAACACTTGCAATGGGGTGAGCAGTTGGGCTACTATACTCAGATAGCGCCACGGGCCGTGCAAGAGTGTATTATGGGCAGTTGGCTGCTCTTCCATCCTGATGCCACTGAACTGCCTATCCCGATCAGTAAGGATGTGTATGAGACAACGGGTACTATCATGAAGGCGATTGCTATGGCACGGGATTTCAATGACCCGTCATTCAATGAACCACCTTTCTCACAGTCGTATTGGCACTATCGGATTATGGTTTTACGTCAAAAATTAAGTACAACCCCATGAAGCAGATCATCTATCTTTTACTCGGAATCATTTGCCTCGTAGGTTGTAACAGTTATCCTGAACAACCTATCGAGAGCGACAAGCTTCCGGATATAGTGCCCGACTACGTGGGGGTAGAGATTCCTGACGGTATCGCTCCTCTTAATTTCTATATGGCAGACGACAGTGTAGATCTGTTGGATGTAACAATGGTTGGCGCCAAAGGTGGAGAACTTCACGTCAATGGCAGTTATGCCGACTTCGATATGGAAGAATGGCACGAGTTGACCCGTCAGAATATCGGCGACAGCCTCGTTGTGACGGTTTGTGCACGACGTGATGGCGTATGGACTCAGTATCGTTCCTTCCCGATATACGTCAGCAATGACAGTCTGGGTGAATGGGGTGTCACCTATCGACTGATTCCCCCTGGTTATGAGGCTTGGGGACAGATGGGCATTTACCAGCGTGACCTTGCCTCGTTCGAGCAGTCGGTCATCGTTGACAATCGGCAGATGGACGGACAATGCGTGAACTGTCATACGCCGAATCGTACAGATCCCCAACAGTTCACCTTCCATGTGCGTGGACCTCATGGAGCGACAGTTGTCAGCATCAACGGCCAGACAGATATTTTGGAACCCCAGAATCAATCGTTAGGTGGCGGTATGGTCTATCCCTACTGGCATCTATCTGGCCGATATATTGCCTATTCCACCAACAATACACACCAGAATTTCCATCAGCGGAGTAACAGACGTGTGGAGGTGTATGACGAGAGTTCCGACATTATTCTCTATGCGCCTGACAAACATGAGATTCTACTAGACAGTATCCTGGCTTCGAAAGACGGACTGGAAAACTATCCCGTTTTCTCTCCTAACGGAAAGACTCTGTATTACTGTGCTGCTCAGCGTGTTGACAGTATATGGAAGAACTATCAGCAGGTGAAATATAACATCTGCCGTATCGACTTTGATCCGCAAGAGGGGCGCTTTGTCGGTACTCCCGATACCATTGTCCATGCGCGGCAAGCAGGAAAGAGCGCCAACATGCCACGTGTCTCATATGATGGACGATTCCTGCTATATACCGTCTGCGACTATGGTTGTTTCCCCGTGTGGCATCCTGAGGCAGACCTTTGGATCACGGATTTGCAGAGTGGTGAGGCCTATCCGCTGACAGAGGCCAACAGTCACGATGCCGAGAGTTTTCATAATTGGAGCTTGAACTCTCGTTGGATCGTATTTACCAGTCGGCGTGACGACGGACTCTATACCAACTTGTATTTCGCGCATGTCAGCGTTGATGGAAAGGTATCCAAGGCTTTCCGCCTGCCACAGCGCAACCCGAAAGAGTTTGACGAAGAAACGGTCTGTTCGTTTAACACGCCAGACTTCGCTTCGGGTCCCGTCACTATCAGTCGTCAGCAACTCTATCAAAAGATTATGAGTTCAGACCGGCAGGGTCATACGCTCATAAAACCATAATGCTTTGCTGCCCATACCGCTTACATGCCTAAGAAACTGTTGATGTGGCCTATGAGGGCCTCCGTTTCAGCTGTAGAATAATAGGTGGAGTTGCGGAAATAGTCGTTGTGGGTACCATCGTGACAGATAAAACGAACCACGCGCGGGTTAGTGCTCGCATCGATGGCTCCACCCGTCCATGGATCGTTGGCTGAATAGCAGAAAATCATGTTATATTTGTTCTGCGTCTTCACCCACTGGCGGAAGCTCTTCATCAGTGTACCACCGTCCCACTGGTTGGCATAGCGACCATAGAGCGTCGATACCTCGAACTGGTGAGCGACATCGGCTGCGAGAAACCCGAAATCATCGGTATAGCCAGGGAAGCTCATTCCTTCGAGTGAAGAGAAGTCCATGCGTACGTTACCCAATTCACGAACAGCCTGCACAAAGTAGGGCATCGTAAGGTCGTTGGATCTCATGGACAACAGCTCGTTGTCAGAATACGTATAAGGCGACATGCCTGACGTTTCCTCATCGACATCACCATTCGTATTGCGGGCTCTATCGTTGGCCTTGTTCACAATACCTATAAGTTCGTCACGAGTAAGTAACATGAACTGGGCAACATCATAGGCAGCCTGCCTTTTGTTGGCAATCTCCTCTTCGGTAGTTGCCGTAGCGAGTGCGGCATCGACATCAGGCACGAGACTGGACCACCGTTTGAAAGGAATATAACTGAACTTCTGAAACAGGTGGTTGAAATAGGTACCCAACATTCCTGCAGATGCTTTCTCGGCATCGCGTCCGTAGTCATAAATTACATTCAAATAGCTACCTGTATTCTTCAGATTGTAGAGAATCAGACAGGCTTCACACACATCCTCGTCGCTAATAACAGCCTGAGGCATCTTACGTAAGCGCTGATAGGCGATGTATTCCTGAGAACCTGCAGGATAGTCCTTACCACATTCGTCGTAAAGGTACTGTCCCACCTTGGGGTCATCACAACTTGCTGGAGTTGCTTCGAGGAAGGGCGCACAGAATGGCATGTAGAGGTCAATGTCATCCCAGCCATACTTGTCGCTATAGTAGGCATAGAGCCCGGTGGTGATACCATCCTTGCTGACACCCGTGCTACACCACTTGCCACTGTTCTTGAAGAAAGTCTGCTTCAAGTAGTCGATAATGGCGTGAAGATCTTGCGCTTCCTGGTCGGCATTGAAATAGGTAAAATCGAGATTATCGAAGGGCTCTGGCAGCGACTTGTCAAAGTAGCGATGTTCCACATACACCGTATTAGCGTTCAGAAGGTTCGTCAACTCAGGTATAATCGTGCGAACAAGCTCTCTGGGCATATTATAGCCGTGAGTATAGAGCACCACAGGAGCCGTCAGGTCTTTCGCAGCGTTTAGACGGATGCGTACCTGCTGCTTGAAGGTTCCCTTCGAAGCATCATTATGGTCAACAAGTTGATCGAAGAAGAAGGTGTAGTAGCGGCAGGTCTCACCCGTTGCTTGAGACATAAAGTCCTCTACCTTTACATCGGTGAAACCGATCGTGGTAAGATTCTGCGAATACTCGTCGCTGAGGGGTTCCTCTGGTTCTGGCTCAGTTTCCTCTTCCTGTTGTGGCTGTTCTCTGACTGGCGTGATGTCGGTCATCTCGTCGCTCTCCGCACAACCTATAGTAAACATGCTGAGGCCCACGGCCACTGACAGTATAAATATCTTGCTATATTTTTTCATGATCCTATTGTCTTTTAAAATGATGACGATATATCGATATTACGATAGTTTTTTAATTGCCAGTTCTGACGTACTGCAGGGCGCGGTCGAGTTGGGTGTCGCGGCCAATGCCCGTGGGGGTATTGAACGCATTCTCGTCGAGAGCCACCTCGATACCAGGCGAGATACCTACACCTTCAAGTTGCTCCTTGTCCATCGTGAATGAGGCGAGCGAAGGCACATAGCCATATACGGGAGTTACATCTCGTATGCCGATGTGTCCGGCATAGTTCGTGGAATTATATTCGTTGTCGATAAGTCCACAAAGTCCGCCGTGCGAACGCTTACCGATGAGCTTACCGTTAGGCATCAGTCTCACCACCTGTGCCGTCATTTCCGCCATACTTACCGAGCCGCTGTTGATGAGCAATACTACGGGCTTGTCATCGACAATCTCGTGTTCGTCCTCCATGGTTACAGCAATGGCTGGCATAAGTGGAGAATAGTCGTAACGCCCCGTTCCACGCTTGAAACGATTGTAGCCATACTGGAAACCGCCTGAAGGTAGCAGCGCACCAGCCACAAACTGGGCATCGCTCATCATGCCGCCACCATTGCCGCGCACATCGATGATAACACCTCCCAGCGTTCCTTCCTTATGGAGTTGTTGAATGGTTTCGAACCATGAATACCACACACTCCAGATGCCATAGACATGATTAAAGGTGGCATAATTATTCAGATTAAAAGTGGACTGGGCATATTCTTCATTGATATAAGGTGTCAGCCTAAAACCGCTAAAATAGAAGTAGGCGATATTGCCCTTCAACAATGCAAACTTCACACTGATTGCCATCTGGCTAAAGGCGTTATCGATAGCATCGAAGCCAGGCACATTAAGGTAAGAATACCTTTCGACAAGTGAGTTGAAGGCAGGTATGCCCTGTTCTGCATTTGGTTGGGATAATACCTCCAACAGCTGAGTACTCAAATCGGACAAAGACTGACGTTGGAATATCTCCATTTCCGTCGGGAGGGGCTGATTTATCAACTGCAACAGTCTGTCTTCAATCCACATCATGCCCTGTCCTGACGTGTTGCGGAATCGATCAACCATATCAGTCCACAAAGTACTATACTCCAAGCAGACAGGTTCTCCGTCGGAAATCTCGATTTCGCCATTGGCGGGGTTGGTATAGTAAGAAATATTGGGCTTATATTTTTTAGCAATTTCGGCATCATCGCGCGAAGCATTGCGTATTAAAGAAGGAACGCAGGTCACATTATTGCCCGTAACATGATTCTTCCAGAGCATAGCGAAATGACCATCGTGCAGAGGCAAGAGCACCTTGCTAAGCAATTCCTTCACCTCATCGTCTGTGACAGGAATCGAGTCATCGCGCTCATCGAAAGCCTCGAACTGAGGCAGGTATTCGTCGTAAACAGCATCCCAGTCGAGTCCCTGTTCCTTTTCGTAATCCCAAAGGGCATAATACTGGTTCAGACCGTTCCACGTAACCTTGAACTTACCTGCAAAACTATACTCGGCCGCTCTGAACGCGAGCACATCATTGTGGTCATAGGGCAGCAGAACATCATTCGTCTCACGGCACGAACTAACCAACAACATCAGGAGCGCAGCTCCAATCATATATATCTTTTTCATGATTCTTCTATTTTCGTTATGAAGATATATCGTTATCACGACACATTATTAAAAAATATAATACGCTCCCAATTGTATAGCAGAAGTATTATTGTAGCGATAGTCCTTCACACGCATGTACTGCTTGCGCGTACTAGTGGTGCTGTAGTAGTAGCGGGCTTCTGCCTGTAGTGCCCAGTGCTTGCAGAGACGATACTCTACACCTACGCCACCCACGAAACCAGAGTCCCAACGCTGGTCGCGCTCGCTATCGAACTCCAGTTTCTCGCTGAAATCATAGTTATGTTCAGAGAACACGTTCGTATCGCCACCACTACGACTGCTGTTCAGCCAGTAGCCGGCATAGGCACCCAGATTGCAGAATCCGCGTAGTTTCTCACCGCCGAAGCTGAACGAAGCCATCACAGGCAGTTGCAGATAATTGTTACGGTACTTGTAATGGACCTCAGATAAGTTTGTACGATACTGGCGGTAGTTCTTCTGCATCCAGTTCAAGTCGGCGCGAACGCCCAACCAGTTGGTGAAATCATACTGTCCCGTCACACCGACAGTAGCGCCCCAACGACCTTGCATACGGAAGTCGTCCATGTACTGTAGATCCATAGAGTGAACGTTGTAATCGGCACCTGCCGTTACACCCACTCTCCACTGTGCATTGGCAGTCAGAGCCGTCATAAGCGCTAATGCCAACATAAGCTTTTTTCGTTTCATCATGGTTTTTGGGGTTTGAAAATCCACGCTGCAAATATACAAATAATAACAGGAATCTCCAAATAAAAATGGAAAAATCTCCTGCCTAACAGAGGCGTTCTTTTGTTAGGCCGGACGACCTAACAAAAGAACCGTCCCTCTGTTAGGTAGGCCTTTGCCTTGCACCGTTATCGTTGCCTTGCCCTTCTTTCCTGTGCTTCTCACAACGAGTAGGGCACGACCTTTCCAAGCCTTGTGAGTGCTGTCAGTGTAGCGGTCGCAGTCCTTGATGTCAGCATTGCCGAAGCCGATGAGCGTGACAGGGCCGCTGACGGTAACTGTCAACTCGTTGTTGGCGGTGGGGTTCACAATGCCGTTGCCATCTATCAGCTCAACCGTGATGAAAGCAAGATCCTGACCGTCGGCCTTAAGCGTTGTGCGGTCGGCTGTCAGGCGGATGGCCTTGACTTCATCAGCAGTCCGTAGAGAGACCATTTCCTCTCCTCCCTCTGCACGAAGCGTACCAGGCTGATAGGGCAGCGTGAACGTAGCCATACCTTGTGTCACTTCTTTCTCGCCGACGAACTGATCGTTCAGGTATAGGCGTACTTTGGAATCATGTGAATACACCTCCACGTCGATGTTCTTGCCCTCATGTCCAGGCCATGTCCAACTCTCGAAGGTGGGCCATGTGCCCCAGAGTGTTGTCTTCACCTGACCATGATAGCCATCAGGTTCGCGCACGGCCATATAGAGTTGCTCGCCATCCTGATTCCATAGCATCGAGCGGTAGTGGCTGATGGGCTTTCGCAAACCTGTCAGATCGATGTCGCCGCAGTAAGCTGCATGCCAGGGATAGAGCGGACGCTCCCAATGTTCGCCTGGCACGTCACCATCGTAGTACCAGCGACCAATACCTGATTCGCCCAGATAGTCAATGGCTGTCCAAACGAAGTCGCCGATGATATATGGTTCATCCATCACCTTACGGTAACTCTGCCAGGCATCGCGCGGATAACTTTCCGTCTGCACCATTACACGGTTGGGAACTCGTTCATGGTCACCCTGCGATTTATGAATCATGTAGTTGTAGCCCACGATATCGTGTTCTGCTGCCAGCGGGTCGTAAATGTCCCAGTCATTATCCCAAGAACAGAGAGCCGATGTGATGGGACGGCGCTGCTCGTCTAATTGACGACAGAGCGAGGCCAACTGATGGGCAGTCTTCACAACCTCTATCTTCTTGCGCTCGATGACCTCGTTGCCCGTTGACCAACAGAACACGCTGGGGTGGTTGCGGTCGCGCAAAACCATTGCCTTGAGATCCTCTTGCCACCACTGGTCGATGAGCGTCGAGTAGTCATAATCGTTCTTTTTCTCGCGCCAACCGTCAAAAGCTTCATCAATGACCAACAGGCCTATTTCGTCGCAAGCCCGCAGGAATGCTTCTGACGGTGGGTTGTGAGAAGTACGAATAGCGTTGAAACCCGCCTCTTTTAGCAATTGTACACGACGATATTCAGCAGCATCAAAGGCAGATGCGCCCAGGATGCCATTGTCGTGGTGGACGCAACCACCGTTGAGCACGATAGATTTACCGTTCAGCAACAGTCCCTTTTCGGCGGAGTACTCGATGGTGCGTATGCCGTAGGTCACTGGCAGTTGGTCTCCGTCTGCTTCCAGAGTCGTGTGGTATAGGTATGGGTCTTCGGGCGACCACAGGTGGGGATTCTCCACATGAATGGTCTTCTCGATGGGTTTGCGTGTGCCGTCTTCCATCACCACCTCGGCTTTGATGTTCACCGTATGGATGTCGGGAGTCGTAACGCTCACACTCCATTCATCTATGTATCGTTTTCCTGTGGTCAGCATCCAAACATGGCGGTAGATACCCGAACCGCTGTACCACCGACAGTTCTTCTGCTGCGAATTATCAACTCGCACCTCTACTTCATTCTGACCAATCTTCACGTAGGGTGTGATATCTACGAAGAACGATGCATAGCCGTAGGGGTGACCACCAGCCTTCTGTCCGTTGACATAGACCTCGGCATTCATATACACACCCTCGAAATAGAGGCGCATCGTCTTATCTCTCCGCTCGGCTTTGCCGCTTCGCTCTGCGAAGAGTTCTAAACTCTCCACTCTAAACTGTTTTCTATACCAGCCCTTGCCTATCGGCAAATAGGCTCCATCATTGCCTGCAGGTGCGTCTTTATCGAACGCCCCCTCTATGCTCCAGTCGTGTGGTAGATTGACCGTACTCCACACTATACTATCTTGGGAAAAACACCAGTCGGCATCAAATAATTGTTTACGAGCAAGACCATGATTGGCACCAAAGGTTGTATTAGCCATCAGTAAAGCGGCAAAAAGTCCAATAATTGTTTTCTTCATTATCTATTTGTTTTATTCTTTAATGAACAGATTTCGCTCTATACTCGCTGATCTCTAATTTCATTACTTTCACTGGACGGTCTGAGCCGACTTCCAGATTTGGGCAGAGTGTCTCCTTGCCTGTATCAACGAATCCGCATTTCTCCATCACGCGACCAGACGCTGGGTTTGAAGGAAAGTAGTCACCCCAAAGCACTGTGAAGCCCTTTTCGTTGAAACAATAGTCGATGACGATTTGAAGTGCTTCCGTACAGATACCTTTGCCCCAAAACGGGCGGGCTATCCAATAACCTACCTCCGCTTGATCTTCGGCAATCTTCAGGTTCGATGCGGATGCCGGGAGGTAGCCCACACAGCCAATGGCCTCGCCAGACTCTTTCCATATTACCGCCCACATCCCTTCTGTGTTGAAGACAGTTCGAATAATCTCCAAACTCTCCTCAACCGACTTATGTGGTGGCCATCCAGCACGAGGCCCAACTTCCGGGTCGCTGGCGTATTTATACAGCGTCTCAGCATCACTCTCCAGCCAAGAGCGCAATAATACTCGGTTGTCTATCAGTCGCTGACGGTGTTGTAGTCTCTTGACTTCGTTCATATTACACTATACAAGTTCTTATGTCCCTTCGGTAGCAAGCGGCTAACCGATTACTTTACCAAATGGCGACAGGGCCAGTTTTGCCAGTCGGAAGTGCATCTTTCCGAATGGGATGCCAATGATGGTGATACAAAAAACGAGACCGTAGAAGACATGAGTGAGCCAGATCCAGATGCCACCCACGAAGAACCACAGTACATTCATGAATATGCTCAGGCAGCCGGGCTGAGACGGCTTCCACTTCACTTGCGTGCCGAACGGCCAGATGGCCAGCATACCTAATTTCATGCTCTGCAAACCGAAAGGGATACCGATGATCGTAATCATCAGCACCAGTCCAGCGATGAAATATTCCAGGGCAATGTGCAGCCCACCAAAGATAATCCAAATAATGTTTCCTAATGTCTTCATTCTAATCTCTTTCTATAATTCTCACACTTTTAGACGTAATCCTGAGGTAAAAAGTTGCAGGACTATTGTGATTCCTCTTTCACCTTCCTTGAAAATCAAATAGCAACTCTGGTAGATGACAGTAGCCCTTATCGTTAAATCATACAGTTATCGTCGTGCCACAGCTGAATGCATGAAGCTGTTGGCCCATCACGGACTTTAGTATAGCAAAGACCTTTTCACCTGTGCAATGGCTGGTGTAGAACTGCGTATTGGGATAGGCTTTTGTCAGTCTCTTTGCAAGCTCGGATAGTTCTTCTGTAGTCTCATGGTCATCAAGCAGATGGAATCCTCCCACGACGGTATTCACAGGAAAAGGACATGCTGCAAGGATGTTATCCAAACCACTATGAGCGCAACCAGTAAAAAGTAGCCCATCTGTATATAGCGCCAACTCGTGGCGGAAATCATCATTCACATAGTCATCCTCATTTTCTACAAACAAATGCTGGTTGCCTTGGGGCATCGGATGTGTCTGACGAATATGGGCTATGACATGAAGACCTTTGGCTATCTCACTGGTCTTATCAATCATCAGAAACCGCTCTTCATTTCCTTCTGGCCACTCTGGCGTAATGCTATGGAAATAACGACGTTTAGAAAAGTACCTGCCACTAACGGCATCGGGCGATACGATGACTTGTACCTTATCATTTATCTTCATCAGATGCTTTAATCCTCCCGCATGGTCGCTATGTCCATGCGAGATAAACACATAGTCCACCGTACTGAGGTCGATTCCCAAGTGTGTTGCATTACGGATAAACACATCACTGGCTCCTGTGTCCAGCAAAATACGGTGTCTGTCCGTTTTTAAAAGAATCGACAGGCCGTGCTCTGTCTCTAACGAATCATCACAGCATCGATTGTCTGATAGTACAGTCCACTTCATATCTACGTCCATAAACTCCATAAATACTTATAAAATATTGGGCAAAGGTACGTATAATTTGGTAAATTTCGCTATCTTTGCGTCCGTAATTAACAAATTCTCTGTGCTACCAGAAGGATGGAAGGTAATAGACAACATATCAAGCCCCAGCTTGCATCTGCAGGTCGGGGCCTTGATCGGTTGCATGCACTTACATCTTCTCTACGCGATATTCGTAAGGCTTGAGGGTGATGGTGCCGCCAAGTTTCTTCCAAGCGGTTGGGATGCATACCGACTTCTCCTCGTTGCGCACGTTAACCAGTATCAGGAATCGCTCGGCATCGTCGCTCTTCTCGAACACAAACACATCGTTGTCGGGATATGTGGTCAACTTGCCCTTGCGAAGAGCGGGATGATCGTTGTAGAGACCTATCAGATACTGATACTCCTTGTAGAGCTCAGGGTTGGCCGTCCAATCTACGGGAACATACTTGAAGAAGTTGATAGGTTCAGGATAGCCCACCTCCTGTGAACCATAGATAAGTGCACCGCCGTGGGGGAAGATGGAGGCGACGTAAGCAGCCATCGCACCGCGATCGTTGGTGAACTCCACGCAGGGAGCAGCCTCGGTGGCATGGTCATGGTTGGTGGTGAAGCGCAGTTTTACCTTGCTTACTGGCAATTGGGCGTATTCAGCGCTGTCGGCCTTAATCAGGTCGGAGGCAGGTGCACCCTTCCACACCTTTACTATTTCGTCCTTATAGTCCCAACCGTAGTTCATGTCGAAGTCGCCAATGGTGAAGTTGTCCACGTTCTTACCCTCTGCCAGCATCAATATCTTCCGATCGCCGGCGGCAGTGCGCAGTTGGTCGATAGCATCCTTCCAGAAATCGGCAGGCACACCGTCGGCCACGTCGCAGCGGAAACCGTCGATACCCACTTCGACAATCCAGAACTTCATGGCATCAACCATAGCTTCGCGCATATCCTTGTTGTCATAATTGAGGTCAGCCACATCCTCCCAATTCCAGGGCTGCGGACAAATAATCGTGTCAGCCTTCTCGTCACGGGTGTACCATTCGGGGTGCTCCTTCACCCATGGGTGATCCCACGCCGTATGGTTAGCTACCCAGTCAAGAATAATACCCATACCATGCTCGTGACATATCTTGGTGAGGTTCTTGAAATCATCAATAGTTCCGAATTCAGGTGCGATGGCATTGTAGTCGCTGATGCAGTAGGGTGAGTTCTTACCCTTTTCGAGACCAATGGGGTAAATGGGCATCACCCACATCATGTTGACACCCAACTCGCGGATAGAGTCGATGCGTGCGGCAACGGCATTCAGCGACTTTTCAGGGGCGAAGACGCGAGGATTCACCTGATACATGGCAATATCCTCGACGGCAGGCAGATTAAACACTTCGTTCTTCACTTCTTTACCTGGATTGCAGGCTGCCAGCAGAAGAACCAGACTGATGAAAGACAGGATTTTTCTCATAATTGTTTTGGGGTTGTTTGTTATCAGTGTAAAGTGTGGAACACTACTTCATCTCTATCATCACAACCGACTTGGCAGGCATCTTGAACGTAAGCGCACCCTTCTTGAGCGTAGCCTTGTCGAAGGTAGAGAGATGCACATTGTTGGGGCTCTCGAAGGTATTGTGGTCGGCGATGTTCTTCGCAGTCAGAAGCTGTGACTGCGAGATGATCTTATAATCAGAACTTATGGGACAACTGACCTGACACTCTTTGTCGGGCGAGAGATTTGCGATAGTCAGGTGCATGCGTCCGTTAGCATCAACCGAGGCCGAGGCATTCACCTGTGGTAGTGTCCACTCTCCATCGGTGATGGTGGCGGTCTCAACGGTAGTGGGTATGAGGTGTGCGTCCTGATGCACTTTGTACATATCGAACACATGGTAGGTCGGTGTAAGCACTATCTGACTACCATTGGTCAGGATGACAGACTGCAGTACATTGACCACCTGTGCCAGATTAGCCATGCGCACGCGGTCGGCATGGTTGTTGAAGATGTTCAGTGTGAGGGCGGCTACCAGAGCATCGCGCATCGTGTTCTGCTGATATAGGAAACCAGGGTTAGTACCAGGCTCCACATCGAACCATGTGCCCCACTCATCCACCACCATGGCAACTCTCTTCTCTGGGTCGTAGATGCTCATTACCGAGTCCTGCTTCACGATGGCATTTTCGATGTTCAGCGCGTAGGCCATCGTACGGAAGAAATCATCGCGAGTAAACTCGGTGGCAGAACCTTTGTGTTCCCATGGACCTGGGATAGTATAATAATGTAAGGAAAGACCCCACATCATATCGGCAGGAATGCGGCTCATGATGGTCTCCGTCCAGTGGTAGTCCTCTGGTACTGATGGACCACTGGCTATTTTTTTCAGATAGCCTCCGTTGTAGTTACGGCAGAAGGTCTGATAGCGGCGATAGGCTGTGGCATAGTCCTCGGCGGTGAAGTTGCCACCACAACCATAGCTCTCATTACCCACTGCGAAGAATGTCACCTTCCACGGCTCTTCACGTCCGTTCTGCTTTCGCAGTTCAGTCATCGGACTCTCATTGGGCGAGTTCATATACTCCACCCACTTCGACATCTCCTCTACCGTACCGCTACCCACATTACCGCAGACGTAAGGTTCAGTGCCCAACAGCTCGCACATATTCAGGAACTCGTGGGTGCCAAAGGAGTTGTCCTCAGTGGCATAGCCCCAGTTTGTGTTCACCATCTTGGCACGCTTCTGGCCGATGCCGTCCATCCAGTGATACTCGTCGGCGAAGCAACCTCCAGGCCATCTGAGGTTGGGGATGCGGATCTGCTTGAGGGCGTCGAACACGTCTTTTCGCACACCATCGATGTTGGGGATTTCAGAATCTTTACCCACCCAAAGGCCATCGTAGATACAATGTCCGAGATGTTCTGAGAAATGTCCATAGATGTGGCGCGAGATGGTAGTCTCTGCCCTTGATTCCTGTAGCGTGATAGTTGCCGTTCTGGCATCATCCGTGCTCTTTGTCTTTGCCTGAATGTCTGTAATGCCCAAAATGGCGCACAGAGCGATAGTGTAAATCTTTCTCATTATTTCACAAAATTGTAGAGGTGCAGCCCGTTCTCGTAATAATATTTGCAAAGATACTCATTATTCCCCGTTTTTTCGTATATTTGCAGCCATATTTAACAAAAGTTGAATAATGTCAGTGATGAACAGCAAATTGAGTATTTTAATCAATTAAGATAACTTTCTCATGCTTAAGAATGCAAATTTATTTGTATTCTCTTCGTTAATTCGAAATTTTACACTATCTTTGCATCGTGATTCTGAAAAGAGTCACCCGTAAAGGTGTGCTTAACTGCACTTAATTGGGAACGTTTTCGTAAGCCGAAAGCAGAGTCAAGTTCACTTGGACTATGCTGAGGCCAGAAAAGGTCCACGTAGTGAACTGGGTGTGAATCCCCGACTGTCCCGCAGCAGTGAACTCCGTTATGGCTCCTAAGCATAAACGCCATTAGACGATTGTCTGAGAAGGCGCTTGGGAGTGGAGGAAAGTCTGAAGACCAGCCTTTTTCGGTTAAAATGCCGCTGCACCACGATGTATGGTGTCGGCAGGCGCCAATTTAAATTTTTGTGGGTTATGAAACATGAATCAATTGTCGTCGTGTACGACAGCTGTCAGGCTATTGCTGAGGAGATAGCCGACAAGTTGGGTGCTGAAGCTGTCAGCGTCCAGAGTATGAACAACAGGCAGATTAAGAACTCTCAGAGTTTCATCCTTGCCGTCGAGTTTCAGTCTGCGGGTCAGTTGACTCCCCATTGGCTGTACGCTTATCTAAACTTTCACGCAGTCAGTCTCAAAGGGAAAAAGATCGCCGTATTCGTTACTTTGGGAAACAAACATGATGACGATCATGTAGCCAAGGAATTTTGCAACAAACTCAAAGAGAATGGGGCGCACATCGTCGGTGAGTTGCAATACGCAGGCACCCCTGAGTGGAACCTCGACAATTGGGTGTGCGCAATATCACCGAACCTCTAACCTTCAGAACCTTACCATTATGATCTACATTATCATCGTAGCCCTCGAGTTCCTGCTGGCTTTCGTCGGCGTAGGCCTACTCATTAGGCACTACAACCACAAGGCATAGCCTATCTCTTCCTCGCCCTGAAATACAGCATCGCTCCTTCAACATGGAAGTCGAGAATGTCGTAGTATGGTTCCAGCCGGTGCTTCACATCGTCGGCAGTATCGAAGGGAGGCGTGAACCATCCCATGCGAGTCATGACGGTGCGGGCGAGCCTGTCGGCAACCTTCTGCTCACCAACTACGTAGAAGCATGCCAACAGTTCACCGCCAGACTTTAGTGTACGGAGAATCTCGGCGTAAGCCTTTTCCTTGGCAGGAAACACGTGAAGTCCATTCATGCAGAGCACTTTGTCGAAGGTTCCATCCTCAAAGGGAAGTGCACCCACATCACCCTGCATCGTTTTAATGTTAGTAATACCAGCCCCACGGAATCTGTTTTCTGCCTGTTCAAGCATGTCCTGACTGTAATCCAGACAGGTAATGTCTGCCTTGGTCATACGGCGATATTTCTCTTTGGTGAATACAGCCGTGCCTACGGGTACATCAAGTAACTTGCCAGAGAAGTCATCAGAAATCCAACTGAGCACCCTGCGGGCAATCTCGTTATCATCAACACCGCCCCAGAGCAACTTGAAGTACAACTTGCTCCACCATTTACCCTGAGTAATCGCATCGTCATAAAAACTCTTGCTAAACTTGTACGATTTCTTAATTTTGTCTGACATTATAATCTTCTATTTGTTTTGACGCTGCAAAGGTACATATAATGCTTTGCAACACGATTGCAAAGACGGTATCTACAAGCAATTTCATAAGTTTTAGGTATTGTGCAATTCAGAAAAGCGCCGTACCTTTGCAGCGGAATTAGAAATTGAATAAATCATGATAAGAGGTAACATACAACAGAATGTTATGGCAAAGACCAAGGGGACTTACGTTAGCGTGAGTCCTCTTTTTTTTTGTGAACAAATTGGAATATTGTTCGTTTTTGAAAGGAGACAGATGATGCAGATAAAAAAGGATTATACGCGCGAGCAGATTGTGACGGTTGCCAAGCGGGTGTTCCTACGGAAGGGCTTCGCCAAGGCTTCTGTGCGTGATGTTGCCAAGGGCGCTGGTATCGGGTTGAGCAACATCTACAATTATTTCAACAGTAAGGACGAGATTTTCCGTCATATCGTGGCTCCGCTGATAGCGAAGATGGAAGAGATGTTGAAAGAGCATCACGACGTGAGGTATCATGAGGAGTTCCTGCGCTATGCCAATGGCGAGAGTGACGAGATGATGACGAAGCACGTGCAGAAGTACATGCAACTCATCAGCCATTACCGCGATGAACTGGAACTGATTCTATTCAAGGCGCAAGGTTCATCACTTGAAAACTTCATCGACGACTATACCGATGTATGTACGAATCAGGTCTTGGAGTTTATGGACAATTTTAAGCAGAAGTACCCTGATTACAGTACCGTCAATACTACATTCACCTATCATGTACATACGGTGTGGATGTTCAGTTTCATGTCCGAGGTCATCAAACATAAACTTAGTGCCAAGGAGATTGAAAAAGCCATCAACGACTATATCTTATTTGAATACACAGGTTGGCGAGCACTGATGAATAAACATTAAACAATAACCATTAAACATTAAATATTTGAAAATGAAGATTGAAAGGATTAACGAACTGTTCGCGCGTTATGCGGAACAGTTGCTGAGAGTCCGCTGGTGGACGCTTGGCGCATTTGCACTTGTCATTGTTCTCTCCGTGATAGGTATGAACCGCATGGTGAAGGAAACGTCGTTCGACGACTATTTCATCGAGGACGACCCCATGCTGGTGAAGACCGAGGAGTTTAAGTCGCACTTCGGCAACGACTATTACGTGGGCGTGCTCACCCAGTGCGACAACCACTTTACGAAAGAGAACCTGACAACGCTCAGGGCCCTGTCGAATGAATTGTTGGACAGTCTGTCGTATGCCGATAAGGTGACCTCTCTGACGGATATCGAGTTTATGGTGGGTAGCGACGACGGCATGACGATCGAGCAGATTGTACCCGACGAGATTCCCGATGAAGGTTCAGCGGCGATGGACAGCATCAAGGCCCGTGCCTATAGCAAGCCCCATGTGGCTCGCAAACTCATCTCCGAGAAGGGCGACCTGTCGTGGATCATGGTGAAACTACGTACCTTCCCCAAGGACAGCGTGTGGAAGAAGACCAGTACGGTGGCTCCCGACATCATTACGGGTCAGGAGGTGGAGCACATCATCAAGAAACCCGAGTACGCCTCGCTGCACCCCAAGGGTACTGGCATGCCTTACGTGACCAACTGCAAGACCGTCTATATCGGCCAGGAGATAGGGCGCCTGATGATGATTGCCACCCTGATCTGTATCGTGGTGATGCTCTGCATGACGCGCTCGTGGCGAGGTGTGGTGGCACCTATCGTGTCAGTGATTGGCGGCCTGTTTATGACCTACGGCATCGCGGGTTTCACACAGATGTACGTCGATTCGACGGTGCTGATGATTCCCACCATTCTGTCGTTTGCCGTCGCTATCGCCTACAACATCCACATCTTCTCTTATTTCCGTGGCAGGATGCGCATCCATGGCGAACACCGCAAGGCTATCGTAGAAACGCTTAAGGAGATAGGCTGGTCGGTATTCTTCTGTGGCTTCACCACCTTGGTGTCGCTGCTGTCGTTCCTGGTCATCCCCATCCGTCCGATGCATTGCGTGGGCATCATCAGTTCCATGAGTGTGCTGTTTGTGCTGCTCACTTCGCTGATTGTAACACCCGTGCTACTGTCATTTGGCAAAAACAAACGTCCCATTGAGGGCTTTACCGAAGATAGTGACACCCGATGGACGCGGGTGATGGTGCAACTGTGCGACGCCGTTCTCCGCAACCCCAAGAAGATAGGCTATTCGTTCCTCATCATCTGCATTCTGTTGTGCATCGGCCTGTGGAAGATTGAGGCCGCTTTCGACATCGAACGCACGATGGGAACCAAGGTGCCTTATGTAAAGGAGGTGATGGATGTGGGCCGCTCTGAACTGGGTTCGCTCTATTCGTATGACCTGATTGTGGAACTGCCCAACGATGACGAGGCAAAGGAACCCGCCAACCTGAAGCATCTGGACGAGTTGCAGCAACAGGTGGCAAGATACGACCTCACTAAGCGTACCACCTCGATTCTCGACATTCTGAAAGACTTGAACCAGACGCTGAACGACGGCGATACGGCCCACTACCGCATACCTGACAGCGAGGAAGAGGTGGCGCAGATGATGGTGCTCTACGAGAATGCGGGCGGCACGGAGTCGGAATATTGGATGGACTATGACTATCGCCGTCTGCGCCTGATGGTGGAGATTTCTGATTTCAACTCGGCTCAGGTGGAGCGCGAGATGGCGCAGATACAGGCCGACGCAGAAAAGCTGTTCCCTGATGCCAAAATCACGGTGGTGGGAAATATCCCACAATTTGTCACCATGATGCAGTATCTCGTCAGAGGTCAGATGCTCTCGTTTGTGATATCTATATTAATCATAGGTATTATCCTGATGATTGCCTTCCAGAGCATCCGTGTGGGGTTGATAGGATTGATTCCCAACATGATGCCGGCCGTCTTTGTGGGCGGTTACATGGGATGGATGGGAGTCCCCCTCGACATGATGACTGCTACCCTACTCCCCATGATGCTGGGTATGGCGGTAGATGATACCATCCACTTCATCAACCACTCGAAACTGGAGTACGATCGCACGCAAAACTATCAGACGGCCATCCGCCGCACCTTCCGAGTGGTGGGTGTCGCCATCGTCATCACCTCTATCATCACCTCGGCGGTCTTCGCCAGTTTCTGTACATCGGCGTGCACCATGTGTCTCAACTTCGGCCTCATGGCCATCATCGGCATTCTCTCGGCGCTTGCTGCCGACCTGCTCGTGACGCCGATTCTCGTGAATAAATGCAAAGTATTTGGTAAAAAGTAAAGAAGTAAACGATATGAAAAAGGTATTATTAATTGCAGTTTTATGCTCAATGTTCAATGTTCAATGTTCAATGGTCAATGCCCAGAAACTGACGGGGCGCGATGTGATTCAGAAAGTAAAAGATCGTCCCGATGGCGATACGCGCTACGGCGAAATGGAGTTAACACTGAGGAAGAAGAACGGCACTACCCGCCAGCGTAAGGTGACATCGTGGGCCATGGACGAGGGCAAGGACACCAAGAAGATGATGTTCTTCACCTATCCTGGCGACGTGAAAGGCACGGGTTTCTTGACTTGGGACTACGACCAGATAGGCAAGGAGGATGCCAAGTGGCTCTATCTGCCCGCCATGAAGAAGACGCGCCGTATCAGCGGTTCGTCGTCGAAGACCGACTATTTTATGGGTACCGACTTCACCTACGACGATATGGGTACGCGCCATGTGGATGAGGATACCCACAAACTGCTGCGCGAAGAGGTGAAGGATGGTCACAAGTGCTGGGTTGTCGAATCGGTACCCGTCGATAAACACGAAATCTATAGCCGCAAGGTGTCATGGATTCGTCAAGACTGTCTCGTTGCCGCCTATGTGGAGTACTACGATAAACTCAACAAACTCCATCGTGTACTTACCATCAGCGACGTGAAGCAGGTGCAGGGTTTCTGGACCATTCAGAAGATGGAAATGAAGAATGTGCAGACGGAGCATAGTACGCTGATCGTAGTGAAGAATCCCAAGTACGACATCAAGGTTGACAAGTCACTCTTCACGGTGGCGAAACTCGAGAAAGGCTTATGAGATCTCTCTTTCTCCTCGCACTATTATGGTGCATATGTCCTCGTCCTGTCGTGGCACAGGGCGAGGATTCTCTCCAAGTCGGCGTCAAGGGCTTCGTCGATACCTATCATGCACTGCGTACCGAGTCGCCTAACGATTGGATGTCGTCCAGAACACGTGTACGTGGCGAGGTGACGCTGGAGAAAGGTCATACGGGTGCTTTTGTCTCGGCCAACCTTGTGTACAACGCTATCTTGAAAGACCGTACGGGTTTCCAACTGCGCGAGGCTTACGCCTATTATTCCGATGAACACTTGGATCTGCGGGCAGGTCGGCAAATCATCGCCTGGGGAGTGGCTGACGGACTTCGTCTGACGGATATTATCTCGCCGATGGACTATACCGAGTTCTTGGCACAGGACTATGATGATATCCGCATCCCTGTGGGAGGTCTCCGTCTGCGTTACTCTCGCGAGAAATGGAGTTTGGAGGCTTTAGCCATCCCTGTCAGCAGTTTCTTTGAGTTGCCCACCGATGCCGAGAACCCCTGGTCTGTAGGGCCGCTGCCCATTGGTGACGAACCCAGTCATCGGCTCTGTAATATGGAATATGGCGGCCGTCTCTCGTTCTTCCTCAGCGGCATCGACTTCTCGCTGTCGGCTCTGCACACTTGGAATAAGATGCCGGTTGTATGTGGTGGTATCGGACAGTATCGGCGAATGACGATGCTGGGTGCCGATTGCTCGTTGCCACTCGGACGCTTTGTGGTGCGTGGCGAGGTTGCCGAGTATCTCGACGAAGCACAATCTTCTGCCAGTATGGATGTGCCCAGAGCTGCATCTACAAATGCTCTCTTAGGTATCGACTGGTATGCAGGTAATGACTGGTCGCTCTCAACCCAATATGCCCATAAATACGTGGCAAGTGGCGAGCACCGAAATTCCGGCCTCGCCACCTTCCGTATCTCCAAGGACTTGCTTCGCAACACCCTTGCTTTGCAGAGTTTTGCCTATTTCGACGTTACCAACGGTGGCATTTATAACCGCCTCAGCGCCGACTACGCCCTCAACGACCAGCTCCACGCCACTCTGGGCTACGACTATTTCCATGCCGATCGCGGCTCGTTCACGGTCTATGACAAAAACTCTGAGGTCTTCCTGAAACTGAAATACAGTTTTTGAATCGTCTCTAACGAAAAAGCCGCCGACATCACTACGGACATCGGCGGCTCCGTTCTTAGAGACCTTTTTAATCAGACCTTTTTACAACTATAGCGCAAATGGTATGCCAATACTAGCGATATTTGAATGCGTGACAATTTGTCACGGGTTACTTCGTGTTATTGAGGTCTCAAGAGATTGACATATTTGTTCCAAAACTAACTAATAGGTGAGTCCAAACTGCCAAAGAGGGATGATGTTACCGTAGCCAGTCTCAATGTCATCCTTCACGACATAGCCTTGCTCAGCACTTTGTATCTGCTTCTGCTTTTTCTTCTTGCCACCAACATGACCTACGGTCGACCTCTGTCGCGACTCGACAATATCAAAGTAAACTTTATATTGTCCTCGCTGCTCCATTGGTTCAAAGGTATAATTCTCTGCAACGAGGAAATCAGAGACGGGTGACGAGGTAATATCGTGGGCAACTCTCATCTGGTTGAAGAAGAATGTCTCGCGAATTGTTCCGATTTCAGTATTCTCTCTTCCTAATACATATATTAATGTGGGATTGTCGAGATAGACTTTATCTACTTTCCCAAGTCCTTGTATGCCGCCTGTACTTTCACGAAGTTGGCCGATGAGTCCGGCTTTTTCCAACCATGTGCACAGGTCGGCAATGCTGTTGCGTGAAACCTCTAACTGTCCGCCAATCTGTGTGAAGTTTGGCTTGAATGGTGCCGCCTGCGCAATGATTGCCAGCAGTCGCTTGAGCCTCGGGATGGCCGAGGCCGGTGCGGGGATGCTGCATGATGTCGAGCAGAATCTTCGTCGCCTTCTTGAAGAGTTGCGGGTTCGACTTCTTCCACTTGCGCAGCGTGCGGTCAGCCTCCTTGGAATATTCAATCGTGTAGGTCATAGGCTGTCGAAGTAGCGCTGCATCTCCTCGGGGGTGCTGCACTTGATGGTTTCGCCCTTGGCCATTTCGCGGCGTGCCTTGTTGATGGAGCGGCGCATGGCGGGCGTGATGGTCTTGTCGTCGCTGATGGTGGCCACGCGCACCGACGCAATGCCGCGTATCAGTTTCAGTGCCCGCTTGATGTCGGCCACGAGCGCATTGTCCTCCAGCGTGATAATCATCTGGGCTGGGTTGGGGATGGATGTCGTTGTTGCCATAATCGTTTTGCTTTTAATTCTGCGTGCAAATATACGAAACTTTCTGCAAACTTGTTCTATTTCCCCCTCGAAAAATTAACAAATCGTCACGAAAAAGGGCGGGAAATCGTGGCGTACATCGGCTTCTTCCGATGGATATGTTCTATTTGCTTATGAATGTCCCGTCTTGATGCTCATCCTGCCATCGTTGTTCCGCCTCAGAACCGGGCTTTGTCATGTAGTAAAGACAACAGTCATCACCAGAAGCAAGGGTCTTGTTTCGATGAAGAATGGCTCCCATGGCCTCGAATGTGATTCATAAATGGCAAACCACACCATTCCACCAACGAGATTCTTCTTCAGGCTGTTTTCACAGTAACTGCCTATGGAGGGAGTGGACGTCAGAATATCGCCGAACCTTTCCTTGGCTGCTTTACGGAGCTGGTGAAAATCCCATTCAGGATATTCAGCCCGTAAAACTTTGTAGCATGTGCCTTGCATGAAATGCCACATCAGCCTGTCTGTCAAAGTATATTTCATTTTTTGTTATGGTTTTACACCAAGAATCGTGGCGTACATCGGCTTCTTCCGATGGATTTCCGTCTGCGCGAACCCGGCATCGTCGAGCAGAGCCTTCAGCTGTTCTGGTGTGTAGGCGGTCATTCCCTCCACGAAGTTCGTCCACTTAGAGTCGGCATCGACTACTTCGACCATGATGGCAAAACGTCCACCAGGCTTCAGCACCCTGTGAATGCCCTTCACACAGCCTGGCAGATTCGGCCAGAAATAGACCGTCTCGATGGCCGTCACAAGGTCGAACATCCCTTCTTCGTAAGGCAGTTCAGCAGCAGTTCCTTTCTGGACGAACACCTGTTTGTCGAGCACGTCGGCATTGCTTTCACGAGCCTTTGCCACACTCTCGTCTGAGATGTCGATTCCATAGACCTTAGCACCTTTGCTTCTCTTGAGAAGCCGTTGTAGTGTTTTGCCGCCGCCGCAACCGACGTCGAGCATCGTCCAGCCATCCTGAAATTCGATGAGTCCCAGCCCCCAGTTCGTCAGCGGAGCATGCGTCAGATTCATAAATTTCAGCATAGCTCGTCCCATCCGTCCTTTCGGGTGGGCACAATTGGTGAAAAACTTCTTTAAAAGTCCCATAACATGATTCTTTAAAATAGGGTGCTTACCTCACGGCTCGCACCCTTCTAACTAAACTAAACAAATACTCTTTATGAACTCATTAAGTGTTATTGTGCATGCTGGCATTTATCGCACCTGCCTTTACACGCAGTCTTTCGTTCACAATAGCGCTCACATTGTGCACAGAGGTCATAGCCCAGCATGGTGCCGAGGATAAAGTCCTCCTCAGGCGTCAGTTCGTTGAGCGGACGGGTGACAATGAGGCGAATGGCGTTGAGACATTCTTTGCGACCGATATAGAAATTCAAGTTGTTCTTGCCTGCAGGCTGTAAAACGAAGTCCAAGTTCTGACTGCAAAGCCGTTTGGTAGCATAGGCCTCATATTGCTTCGGGCAAGTAAATAGCACCATCTGACGTACCCCCTTTTGGAGTTCGTAGATATGGTTCATCAACACCTTCATCTCAATTGGCATCATCTCAGTTTGTCTCATAGCGCTAAATATTATAGATTAGGTGAAATCTCGGCAATCCACGCATCGATACGTGTATCCGTCTTGTCATCCTCGTTCACGTCGTCGAGGGGCAGACCGATGAACTTTCCGTCAATAACGGCCTCCGAGTCATCGAAGGTATAGCCGTCTGTTTCTACAGCACCTACAAACTGAGCCCCACTCGACTTAATGGCGTTATAAAGTTCACCGATACCACCTACGAAGGTGTCACTATAGCTCTCACAGTCGCCACACCCGAAGAGGGCGATGGTCTTGCCTGAGAGGTCGGCACCCTGCAGCACCTTCAATCCGTCGTACCAGTCATCCTGCAACTCGCCTGCGCCCCATGTCGAGGTGCCAAGGATCAGGTTCTGGTTGGCATTCACCACGTCGGCTGTGAGATCCTGCACATTAATGGCCTCACAACCCAATTTCTGGGCTATCTTCTCTGCGATAGCCTCGCACGTTCCTGTCGAGGAACCGTAAACTACAATTGTCGCGTTCATTTCTATCTTATCTTAATGGCTAAAAATCTGGGTGACAAAGTCAGTGCAAACCGAGCGCAGAGAGCCTGCTCTTTGCCGAGGAGCCGCCTGACTTCGCAATGTGATCAAAATCACGCTGCAAAGGTACGACGAAAATCCCGACGGCGCAATACTCAAAACAGAGTGTTTTACCGTCGGGATATGTAGGGTCTCTAATGAAATGCGATTAGCAAGAAGTAGGTATCACTTGATGGTTGGGTCTTTTGGCAGATAATCCATTTTACTTTCTTATGAATTTATTCTCTGATTCCGGCATTTCAGCTGCAGTATAGCGTTCCACCGTCATGTGGAGGTCATACATTAGGAGAATAGTCTCCTTATTTACAATTCATATCTGGCTAGGTTGCTTTCAAGTCTTCACATCACATGGTGGCCGTGAGAAATGTGGCATTTCCAAAAATGTAAAGGACATTCTCGCAGGCAGGAACGAGGATGGTTTCACCTTGGCTGATATGGATGCCATTGATGTTGGCCTCACCCCAGAGGCACATCACAATGACGAAGGAGTCGCAGTGGAAATCGACCTGCTGCGCCACTTGGACGACTACACGATGTACCACGAAGTAAGGACAGTTAATAAGCTGGCTGGTGGGCTTTGTTGAGTCATACGACGTGCGGTACTCTGGCCACACCTGATAGTCGATGGCGTCCTTGGCCTGTTCGATGTGAAGTTCTCTCGGATTGCCGTGGGCATCCTTGCGTCCGAAGTCATAGACGCGGTAGGTGATGTCGCTGGTCTGCTGTATCTCTGCGAGGAAATTGCCTGCACCAATGGCATGAAGACGACCTGCGGGAAGGAAGTAGAGATCGCCCTCATGAGCTTCGTGGGTGGCTATGACATCTTGCATCGGCGAATGGCCGTTTACGGGTTCGGCAGTAGCAAGCTGCTCATATTCTTCGGGGGTGATGCTCTTCGACAGACCAGCATAGATCTTAGAGCCTACGTCGCTTTTGATAATATACCACATCTCCGTCTTGCCTGCACAGCCGTGACGCTTCATCGCCAGCTTGTCGTCAGGATGTACCTGCACGCTCAGGTCCTGGCGTGAATCGATGAACTTCACCAACAAAGGGAATTTATTGCCGAACTTCTTATACACCTTATTGCCTATCAAAAGGCCCTTGTACTTGTCGATGAGTTCAGTCAGTGTCAGCCCTTCGTCCACGTCATCTACCAGTCCGCGATTGACGGCAATGCTTTCATGACCAGGCACACCACTGATTTCCCAACTCTCACCGATGTTAGGCTGTGCAGTATAAATACCCTTGAATGGTGCTATTTGGTAACCGCCCCAGATGGTGGTCTTCAAGTAAGGTTGAAATTTATAGGGTTTCATTGTATAATTGGCCTATTTTTGATGTCTGTTCTTATTGATGAGTCTCTTGATCGTTTCCACTCTGGCACTCGTTGTCAATCCGTCTTCTGGTGTGTTCATACAGTAGTCAATGAGTCGGTCAACGGTCGAGACGGCCACATGCAGACGGGTATCGGCTGAGGCGTAATAAATAAGTACGCGCCCGTTGTCATCCTTAATCCATCCGTTTGAGAACGCCACATTCATCACATCGCCGACGTACTCATCGCACTCTGGAACAAGGAAATAGCCGCCAGGCTGGGCGATAACACGCGTAGGATCGTCGAGGGCAGTCATATACATATATAACACGTAACGCAAACCGTCGGCAGTGGCCCTAACTCCATGGGCCAAATGTAGCCAGCCCTTCGATGTCTTCAGAGGATGCGGACCCTCACCATTCTTGACCTCAGTGATTGTGTGGTAGTGACGGGCATAGATGATCTTCTCTTCCTTTACTTCCGCATGGGTGATGTCATCTACAAGTGCCCAACCTATGCCGCCGCCTGAGCCCGTATCGATGAAACCGTCCTGCGGACGGGTGTAGAAGGCATACTTTCCATCCACAAACTCTGGATGAAGTACGACATTACGCTGCTGACTCTTCGTTTTCAGGTCTGGCAGACGTTCCCATGTCTTCAGGTCCTTGGTGCGGGCGATGGCAGCCGTTGCCGTAGCAGCAGAGAGGTTGCCTGGTTGTGAGTCGTCGTGACGCTCGGCACAGAACACACCGTAGATCCAGCCGTCTTCATGCTGCGTGATGCGCATATCGTAAATGTTCGTAGCGGGAATCACGTCGTCGGGCATCGTGATGGGCTCTTCCCAGAAACGGAAGTTGTCGATACCATTAGGTGACTCTGCAACAGCGAAGAATGACTTTCGGTCTGCACCTTCCACACGGCACACCACCAAGTAACGTCCATCCAATTTGATTGCTCCTGCGTTCAGCACTGCGTTCATCATGATGCGTTGCATCAGGAAGGGGTTGTCCGGTTCCGAGAAGTCATACTTCCACTCCAACGGCGTATGCTCAGCCGTCAATACCGGGTAGAGGTATTTCTCGTAGATGCCGTTAGTGGAAAAGCGAAATGAGCCAAAGGCTACGTTTGCGTTTGATACTGTTACATTCTTGCGCACTAGCAATTCTTCATGATGTTGGCGCAAATCCTTTACTTTTTGTTCAAATGTAGTCATATTACTGGTTTTTTGCTGCAAAGGTAGATACTTTACAACAATCAACCTGCCACTATTTTAGCCATCTACGACACTTCTGATGTAATTGTCAGATAATTACCTTCGTCTTGCAGTATTTTTCACGGAATTCGGTAGGATTGCACCCTTTGCGCTTCCGAAACTGACGGTTAAAGTTGCTCAGCGTATTGAAGCCACAACAATAGCAGATCTCTGCAACCGTGTCGGAGGTGTCCACGAGTCGTCGTGCGGCATGGCCCAGACGGATGTCCCCAATATATTCCGAGAGGTTCTTACCCGTGCGATGCTTGAAATAGCGGCTGAAAGCCGTTGGGGTCATGCCGACAAGATCAGCCAACTGCTCCAATCGGATTTCATCCTTATAATGCTGGTCGATGTAGTTTCTGACCTTTAGCACACGGCGACTCTCGCTCTCCAAATCAACCTTGGCATACGATGAAGAGGATAGTTCACGGGCATCGTCAAATTTCGATAATTCATGAAGAATGGATAACAGCTCTTGAGCCATCATGAAGCTTTCCTCTATTACTGACAGACGTATCAGACGGTGATAAACTGTCATGATGGCCGGTCTGGAGAAAGCCAGTCCCTGCTTGGCTCGCTCCATCATCTTATAGATGCTCTTGAAAGGATTCGTACGGAATGGGGTGTTCTCACTCTCGAAATCTAATTTAAACTGCACGGTCACCTCGTGGATGTCGCTACTACGGCACTCATGCTGTTCCCAGACATGTTCCAGGTCTGGGCTGGTGATAAGCACCAGATCGATGTCATCAATCACCTCACTCGAATCACCCACCACGCGACAGCAGCCAGCCGCGTTCTCCACGAAGTTCAGTTCTAATACATCGTGATGATGGATAGGATAATCCATCATCTGCTTATGGCGGTCGGCCACATACATAAAATCATGTACACCCAATGGTGCAATTTCATGAATAACCTTTGTTTCCATCTTGCTTAATACTGGATATCTTTGAATTCGACATTGACACACCCTCATTGATTTTATTTAGCGCCGTCGTGACTCGGCATGGGCCGAGGATGCTACTTTCGTAGTAACGTAGCCCGTCGAGGATTTTGGGGATAAAGTTACTTCTCAAACTTGATCTTCTTGTAGAGTTCGGGCCTGCCCTTGGCGCTCTCTGGGAGGAAATGGAGACGGACACCCTTGATATGCTTGCTGGGCTTGAAGTCCTCGGGGACATCCACCTTGTCGCTTTCGATCTCGAGTTTCATCAGACCGAAATCCTTGAGGCGCACCTTGTCGCCCTCATGGAGATGACGGTTGATGACGTTAGCGAGTTTCCACGCCACAGCCTCGACGGTGCCTTTACTATAAGGTTCGTCCGCGCATACCTCTTTAATCAATTGCTCTGTCTCGACGGTCTGTTGATGACGCGCTACGGCCTTGTACTTGCCGAACGTGGAGAGCGTCGGCTTGGTTTCTTTCTTTAGTTCGTATTTCATAATAGTTTGTTTTTTTAGTTTTTAGGGTATCAGGGTGACAGAAGACCGACGTACAGGATATCTGCACCCTTTTTATAAGGTGTCAAGGGTGACAGAAGGGTGTCAACTTTTCAGAGCCACCAGATAGCAACGTCGCTTCTCACCTTTCCCCTTCTGATAACCCTTCCGATGGAGATAAGTGCCTAAGAGCGTGGCATTTGACTGGGTAACGACATTCACTTTCTTCTGGTTGCGGATACGTTCAAGGATCTCCGTGGGACTCTGCAGCAACACCTCGTCACCCCCCTGGGGCTGACGGAACATATCCTCGAAGAGCGCAATCACATTGGGCACCTCGTAGTAGTCGGCATTTTGTTCGATGATCCGTTGTTCGCGATCGCCTGTGAAGGCATACTCCTCGCCGTGCTCGATCTCATAGACGATCTGCGCATAGAGTTGCGGATAATCGATGGCCTTGTCGCCCGTCGAGTCAGTGTCGATGACTTCATTCACCTCGATCATGAGATAGCGGCGCGAGCCTGAGTCATCCTTCAGCGGCATCAGCGAATTGGTGGTGGCGCAGAAGGCGGCATAACGCTGACTCTGTTCGAAAGTGGTCGAATACAACTTGCGCTCCTTCACGTCCGTACGCTGGATGAGGTGTTTCAGGAAGGCCGTCTGCGACTTCGAGATCTGATCGTACTCGTCGATGTTGATGAGCAGGAAGCGGGAGAGCGCCCTGAGGGCCTCCTTTTTGTTGGTGAAGTCAATGCGGTCGATATAGAACGGCATCAGTTCGCGAGGCAACAGCATCCGCATGAAGGAAGACTTGCGGGTGCCCTGCGCGCCCACCATCATCAGCACCATCTGTGCTCCATAGAGCGCATCCTTGCCAGTGCGCCACTGGCTCACCATCGAGCGCATCCAGATCTTGAAGTTCTCGCGCCAGCCAGGCGTCTGGGTCTTCACACGATCTGCCAACTCACCGAGTCGATCCCTGCCGTCCCATTTGGGCAGGGCTGAAAGCCACTCGCGAACGGGGTCGTACTCATTGATCCACTCAGAGACGAGGATGCGCTCTAAGTCCTTGGGCCACACCTTGATACCCTCACGGATGGCCTCGTTGTTGATATCATTCTGCGCCTCCTGGGTCAGCGGCTTCCACGAGAGTTGGTAACGATGCTTCTCCTGATACTCGATGTCACCCGTCACACGGTTTCGACGGAACATATAACGGCGCTTCAGGAATTCCTCGAGCAACTGCTGGTGCATGAGTGACTTCTCTATCGGATTCGTGCGACCCAGACGGTGCTTCTCGTAGGCATTGTTGAACGACGAGCGCACTAGGATGTCCTTCTGGAAGAACTCCGTCAGGCGGACGGTCAGTTTCGTGGCCAGTTCCTTGTCGATCCCTGCCTGACGGCACTTAGTAGCCAGCCTCATCAGGTACTCCTCCTTATCCATGTCCTCGCCAAAGGCCAGTTCCCGACAGATAAAGTTGTACTTCGTGGCATCCATCTCGCGACGCGTATAGCCAGGCAACAGCTCTGTGTCAAGGCTCGTTTCCGTAGGCTCAGCCACGATCTGGGCCGTCTCGTTTGTTAGCGGTTCCGTGGGCTGAGCCATCTCGATGGGTTTCGCCTCTGGATGATAATAAGCCTGAGGATCAAAGGAGATACGGAAATGCTCCGTACCGTCGTGGACCGTCTCTTCCACCTTGACACCTGTTGAGGCCAAGGCATATTCCGCAGCCCGCTTGTAGGCATATTGCTGGAACAGAGCCACTTGTGCAGCTTCCGTAGGCAGTCCTCCACCCACGAGACGATAGGGGATAAGCACCTTCAGCGACTGTCCGCTGGTGCCCACAAACGACATCAGCGTCTGTTCCCACAGGTTCACCAGTGAGCGCAGTCTCTCCAGCACCTCGACACCCCCATCCACACGGAACGAGAGTAGCACCAGACCCGTATAGCCGCCCTTCTCGCCGATGGCAGGCATCACTTTCGGCAGTTCCCCCGCTGCCAGCGGGCCACTAACCATGCCGCCTGTCATAGCGACCTCGCCCAATCCCCTCACAGCCTCAACCCTGTGACGGTATTTGCCCTCGCGCGTCCAGTCGAGCACGTCTTCGAGCGTTACATATTTCTCCTTCCGTTCCTGGCGGTAGAGATACTGCATGAAGACCTTAGTTGTTTCATTCATAAGCTTAGTGTTATTCATTATCGATTACTTCCCAGCAAACACCATGCCACTTTCCACTCAATTCTCTCGAGAATTCAATGCTTTAACACTGCTTTTACAGTAAAAAGAGGCACTTTACGCGTCAATTCTCTCGAGAATTTAACACTCCGAAGGCTCCTGAAAAATCTGCCAGACTGTCCCTCTGCCAACCTGTCACCCTCCCGTCACCCTTGACACCCTATAAAAAGGGTGCAGATGTCCTGCACATCGGGCTTCTGTCACCCTGACACCCTCAAACGCAAAAAAGCGCGACACATCACGAGCCGCGCCTTTACCTAAACAATTACCTAACTATTAACTAAAACCAATAGCTAAAAACTAACGATAAACCTAAGTATGAATTAAAATCTCTGGTGTACAAATCAGATTGACATCAGGTACTCGATGCTGTTCATGGCCAGCTTCAGAACGTTACTCTGGCAAGAGTTGTTCTTGGGGTTAGCACTGATGTCGGGTGTGCCGTCCTCATTCTTCATGGAGAACTCACAACCACCGTTACCAATGCAGAGTACAGTACCTGCTCCTTTCTGGAATCCTTCTGGTGCCTTGTCGGCACCCTTGGCCTCCCAGACATTAAGCTGAGAAACCCATGATACCTGTGAATCCCATGTACCGAGCGGATAGATGCCGTAGTCGTTGGTCAGGACATTATAACACTCCTCGGTATTGTTGTCCAATCCTGTCAGGTTAGTTGGAATATCGAAGAACAAACAGTTGTGGTCCTCGGTCCAGCCTGCGCCCTTCATGGCGATGCCAACAGGACATGTATCACTCAGTTTCTCAGTGGGTATTCCTGCATAGATGGCATGGGTGCTGAAGTCCTTATAGAAGGAACCAGTATTCACGCAGACACCCATCTTCCACACATCACCGTTCATTCCACCGACACCACAACCGAAGGCATTGCTAACACCACGAAGCAGTGAGGTTGGGAGACGGTTGATGGCACCGATGTAAGGTACGGCATGTGACCACAGCAACAGGTTGCCACCATTCTTTACATACTGCTCAATGCAGGGTGCTGCATTCCTGGCTATGTCGGAGAAGTTCCAGATGTCATCAGCATTGCCTGTCTCGATGTCGCGCAGCCAGAATAGCATGCGATAGTCTGCGATATCCTCTACCGTGCTGATATTGCCAAAATAGACATATTCGCCTTTGGGATAGTTCTCCTGGAACCACAGCCATGCACTGGCCTCATCATCGTCACCATTGGCAACGAGCTCTTCAGGTGTAGCATATTCAGAGAGGAAAGCAGGAATCTTACCGCCAATCTTGGCAGAGGCTCCAACAGGCAAGGCCTTGCCATCGTTGTTCTGGGCGATGACAGTAGCCTCGAAACGATCCCTCATCAGCACATTCTCCAATACGTATGAGGTACTGTTGACGGTGGTGTTCACTATTTCTTCCGTGCTGTTCTTCACCACCTTCAGGATATACGATGTGGCATCAGGGCTGGCAGTCCATGAGATCTGTAGGTTATGCTGATCATCGGAAATATCAATCTGGTCGATCTTCACCTCGCTCGGTGTCGTAGCACCGAGACGAGTGTAGGATGTCATCACGCCGTTAGAGATGGCCTCATCGTTGGCATACTTGAAAAGGAACTCATAGAGTTGGTTGGTCTCTAGGTTCTTTAGTGTGAAGGAACCTGATGGACAGGGGGTAAGTGCCTGCTGCTGGGTGCCGTTCTTATATACTGCGACGTTCATCACCGCACCATTGTTGCTTGCAGGCCATGTCAGCGTGTAGTCGTAATTGTTCTCACCGATGAGGGCACCGGCTATCTGTGACACTTCAGGACTGCTCAACTTCATTTCGCCAGAACCTGGAAGGTCTCTGTCCTGACAAGCAGTGAAACCACAGATGACGCAGATGACGCAGAAAAAATTATATATAGATTTCATAACTCTAAACTCTTAATTATCAATTATCAATTTTCAATTATCAATTAATCAGTATCCCTTGTTCTGATGATAGAGTCCCTGAACGTAGTTCATCTGGTTAGATGCGATAGGGAAGTACTCATTCTTGCCAGCCGTGAAGAAGGCATCCTTGTAATACAGGCCATAGGTCTGTCCATCGTACTCGTCTGTGACCTCAGTCTCAAAGTACTTGTTGAGGGTCGTAGAAAGCAGACCCCAGCGACGCAGGTCGAAGAAGCGGTGTCCTTCCATGGCCAACTCTACACGACGCTCCCAGCGCAGAGCCTTACGGGCATCATCCTTTGAAGCGAAACTACCATAGAGAGCGATGTCGCACTGGTTTCTTGCATAACTGATCAGAGAAGTACCACTGATATCCCTCTTGGCACGTTCGCGGATGGTA
>Ga0265301_10000602_pt1 | contig 50473 bp, 36 predicted proteins | sample AusTroGonzalo_MG_2_FD_193488 | JGI IMG/M metagenome (GOLD analysis project Ga0265301, IMG submission 193488) | Bovine rumen microbial communities from tropical cattle in Woodstock, Queensland, Australia - Gonzalo_04 | ecosystem: Host-associated > Mammals > Digestive system > Stomach > Rumen ... | reverse complement strand
TCCGATCTATTTGAATAAGTTTGCGATGGTGTCTTGTGGGAGGATGGAGACGATGAGATGACCGTCGGGAGTGTAGTTGGGCGAGGTGGTGGCGAAGAGCTGTTCTACGAGGTCGTGCATCTCACGGTCTGTGAGCACCTGGCCGGTGGGAATGGCAGCAGCCCGCGCCATGGTAAGGGCCATCTGCCCGAAGAGCTGCTCAGCCGAGAGCGAGCCGCGGTCGACAGCCGCCGCGAGCAGTTCGCCCAACAGGCGCTGGATATCTACGCCCTCGAAACCGGAAGGGTAGCCAACGATGGAGATGGCACCGCCGCCGAGGTCGTTGACATCGAAGCCGAAGCGCTGCAGCTGGGGCTGGATATCGATGAAGGTGGCGACATCGGTGGCCGCGAGCTCCATGACCTCGGGGAAGAGATAGCGCTGCGAGGGCAGCGGGGCACTCTCCAACTGTGTCATATAGCGGTCGTAAAGGACGCGGACGTGGGCACGGTGCTGGTCAATGAACATCAGCCCCTCTTCGACAGGGGTGAGGATGTAAGTGCCAAGATATTGGAGAAAAGAGCCAGCAGAGCCAGCAGACCCATCCCCAACCCCTCCCGTTAGGGAGGGGAGCTGGTCCTCGGGTTGGGAAGGGTCTTTATATAAGAGTTCCCAGTTCTGCGAAACTTTATTTCTTGGAGTTGTATAGCCGTCTGCGCGCCAGCTCTCCCCTCCCTCAGGGGAGGGGTTGGGGGTGGGTCTTTCGGGGCTAGTTTCAAACGGATTGAATGTTGGATTGACCTTGACAGTGGGCGGCTGCAAGGGCTTCTGATGACTGGTGTCAAGAGGATTGAAGACAGGTATGTCAGCAGGACGTCCTTCGGTGTCAAAGTCGATGGTGGGAATGGCGTTGAAGCGTCCCAAAGACTCGCGGACAGCCGCCAAGAGTATTTGCCAGATGGCCAGTTCGTTCTCGAACTTGATCTCAGTCTTGGTGGGGTGTATGTTCACGTCTATCTCGGCGGGCGGCACATCGAGATAGATGAAATAGGGCACCTGCTCGTCGGAGGGTATCAGTCGCGTAAAGGCCTCCTGGACGGCACGGTGGAAATAGGGATGCCGCATATAGCGGTTGTTGACAAAGAAGAACTGCTGCGCGCCACGCTTGCGTGAGGACTCGGGCTTACCCACGAAACCGCAGATACTGACCATCGGCGTGGTGACCTCTACGGGCAGGAGCTGGTCGGAGAGGCGGGAGCCGAAAACGCTGGAGATGCGCTGCTTGAGGCTGGAGGGCGTGAGGTTCAACAGGGTGGCATCGCCGTGCTTGAAGGTGAAGGCGATGTCGGGATGCACCAGTACGATGCGCTCCAACTCGGTACTGATATTAGAGAGTTCCGTCTGGTTGCTCTTCAGGAACTTACGACGTGCAGGGACATTGAAGAAGAGGTTCTTGACCAAGAAGTTGGAACCCACGGCACAGGCTGTAGGTTCTTGGCTGATAATGCGTGAGCCCTCCAGAACGAGATGGGTGCCGAGGTCCTGATCGGCCATGCGTGTGGTGAGCTCCACCTGTGCCACAGAGGCAATGGAGGGAAGCGCTTCGCCACGGAAGCCCATCGTGGTGAGCGTGAAAAGATCGGCGGCCTGCAGAATCTTGCTGGTGGCGTGGCGCTCGAAGGCCATGCGGGCATCGGTCTCACTCATCCCCTTGCCGTCATCAATGACCTGCAGGCTGGTGCGCCCAGCATCTACAGCAATGATGTCGATGCGATGTGCTTCTGCATCTACAGCGTTCTCTACCAACTCCTTGACGACGGAGGCGGGACGCTGAATGACTTCGCCAGCAGCTATCTGGTTGGCGACGGAATCGGGGAGAAGGTGAATGAGGTCCAAGTTTTAGTTGAGAGTTTAGAGTTTAAAGTTTAGAGTTCCTTACTAAAAGCGAAAGCTACCGGTGAGGAGATAGTGCCAGAGGATGAGGAGGACGACGATGATGGCGATGGCGACGCCTGGGTGCAGGCGACGGCGGTCGGGGTCGGCCTTCTTGAGGTTTTTGGCAAACTTGCCACGATAGGATGCTATGTCGGGCTTATATTCGGGGGTCTCGCCACGCTCTATCTGCTCCTCACGCTTCGCCTCCTCGACGAGGCGGTCGAGTTTCTCCTGACGTTCGGAGGTGTAGATGTGGATGCCACGGAAGCGGCGGGGTTCACGGGTTGAAAAGAGAGCCATATCTTGAGAGTGAAGAGTGAAGAGTGAAAAATGAAAAGGGAAAATGAAAAGGGAAAAGGGAAAGGGAAGGATTAGGGGTTAGTGGCGGCGGGAGGATTCTCTGCAGCAGGAGGATTCTCAGGAACGGGAGGATTATCTGCGGCAGGAAGATTTGCAGCAGCAGGAGGATTTGCAGCAGCAGGAGGATTTGCAGCAGCAGGTTTCTCTACCTTGCCTTTGTCGCGGTTCCGCTTGGGACCACTGTGGCGGATGGAGGGCTTGAGCTCGGTGCCGGGTTTCTTGGGACGCCACTCGAAGATGTCCTCCTTGCTGACAGGACGGACATAGTCGAACCACTGGAAATTAGAGAGGTAACGCAGGTCGGGGGTGACGAGCGCTAAAGGATGCAGACGCCCTTCGGACTGACCATCGAACATGATCTTAGTGACTTGACGATCGGCCATATAGAGGTTGAGGAGGGAACCCTCTGCGTGGAGGAGCCCTATCATCAGGCTGTCAGAATCATAGGGATAGTAGTTCGTCAGCACGTTGCCGGCAGTGACGGTCAGGTACATCTCGCCTTCGCGGAAATAGGAGCGCATGATGTTGCCCGTGACCTGATTGTAGCAGAGAGAGTCCAGCTGCTCAACGGAAAGGGCCTGACGGATGACATAGGTAGAATCAATCGTGGAATCATTCACCCACGCCCTGATGACCTCGCCCAGCAGCTGTTGCCCGTCCTGCCACACGATGGGATCGCGATACATTGACAGCGTGGAGTCAAGGGAGAGATAGACCATGGAATCGCACACAGCCTGCAAGTCGCGCCGGAAAGCCCGCACATGGTGGTAGGCACGCATCTCACGCCATACGCTATCGGTATTAATGTCGTAGGTGAAGAGCTTGAAGGTGTCGGCATGAATATAGAAGCTGTCGCGCTGTGAGAAGTCTATGAGCACGGCACTATCCGTAGCCTCGGCATAACCAATGGAATCGGCATAGAGGGCATAGTGGCTGGTGAGCATGTTCTTATTGACCTGGTCAACGCTGACGACATTGCCGAAGCCCTTGGAGATGGCCCCTTCGCCGATGTAGTCAAGGCTGTCGGCTGTCACTGTGCGCCCCTTGTTGCTGACGATGGAACGCTCCAGAAGATGGGCGCGGTCGGTGCGGGTGTCGTAAGTGCCTCGCTCACTGTAGATATGGTTGTCGCCATTGTCGATATTGGAGGGGCCCACGATGCGGGCAATCTCGGTGCCGGTGTTGTAGTGGAGGGTATCGCTGATGAGCGTGAAGCGAGGATTCTGCAAATCTACATTGTAGTTGAAGATGGCCTCGCGCGTAGCAGGACTGTACTGACCCCATTCGCTGGTGAGCGTGTTCTCATTATCCACGAGCTTTCCGCCCTGGAAGAAGTAACCGAGGTTGTAAAGGCGGTCGTAGTCAAGACTGTCGCAATAGAGGCGGCTGTCATAGTGCTCCAAGACGACATTGTAGCGCGCCATCGCCAACTGGTCGAAGCCGTCGTAGTAGAGGACGTCGGAGTTGAGGATGAGCGTGTCGGCCTGGTTCATCACCACATGACCGAAAGCATCGAAGGAGTTGCTGGCCTCGTAGTACAAAGCGCTGTCACAGGTGAGGATGACATCGTCGTGGCGGAAGCGCACATGACCCACCAGGATCTGCGCCTCACGATGCACACGCTGGTTGAAGTAGAGCTCATCAGAGTGCAGGAGGATGATGCGGCTGCCGCCTCCCCTACCCTTCTTGGTGTTGCCGCCTTTCACTTTCTTCTGCTTGACAGGGGCAGAAGCAGACTCAGAAGCAGACACACGCCCCTGTCCCTCGCCATAAGGAATGGGAACAGACACACTCGCCAAGGAACAAAAGGCCGTCAGCAAGGCTATGAGGATAAAGGGAGTTCTTCGTTTCATCAGGAAATTCTCCCCTCGCCCTTTGGAGAGGGGTCGGGGGTGAGACTTCACTCCTTCACCCATCCCGGGTACTGAAAGTCACAGTTCACCCAGTCGGGGTTGATACGGATGTAGGTGGAACGTTGCTTGTCACGAATCCATTCGTTGAGGAACTCCTCGGAACGATGGCTGCGCACAATCTGACTGAGAATCTGGAAATCCTCAGTGATGGTAGCGGTATGTGCCTTGATGCGGTTCTTGAGTTTGATGATACAACACTGCTCCTTGCCTTTCTTGTCAATCATTGTGAAAGGCTTGGAAATATCGCCAACCTCCATGCTCTCCACGACACGGGCAATCTCTGCAGGCAGCTCACCCATCTTGAAACGGGATGTGCGGATGCGTTTACCTGTGGCTTCGTCCTGCGTGACATTAAACATCAGACCTTTATTGGCACGGGAATCGACATCGTCGGAGAGCTGGGAGGCAGCCACCTCGAAAGTGAACTTGCCACTACGGATGTCCTGGGCAATAGAATCCAAGCGCACCAGAGCGGCATCAATATCAGCCTGTTCCACACGCGGTTTCTTGAGGATATGGCGCAGCTTGAGCTTATCACCCCGCTTATCCACAAGTTGGATGATGTGGTAGCCGTACTGTGACTCCACTATCTTCGACACCTTCTTGGGGTCGTTGAGGCCCCACGCCACGTTAGCGAAAGCGGGATCCAAATCCATCTTACCCATATAATCCATCTCACCGCCCTGACGTGCAGAGCCCGGGTCCTCGCTGTAGAGGATGGCCAGTGTGGAGAAGCTGGAGGAACCGCTCTGAATGCGCTCCGCATACTCGCGCAGGGTGGACTTCACACGCTCTATCTCCTCCGGTTGGATGCGCGGATGTTCTGCCAGCAGCTCCACTTCCACCTGTGTGGAATGAGGGGCAGCGAGTCCTCGGGGACATCCTTGAAGAAATGGCGCACCTCGGCTGGTGTCACCTGAATGTCTTTGGTGAGGTGTTCACGCACGAGCTCCATAATTTGATTGTCTTTCACCAAGTCATGGGTCTCCTCGCGGATCTGCGCCATCGTCATATTACGATACTCCTCGAGTTTCTCCTTGGAGCCTGCGGCCTGCACCCATTGGTTGATTTGTGCCTCCACATAGCGGTTGACATCGTCCTCGGAGACCTCAATACTATCGATTTGCGCCTGATGAAGGAACAATTTCTGGATGGCCAGATTCTCGGGGATGATGCAGTAGGGATTGCCGGTGACACGTTGCATCTGTACACGAACTTTCTCTACGTCGCTACGCAGGATAGCCTCATCGCCAACGACCCAGATAACCTCATCCACGACATTACCCGGCGACTGCGCAAAAGACAGCATTTGTGCTCCCATGACCAGGAGCACAAATGCCATGAAACGTTTGATGTGAGCAAATATCATGAGATCAATGCTTGTTTACGGTGTTTAATGCTTCCTTGAAGACCTCGAAGGGATAACGGCGACGCAGTTCTTCCACGAACTCCTGCTCCTTGACAGCCTGATAGTCGGCTACGACCTGCGCACTAACATCCGTCCACAGCTGCGGACCTTTCTTGAGCTTACGTCCGATGAGGCCCACGGCGGGGTATTTGGCGTTCACATGGGTCTTGCCCTCCTTCACACCAAAGGCGAGGGAGTCCACCATGGCATTCTCGCCCTGCACAAAGACACGACGGTCGAAGCGCACCTGCACACTGTCCTTATTGAACTGTGTCTTCACGATGGAAGCCCACTGGTCCTCGGCCTTACCTTTCAGGGTCTTCTGCACCTGCTGGAGAACAGTGGGACTAACAGCTTGGAGGAGTGCACCAGCATAGTGAGGTTTGTCGTAGGCGTAGGCTTTCTTGTTCTGTTTGAAATAACGCTCCAAAGCAAGAGTGTCCTTGGAAGCGGGCTCCCACACCTGACGTTGGCAGATTTCATAGAAGAGTAAGCCGTCGTGGTACTCCTGCACCAGGAACTTCAGCTCGTCGTCCTGTGCACACAGGCGTGCCGTCTCCTCGTCCATCACCTGCTCCAGGGTTTTGCCTGTCTGCTTGGAGATGCTATCGACGAGTGTATTGGCGATGCGGTCCTTCATGCCGCGCTGCTCTAGGAACTGACGGATTCGGGGAGCCAACGTGTCATATGGCTCCAAAGGCTTCTTGTCCATGAGCTTTAGGATGTGCCAACCCACGGTGGAGAGCAGCGGCGCTGCTACCTCATCCTTCTGCAGGGCATAGCAGGCATCTTCGACCTCCTTGAGTAACTGCTTGGGGCCAATCCAGCCGATGACGCCGCCGCGCTGGGCGGTGCCAGGGTCCTCGGAGACTTTGGCGGCCAGAGCTGCGAAATCCTCACCCGCCTGCAAACAGGCATAGATGGAATCGATGCGGGCTTTGGCCACCGCCTGTTGTTCGGGCGTAGATTGCTGGATGACACGCAAGAAAATGTGTGCGGGCAGGAGTAGCTCCTTGCCTTCGAGCTGTTCCAGCATCTTGTCATAATAGTTACGGACCTCCTGTTCCTCTGCCGCGGGGGAGACGAGTAACGGACGGATTTGCTGGTCGCGATACTCGCGGAACTCCTTCTGATAACTGGAGAGGGTGTCGAGGCGTGCATCCAGGGCGGCCTCTACTTTCAGCTTGTAGTTGATGAAGAGATCCACATATTCGTCAACGGACTTCTTGTCGATGACACCTTCTGTGTTGTTCTTGTTGTAGTTGTATTCAAACTCCGAACGCAGCACGTCCTTACCGTTGATTCGCATGACGATAGGATCCTGTGCAACAGCAGTCTGAGAGATGAGATAAAAGACAAAAGATAAAAGATAGACGAATCTTTTCATTGTTTCCTAGAACTTTAAACTTTAAACTAATAAGGTCACTGCGGCCTACTATAGTTCGGGGCCTCACTAGTGATCGTGATATCATGGGGATGACTCTCCAGCACACCAGCATTGGTAATGCGAACGAACTTGGCATGATGGAGGTCGTCGATAGTGGCGGCGCCACAATAGCCCATACCGGAGCGCAGGCCGCCCACGAGTTGGTAGATGACCTCCTGCACCGTGCCCTTGTAGGGGACGCGGCCGGCAATACCTTCGGGCACCAGCTTCTTGACATCCTTCTCGCAAGCCTGGAAGTAGCGGTCCTTGCTGCCATTCTCCATGGCCTCGAGAGAACCCATGCCACGGTAGCTCTTGAATTTACGTCCGTTGAAGATGATGGTGTCACCCGGGCTTTCCTCGGTACCAGCCACCAGCGAACCGATCATCACGCAGTTACCACCAGCGGCGATGGCCTTTACAATATCACCGGAGTAGCGCAAGCCACCATCAGCGATAAGGGGCACACCCGTACCCGCGAGAGCGTTGGCCACGTCATAGACGGCAGAGAGCTGGGGAACACCCACACCGGCTACCACACGCGTGGTGCAGATAGAGCCGGGACCGATGCCGACCTTGATGCCATCCGCACCAGCTTCCACCAGCATCCGGGCAGCATCGCCAGTGGCTACATTGCCAACCACGATATCTACATCCGGGAAAGCACGTTTGGCTTCCTTCAACTTTTCAATAACGCCCTTGGAATGGCCGTGTGCTGTATCGATGACGATAGCATCGGCGCCAGCCTCCACGAGAGCACTGATGCGTTCCAGCGTGTCCACGGTCACACCTACGCCAGCCGCCACGCGCAGACGGCCTTTCTCATCCTTGCATGCCATAGGCTTGTCCTTGGCCTTGGTGATATCCTTATAGGTAATCAGACCGATAAGGTGGTTCTCATCGTCCACCACCGGCAATTTCTCGATTTTATTCTCCTGCAGGATCTGTGCCGCAGCGATGAGGTCGGTCTGCTGGTGCGTGGTCACCAGATGATCCTTCGTCATCACCTCGGCGATGGGACGTTCCACACGACGTTCAAAGCGCAAATCGCGGTTGGTGACAATCCCAACGAGATGATTCTCAGCATCCACCACAGGGATACCACCGATGTGGTACTCTGCCATGAGGTCGAGGGCATTGGCAACCTTGGCATCGCTGCGGATGGTAACGGGATGATAAATCATACCATTCTCAGCACGCTTGACAATTGCCACTTGGCGCGCCTGTTCTTCGATACTCATATTCTTATGAATCACTCCGATACCGCCCTCGCGTGCAATGGCAATAGCCATCGTGGCCTCTGTCACGGTGTCCATGGCTGCGGTGACAAACGGCACCTTCAACTCAATGTGACGCGAAAAGCGAGTGGAGAGGTCTACACTACGAGGTAGTACCTCGGAATAGGCAGGAACGAGGAGGACGTCATCGAATGTGAGACCGTCCATGACGATGCGGTCAGCAATAAAATTGGCCATAGGAAAAACTTTTAGTTTTTATTGCGCGCAAAGGTAATGCTTTTACACGACATAGCCAAAACTCACGTCCAATTTAACCACACTTTAACACCAAATCATAAAAAAGTGAGAAACAATGAGCGGGCCGGAAGGCTCGCTCATTGTTTTTAGTTTCCGAGTTCAGAGATGAATTTGATGCGCACAAGGCGGATTTGCTCTTCGTCATAGTCCCCACCCAGTTCATCGAGAGCATCATCGATATCGTCTGTCTCACTCTCACGGAAGTACTCGAAAATTTCCTCCACCTGATCGGCATCCAAAATGGAATTGATATAATACGAGATGTCGAGTTTCGTGCCGCTATCCACAATGACATCAAGCTCATCGAGCAGTTCCTCGAAGTCCAAGCCCTTAGAGCGAGCAATATCCTTGAGATCCACCTTACGGTCGATGGACTGGATGATGCTTACCTTGTTCTTGCTCTTATTGGCCACCGTGCGAACACGCAGATCCTCAGGGCGCTCGATTTCATTCTCCTCACAGTGGCGGTAGATGAGTTCGCAAAAGACCTTGCCGTAGCGCTTAGCCTTGCCCTCGCCCACCCCAGGGATATTCTTCAGCTCCTCAATAGTCACGGGATAGACAGTAGCCATAGCCTCGAGACTGGCATCCTGGAAGATGACATAAGGTGGGATGCCCTTGTCACGAGCCACTTTCTTACGCAGGTCACGGAGCATCGCCAGAAGCTCTTCATCCATGGCAGCAGTGCCACCGGTAGGTTCGCCGCCATCGTACTCGAAATCATTGTCTTCAGAAATCATGAAGGAGGTGGGTTTCTTCATAAACTGACGGCCCTCGCCTGTCAGCTTCAACAATCCATAGTTCTCCACTTCCTTGTATAAGTACCCACCTAAGATCGCTTGACGAAGGATGGTGCTCCAATGGCGAGCATCTTTCTGGTCTCCACAGCCGAAGCAGTCCAAGTCGTCGTGCTTATGTGAGATGACCTCTTCGGTGGGATTTCCGGTGAGGACATCAATGATATGGTTGACTTTGAAGTTCTCCTTGACTGCGGCCACCACCTCCAATGCCATCCGCAGGTCGTCCATCGCTTCAACTTTTGACTTGGGATGCAGGCAGTTATCGCAGTTATGGCAGTTTTCCTCATGATATTCCTCGCCGAAATAGTGAAGGAGCACACGGCGACGGCAAACGCTCGTCTCAGCATAGGCCGCCGTCTCCTGTAGCAACTGGCGCCCGATGTCTTGTTCTGCCACGGGCTTTCCTTCCATAAACTTTTCCAGTTTCTGTAGGTCCTTGTAGGTGTAGAAGGTGATGCACTTACCCTCGCCGCCATCGCGGCCGGCACGCCCCGTCTCCTGATAATAACCTTCCAAACTCTTGGGGATATCGTAATGTATCACGAAGCGCACATCGGGCTTATCAATACCCATGCCGAAAGCAATGGTAGCCACAATGACGTCTATCTCATCCATGACAAAGTCATCCTGCGTCTGCGTTCGCGTGGGCGTGTCCATTCCTGCATGGTAAGCACGTGCATTGATATCGTTAGCACGCAGCACCTCTGCCAACTCCTCCACTTTCTTACGTGAGAGGCAATAGATAATACCACTCTTGCCGGGGTTCTGACGAATGAACTTAATGATATCCTTATCGATTTCACGGGTCTTGGGACGGACCTCGTAATACAGGTTGGGACGGTTAAAGGAACTGACAAATTCCTTCGCATCCATCATCCCCAGATTCTTCCTGATATCGCCCCGTACCTTGTCAGTAGCCGTAGCGGTAAGCGCGATGACTGGCGAATCTCCTATCTCATTGATGATAGGACGGATTCTGCGATACTCCGGACGGAAGTCATGGCCCCATTCCGAAATACAGTGCGCCTCATCGACCGCATAGAAAGATATATTCACCTGACGCAGGAAATCGATATTCTCGTCCTTCGTGAGGGATTCAGGGGCTACGTACAGAAGTTTTGTGCGGCCCGACAGGACATCTGCTTTCACCTGATCCAAGGCCGAACGGTTGAGAGAGGAATTCATGAAGTGGGCAATACCATCGTCTGCACTCACCTGACGGATGGCGTCCACCTGGTTTTTCATCAATGCAATCAAAGGAGAGATGACGATGGCTGTGCCATCCATCATCAATGCCGGCAGCTGATAGCACAAGGACTTTCCGCCACCCGTAGGCATCAACACAAAAGTATCATTTCCAGCCAGCACATTTCGGATAATCGCTTCCTGATCACCCTTAAATGTGTCGAAGCCAAAATAATGCTTAAGTTGCTCCGTCAGATTGATGTTTTTCGCCATGATGTTTCCTTTTCGTTACAAAGATATAGACAATCTTATTTATTTACCAAGTTTTTCTTCACTTTTTCCAACCTATTATAGCATTTTTCCTATGAAAAAGGCTCCAAAAGCTATTTTACATAACTTTTGGAGCCTTGAAAAGGTTTATTTTATACAGTGGCTGACGATACGAATATGGACCGCTCAACACATCATCCTTGCATCGCGTTGAGGGTGGATTTCTCCAACTGCTGGCGGGCATAGTCCAGCGTTACCTCAAAACGTTTCTTACCGGAGGATGGTAATTCGAATTGGGGTGTCATCATGATGGCCTCCACGATACTGCGCAATCCACGGGCCCCCAACTTATAATCCACGGCCTTATCAACCATGTACTCCAATGTATCCTCGGCAAAAGTCAGCTCAATGTTATCCATCTGGAAGAGCTTCTGCTGCTGACGAATGATAGAGTTCTTGGGGTCTGTGAGAATGGCCCTCAAGGCCTTCCGATCCAGCTGATTCAGATAGGTGAGCACGGGCAGGCGGCCTATGATCTCAGGAATCAGGCCAAAGCTCTTCAAGTCCTGGGGAAGGATGTACTTCATCAGGTCGTTACGGTCGATGCGCGCCACGTTCTGCACGGAGTTATACCCCACGACATGCGTGTTCAGGCGCTGGGCGATCTTACGCTCTATGCCGTCGAAGGCACCGCCGCAGATGAACAGGATATTGCGGGTGTCCACCTGCACATAGTCCTGATCCGGGTGTTTGCGGCCACCCTTGGGCGGCACATTGACCACGGAGCCTTCCAACAGCTTCAGCAGTCCCTGCTGAACACCCTCGCCACTCACGTCGCGCGTGATGCTGGGGTTGTCCGTCTTACGCGCAATCTTGTCGATTTCATCGATAAAGACGATACCGCGCTGGGTGGCCTGGACATCAAAGTCAGCCACTTGCAGTAGACGGGAGAGAATGCTTTCCACGTCCTCACCGACATAACCTGCCTCTGTGAAGACAGTAGCATCCACGATGGTGAACGGGACCTTCAGCAACTTAGCGATGGTACGAGCCATGAGCGTCTTGCCAGTTCCTGTTGGTCCCACCATGACGACATTGCTCTTTTCAATCTCCACGCCATCATCCGTCACAGACTGGCATAGACGCTTGTAATGATTATAAACCGCTACGGACAGATAACGCTTGGCATCTTCCTGTCCGATGACATACTGGTCCAGATAGCTCTTGATGCTGGCCGGGCGCGGCAATGTCTTCCAGTCCAACTGATCAGCCCACGCTGACGATGTGACGGACTGCGAGGCCCCCTCCTGCTCCTGGACAATCTGGTACGCCTGCACGGCACAATCAGAACAGATGAATCCGTTGATGCCACTAATCATCAAAGGCACTTCCTTCTCCGAGCGACCACAGAACGAGCATTTCTTAATTGCCATTCCTACTTATTCATTTATTAATGTACGCGCGAGCGCGAAGACTATTGTTTGCGGACAAGCACTTGGTCAATCATGCCATACTCACGAGCCTCCTCAGCGGTCATCCAATAGTTGCGATCGGAATCAGCCCACACCTTATCATAGGACGTATGGCTGTGGTCGGCAATGATCTGATAGAGTTCCTTCTTGAGCTTTTGAATCTCACGGGCCTCAATCTCTATGTCACTGGCCTGACCCTGCACACCGCCAAGAGGCTGATGAATCATCACACGGCTGTGGGGAAGCGCACTACGCTTACCTTCCTTGCCAGCCACGAGAAGCACGGCAGCCATAGAGGCGGCCATACCCGTACAAATGGTGGCGACATCGGACGTCACGAACTGCATCGTGTCGTAAATGCCCAAACCGGCACTGACACTTCCACCGGGGGAATTCAGATAGATGCTGATGTCCTTACCTGGATCGGCGCTGTCCAGATACAACAGCTGAGCTTGCAGGGTATTGGCGGTGTAGTCGTCAATCTGTGTGCCAAGGAAGATGATACGATCCATCATCAGACGCGAGAATACATCCATCTGCGTCACATTCAGCTGACGCTCCTCCAAAATATACGGGTTCAGGTATTGATTCTGGAGGCTGACATAATCATCCAGCACCTGTCCGTTCAAGCCGAGATGGCCTGTCGCGAACTTACGGAAATCTGTTTGTTGCATAAATTATTTCTCTTGGAACAACTTGTTGAACTCCTCAAGGGTGATGCTCTTCTTTGTAAGCTTCACGACATCTTTCAAAGCCACGCCGAGTTTCTCCTCTACGCAACGTGCTACGAGGCCTTCCACCTGCTCTTTCTTCTTGAGTTGTTCGTTGGCATAGTTGGTAATAATCTCATCAGGCACATTACCCATTCCATACTGGGCAAACTGCATCCGTGTCTGGCGCTTTGCGGTCTCGAGGACATCGTCCTGCTCCACCTTAATACCAGTCTGGTCTGCCAACTGCTCCTTGATGAGGTGCCATTCAAGCTCTTTGATACTACCGGCGTAGTTCTGCTCCACATATTCCTCACCCTTATCGGGGTTATTGGCACGCATAATACGCTTGAGCAAGGCTTCAGGCCATTCCAAATCACCGATGCGCTTCTCCAGATACTTACGTACATCTATCATGAATCGCAGCTGAGCATCGTCTGCGAACTGGTCTTCAAGCTGCTTCTTGATTGCAGCACGGAACTCGTCCTCGCCCTTCACCTTACCTTCGCCCAGGACCTGATCGAAGAGCTCCTGTGTCAGCTCAGAAGGCACATAGCGTGTAATCTCCGTAATTTGATAGCTGAAGTCGCCCTTCACATTCTCGGCCTCTTCCTTGGTAATGCCGAGGAGGCTGGAGAGTTCAATAGCACTATTCTCATAGGCGACAGCAGGATTGAAAGTAATGACGGTATTGACACCGATACCCTCGAATTTCTTCTTTTGGTCATCATTCTTGAAGTAGGTGGGCAGGATGACGGCGTCTTCCTTCTGAATACCGCCCTCCTTGATGTTACCATCTGCATCGAGCTCAGCAATATGCCCCTTTGTCATGTCACCCACCTGATAGCTTTCGACTTTGTCGTAGTGACCACCGCGCTGTGCATAGGCCTTCACCTGGCCGTCCACCATCTCATCGGTCACCTTGATGGTATAATAAGGAACCTTGTCAGCATCTGTCAACTTGGCATCAAACTGAGGTGCCAAGGCAATATCAAAGATGAAGGTGAGCTGTTCAGCCTCGAAATCCACGGGCTGCTGTTTGTCACTGGCGAGAGGATCGCCCAGCATATCCACCTTATTCTCACGCAGGTAGCCATAAAGCTTCTCGCTCAGCAACTTCTGCACTTCCTCAGCAGTAATCTCACCGCCAAAACGTTTCTTCATCAAGCTCATAGGCACCTGGCCGGGACGGAAGCCGGGCAGGGCTGCTTTCTTGCGGTAGTTCTTGAGCGCTTTTTCTACGTTCTCCTGATAGTCAACCTTCTCGAAGGTGATGGTCAGTTCAGCGGCCACACCCGAGGTCTTGTCGAATTGAATGTTCATAATATAATTTTACGATTTGATGATTTACAATGTTTCAATCTTTCAATGTTCAATGTCTCAATTTGCAAAAGCCGTGCCAAGAGCTTTCTCATCAGCCTGCTGTCGCTCGCGATCCATACTCTCAAAGTCCTTGGGACGCAGCACAAAACTGTTGGTTAAGTACTTGGCCTTCACGATTTCATTGGCTGCCAACTCTTCCGGTGTGCCCTTGAAATGGATGCGGCCTTCAAAGAGCATATAGGCACGATCGGTGATACACAGCGTCTCTTCCACGTTGTGGTCAGTGATCAGCACACCAATATTCATGCGTTTCAGTTTCCACACAATGAGTTGGATATCCTCCACGGCTATGGGATCAACGCCCGCAAAGGGTTCATCGAGCATCACGAACTTGGGGTCGATGGCCAGGCAGCGAGCTATCTCAGTACGGCGGCGTTCTCCGCCCGAAAGGCGGTCACCGGTATTCTTGCGCACCTTTTGCAAGCGAAACTCCTTAATCAGGGCTTCCAACTTCTCACGCTTATACTCCTCGGTACAGTCGGTGCGCAGTTCCAAGACGCTGGCGATGTTATCCTCCACCGACATCTTACGGAACACACTGGCTTCCTGGGCCAGATAGCCGATACCTTTATGAGCACGCTTATATACAGGTAGGCCCGTAATCTCCTCATGACCGATGAACACCTGACCTTCGTTAGGGATGACCAAGCCCGTCGTCATATAGAACGAGGTTGTCTTGCCTGCACCGTTCGGTCCCAGGAGTCCGACGATCTCACCCTGGTCCACATAGAAGTTGACATCATCCACCACCGTGCGCTTGCCATAGATCTTTTTCAGATGCTCAGCACACAAACGCAAAGGCTCATCCTGATGTGGGGCCACGAAAGCGGTACTTTGGGCGTCAATAAATGTCTTTTCTTCTGTCATAGGTGCGTAATGAGTGCGCAAAAGTACATAAATCTTACCACTTTCTATCATTTACAACAAAAAAACTGCCCTCACACACCCCTCTTTTAGTCTTTTTTGACTACTTTTGCCCCCAAATTAAGTGATAACGTCCCCGAAGGAAGCCTCCACAGGGGGTAAAATCTTATCGAATGAAAGCTCTTTTTAGTCCTCTCGCCACCTTTGGCCGATACCTGCAACTGATGGCAAAAGTATTCAGCCGCCCCGAACGTTTCCGGATGTATTGGAAACAGTACATCAAGGAAATGGGAAAGCTGGGAATCGACAGCATTGGCATTGTGTTAATGATTTCCTTCTTCATCGGAGCGGTCATCTGCATCCAAATGAAGATGAACATCCAGAGTCCGTGGATGCCACGTTTCTCCACGGGTTACACCACCCGTGAGATCCTGCTTCTGGAGTTCTCTTCCAGCATTATGTGTCTCATCCTTGCTGGTAAAGTAGGTTCCAATATCGCTTCCGAGATCGGCACTATGCGTGTCACCCAGCAGATTGATGCCCTCGAGATCATGGGTGTCAACTCTGCCTCATTCCTCATCCTCCCCAAAATCTTGGGACTTGTCACGATGATTCCAATCCTCGTGACCTTCTCCATGGTCGCGGGTTTCGGCGGTGCCTATGCAATCTGCCTCTCCGGCATCCTCACCACCGAAGATCTCACCTATGGTCTCCAACACTCCTTTAATGCGTGGTTTGTTTGGATGGGATACATCAAATCCTTCTTCTTCGCCTACATCATCGCCTCTGTGTCTGCCTTCTACGGCTACACCGTCGATGGAGGTTCCGTGGAAGTGGGTAAAGCCTCCACGGACAGCGTCGTACACTGCTCTATGCTCATCCTTTTTGCTGACATTTTCCTCACACAGATACTCTCATGATAGAAATACGTTCAGTCTTTAAAGACTTCGGGGACAGAGAAGTTCTCAAGGGCATCAGCAGCACCTTCCCCGCAGGACAAACCAACCTCATCATCGGACAGTCCGGCTCTGGAAAGACCGTACTGATGAAATGTATCGTAGGCCTTCTAGACCCCTCGAGGGGCCAGATCCTGTACGACGGCCGCGACTTTGTGACCATGAACAAGAAGGAACGTGCACTTTTACGTCGTGAGATGGGAATGATCTTCCAGTCTGCCGCTCTCTTCGACTCCATGAGCGTCCTCGAGAACGTAATGTTCCCCCTCGATATGTTCTCTTCCATGACCCTACGTGAACGCACACATCGCGCACAGCAGTGCCTTGACCGTGTCAACCTCATTGATGCACAGGATAAATATCCCGATGAACTTTCAGGCGGAATGCAAAAGCGTGTTGCCATTGCACGCGCCATTGCCCTCAACCCCAGATATCTGTTCTGCGATGAGCCCAACAGCGGTCTTGACCCCAAGACCAGCCTCGTCATTGACGCCCTCATCCACGACATCACCGTGGAGTTCAATATGACCACCATCATAAACACCCACGACATGAACTCCGTGATGGGCATCGGCGACAGCATCATCTTCATCAAGGAAGGCCGTCAGGAGTGGACGGGCGACAAGACGCAGGTGGCCACCTCCGACAATCAGGCCCTCACCGATTTCATCTTCGCCTCCGACCTCTTGAAGAAAGCACGTCAAGCTTTTGTCTAAGCTGTTCTCTCAAGCATGATTTCAGTAGAACATCTCTCCGTCGAATTTGCCGCGAAACCACTCTTCACTGATGTGAGTTTCGTCATCAACGATCGTGACCGCGTAGCCCTTACTGGCAAGAACGGTGCCGGTAAATCGACATTGCTAAAGATCATCGCATCCCAACAGCAGCCGACGGAGGGAACCGTTTCTGTACCACGCGGAACTTCGGTGGGCTATCTCCCACAAGTCATGGATCTGAAGGGCGACCGTAGCGTCTTGGAAGAGACCCTTCTGGCTTTTGACCATATCCATGACTTACAAGAAGAGATCGAGCGGATGAAGGAAGAGATGACCGCGCGCACTGATTACGAAAGTGAGGATTACATGGCGCTCGTCGAGCGCTATACTCACAGCGAGGACCATTTCCAGATGATGGGAGGTCTAAATTTCCAGGCTGAAGTGGAACGTACACTCCTAGGATTAGGTTTTGAGCGTGCAGAATTCGAGCGCCCTACCAGCGAGCTCAGCGGCGGGTGGCGAATGCGCATTGAGTTGGCAAAGCTCCTGTTGCGACAGCCTGATGTTCTGCTCCTGGATGAGCCCACCAACCATCTCGACATCAACAGCATACAATGGCTGGAGCAATATTTACAGCAGCGAGCCGGTGCTGTGGTGCTTGTATCTCACGATCGTGCCTTCATCAACAACGTCACGAACCGTACACTCGAAATCTCCTGCGGGCGCGTATGGGATTATAAGGTGAAATATGACGAATATGTTCAACTCCGCACAGAACGACGCGAGCAGCAACTCCGGGCCTACGAGAACCAACAGAAAGAAATCGCCGACCTCAAGGAGTTCATTGAACGTTTCCGCTATAAACCCACCAAGGCGGTGCAGGTACAGGAACGCATCAAACAGCTCAACCGCATTGTGCCCATCGAGGTGGATGATATCGACAACAGCGCTCTTCACTTAAAATTCCCGCCCTGTCAGCGCTCCGGCGACTTCCCCCTCATCGTGGAAGACCTGCGCAAGGCCTATGGAGAGAAAGAAGTCATTGCCCATGTCAACCTTACCATCCGCCGTGGCGAGAAGGTGGCCTTCGTCGGACGCAATGGCGAAGGTAAATCCACCCTCGTGAAATGTATCCTCGGCGAGATACCCTTTGAGGGATCCCTGAAAGTAGGACATAATGTGCAGATTGGCTATTTCGCACAGAACCAAGCGCAACTCCTCGACCCCGAGCTCACGGTATTCGGCACCATTGACCGCGTGGCACGTGGCGATGTCCGAATGAAAATCCGCGACATCCTCGGTGCCTTCATGTTTGGCGGCGAAGCCTCAGACAAGAAAGTAAAGGTGCTCTCGGGCGGCGAGCGTTCGCGTCTGGCCATGATCAAGCTCCTGTTGGAACCCGTTAACTTCCTCATCCTCGACGAACCAACCAACCACCTCGACATGAAATCCAAAGATGTATTGAAGGAGGCCATTGCGGCTTTCGACGGTACTGTCATCGTGGTCAGTCACGATCGCCAGTTCTTGGACGGCCTCGTCGAGCGCGTCTATAGTTTTGGTGGTGGCCGTGTGCGCGAACATCTCGGAGGAATCTATGATTGGTTAAATAAGGTTCCCTTATCGTCACCTGGGGAGATTACACCATCGTCTCCTTCCCACAAGACAACAGAAGCTCCCTCTGGGGACATAGGGAGAGCTGCTGCTTCTTGGGAAGCCCAGAAAGCTGCTGCCCGCCAGCGCAAGAAGCTGGAAAAGGCGATAGAAGAGGCCGAGGCACAGGTGGCACAACTCGAAGCAGCCATCCACTTGATGGAAGACAAGATGGCCACGCCCGAAGGCGCAACAGATTCCCAGCTCTATGATAAATACACCCGCTTAAAGCAACAACTCACAGCCGCAGAAGAGGAATGGATGACTGTCAGTGAAGAACTCGCGGCCCTCACTTCATAACCCCACTAACCCAATAAGTCTCATTAAGAATTATCCAATATGAAAGTAAAGTATCTTCTTCCCCTCATGGTTCTGCCAATCCTTGCAGCTTGTGGTGGGCAACAATCCTCCCTCTCAACAGGTATTGATCTTGCCAATCTCGACACCACCGCCCTCCCGGGCACCGATTTCTACCGCTATGCCACTGGCGGTTGGACAGATTCTCATCCCCTCACCCCTGAGTACGCACGTTTCGGCAGCTTCGACCAGCTGGCGAAGGACAATCAGGAACACCTGCGCGAGCTCATCGAGAATATCGCGTCTCAAGAAAATGCAGAAGGCTCGAACGCGGCCAAGATTGCTGCCATGTACAATAGCGCCATGGATAGCGTCAGCTTGAACAAGCAGGGCCTCGAGCCTATTCGCGAGGACCTGCAGAGCATTACAGCCTGCTATGACGCCCAAGAGCTGTTCCGCCTCTACTCAAGCCTGCAACTCAGAGGCATTGACGGAATGTTTGGTTTCTACATTGATGCTGACATCAAGGATAGTAAGAACAACCTGCTGCAGGTGGTACAGAGCGGTCTTCACATGAAACAGAAAGACTACTACCTCGATACAGATACGGCAACCCAGAATATCCGCGAAGCTTACAAACGCTATATGTCCAACCTTTTCCTGCGTTGCAAGGTCGCTACGGATGCCGATGTGGCAGTACGTGTGCAGACAGTCATGGACATCGAAACACGCCTCGCCAAATTCTCCAAAAGTCGTACAGAACTGCGTGATGACGAAGCGAACTATCACAAGATGACTGCAGAACAGTTTTACAAACAATATCCAGGCTTGCAGCTCCGTCATTTCTTTGCTTTACATGGTGCTGACGCCGTGAGAGAGCTGAGTGTCGGGCAACCCGAATTTATCGGTGAGGTGGAACGCATATGGGCCGATACGCCGTTGGACGCCCTCAAGGACTATATCCGTTGGCAACTGATCGACGGGGCTGCCAGCTACCTTGACGATGCTATGCGCGCTGAGAGTTTTTCCTTCTATGGCACTGCCATGAGCGGTAGTCTGGAGGACCGGCCGCGCTGGAAGCGCGCCGTTGCTGCCACAGAGAGAGCATTGGGCGAGGCCATCGGACAGCTCTATGTTGAGAAATACTTCCCCGCCGAAGCAAAAGAACGGATGTTGCAACTGGTACGTAATTTACAGGTTGCTCTTGGCGAGCGCATTGATACACAGGAATGGATGTCAGACAGTACCAAAGCTGTGGCCCACGACAAGCTCAACGCTTTCATCATCAAAATCGGCTATCCAGACAAATGGAAAGACTACAGCTCTCTGGAGATAGGTCGTAACTACTGGGAGAATACCAAGAATGTCGCAATGTGGCAGAATGCCGATGAGGTGAACCGCAAGCTTAATAAGCCCGTTGATAACACCGTGTGGTATATGACGCCGCAGACTGTTAACGCCTACTACAACCCCACCACCAATGAGATTTGCTTCCCTGCCGGCATCCTGCAACCGCCCTTCTTTGATATGCAGGCCGATGATGCCTTCAACTACGGTGCTATCGGTGTAGTCATCGGTCATGAGATGACCCATGGTTTCGATGACCAAGGTGCCAAATTCGACAAAAATGGCAACCTGCGTCAATGGTGGACAGAGAGTGACACCCGCAGTTTCGAGAAACGCACTCATGTGATGCGTGACTTTTTCAATAAAATCGAAGTCCTGCCAGGCCTTCATGCTAACGGACAGCTCACATTGGGAGAAAATATGGCCGACCACGGAGGTCTGCAGGTCGCTTTTCAGGCTTTCAAGAACGCCACCAAGGATGCACCCCTGAGCGACTACGCAGGTTTCTCACCTGAACAGCGTTTCTTCCTCGCCTATGCCGGCGTATGGGCAGGAAACATCCGTGATGAGGAAATCCGCAATCTCACCAAGAGTGATCCCCATTCCCTCGGCCGCTGGCGCGTGAACGGTGCCCTACCCCACATCGATGCATGGTACGAAGCCTTTGGCATCACCGAGTCCGACCCAATGTTTGTCCCCAGGAGCGAACGTGTAACCATTTGGTAATATGCCTCTAACACTCCCCGATAGGCTACCCGCCATCAACCTCCTCAAAGAGGAGAATATCTTTGTGATGGATACCTCGCGTGCCACCTCGCAAGATATCCGCCCCCTGCGCATTGTGGTGTTGAACCTGATGCCCATCAAGATTACCACCGAGACCGACCTCGTGCGCGTTCTCTCTAATACGCCCTTGCAGCTCGACCTCACCTTCATGAAAATCAAGAGTCACACCTCCAAGAACACCCCCATCGAACACATGCGCGCTTTCTATAAGGATTTTGAAGTCCTGCGCCACCAGAAGTTCGACGGAATGATTATCACGGGTGCCCCTGTGGAACACCTCGACTACGAGGATGTGACCTACTGGGATGAACTTTCCGACATTTTTGCATGGGCTCGTACTCATGTCACCTCCACGCTTTACATCTGCTGGGCAGCACAGGCGGGACTCTTCTATCACTATGGTATTCCGAAGTACCCGCTGCCGGCCAAGATGTTCGGCATCTTCCCACAGAAGCCCCTCGTGCCCCAGCTCCCCATCTTCCGTGGCTTCGACGACCTCTTCCAGATGCCTCACAGCCGTCACACTGAGATCCGGCGTGAGGACATCGAAGCAGTAGAAGGTCTCACGATCATCGCCGAGAGCGAGGAATCGGGCGTCAGCATCGTCATGGCACGCGAAGGTCGTGAGTTCTTCATCACAGGCCACGCCGAGTACTCCCCTCTGACCCTCGACACTGAGTACCGTCGCGATTTGGGCAAAGGCCTGCCCATTGACATGCCACGCCACTATTACCGCAACGACGATCCTGACCAAGGGCCTCTCGTCAGCTGGCGTGCTCACGCTAACCTTCTCTTCACGAACTGGCTCAACTACTACGTCTATCAAGAGACGCCCTATGACATTGAGGCGATCCATTGAATTACTATCCCCTGCCCGCAATCTGGAGTGCGGTATCGAAGCCATCCGCCACGGTGCCGATGCTGTCTATATCGGTGCTCCACGCTTTGGTGCGCGTGCGGCAGCTGGGAATAGTGTTGAGGACATCGCCGAGCTTGTCCGCTTTGCCCACCCCTATGGAGTGAAAATCTATGTGACCGTCAATACGCTGCTCTATGATGAGGAACTGGCGGCCGTTGATGCGTTGATAGGGGAATTGCAGACAGCGAGCGTAGATGCGTTGATTGTTCAGGATTCGCGCCTAATGTCACTGAATCGCGGTCGATTGCCCTTGCACTCGTCCACACAGATGGACAACCGAACCATTTCAGATGTCCGCGCCCGCCTCGAAGCCGGTTACGAGCAGACTGTCCTCGCCCGCGAGCTCTCGTTAGATGACATCCGAGCCATCCATGAGGCAGTTCCCGAGATGCCGTTAGAGGCTTTCGTACATGGCGCCCTCTGCGTCAGCTATAGCGGCCGCTGCTACGCCAGCGAGTACTGTTTCGGACGTAGCGCCAACCGCGGCGAATGTGCCCAGTTCTGCCGCCTTCCCTTCGACCTTATTGATGCCGATGGAAAGATTGTGGAAAAACAGCGCCACCTCCTCTCCCTCCGCGATATGAACCGTGCCGCCGACCTCGAAGGCATGATGGATGCTGGTATCTCCTCGTTCAAAATTGAGGGGCGCCTGAAGGATGTCTCCTACGTCAAGAACATCACCGCCTACTACCGCCAGCAGATTGATGCCATCCTGGCGCGCCGGCCGCAGGACTACTGCCGTTCCTCACTCGGTACCTCGACCATCACCTTCACACCCAACCCGCTGAAGAGCTTCAACCGCGGCTTCACTGATTACTTCTTGCATGGTCGCACACGCGATTCCATCCACCAACCGCTAACGCCCAAATCGCTGGGGGAACCGCTTACCCCCGAAGTTAACATTCACAACGGAGACGGCCTCTGCTTCTTTACCCCAGATGGCCAGTTGCACGGTTTCCGCGTGAATAGCGTCGATGCTCAAGGCCGTATCCATCCCGCCGACCCATCTATAATCCAGCTATTACGACCAGACACACCTCTCTATCGCAATCTCGATGCCGAGTTCGAGCGCCAACTCGCTCGACCTACCGCTGACCGTCGTATCCCTGTCCGATGGCTTCTCGAAGACCATGAAACAGGGTTCCGCCTTACGCTGACAATCAAAGGAACTGGCGTTTCTGTGTCATCAACCACCTACGTGCAAGAACTAGAACCCGCCCACACTCCGCAAGCCGATAATATCCGCCGCCAGCTGATGCGCCTGGGTGACACGCCCTACACCTGCGCTGCAGAAGATATCGAGATTCGTTTCTCCGACAATTGGTTCATTCCAGCTTCAGTACTGGGTGAGTGGAGAAGAGAGGTCTGCAAAACCCTAGACTCTCCCCCCGCTCTCCCTATAAGGGAGGGAGCAGTCACGTCTCAGGAACTACAATACAGCTCTTTCACAAAGCAATCTACTCCCTCTCCAAAGTCCCCCTCACCCTTTGGAGAGAGGCTGGTAAGGGAAGAGTCAGCTTTAATGACCTGCCGCTATTGCCTGCGTCACGCTCTCGGCTACTGCACACGCGATGGCCAGCACCTCCCATGGCGCGAGCCTTTACGCCTGCGCCTCTCCGACGGCCGCACATTCCCCTTGCACTTTGACTGTGCGCGCTGCGAAATGCAAGTGCTGAAGGATTAAAGATTAAGGATTATGATGAAAAGATATCATTTATTATCTATCATTTATCATCTATCATTGGTTATCGCCTTCGCGATAACCCTCTCCTCCTGTTACAACCCGCCCCAGCACATCATTCTCGATACCAGTGACCATCCTGCCGACAGCACGGCACAACGCCTCAGCCGCCCCTATGGTATCGGCTACAACCTCCTTGTACACGCCGACAGTCTCCTGCTGCTGGAGGAGCGCCCTATGCACTGGAGCGAAGGAGCCATGGAGAGCAGTGACAGCCTATGGCTACGCAAACACAACCAGATTGTTATCGCCGCCATGACCACCATCCCTGAAGATTCTGTTGATAGCGTATGGATAAAGGTGGCACGCGACCAGGAGAGCATGGGCTGGCTCCACGAAAGTGACCTCCTCGATGCCTCCACACCAGACGATCCCATCAGTCAGTTCATTCTGTTCTTCTCCAACGGCCATGTCCTTTGGTTTCTGATGATTACGGCTGTGGCTGCCGCCATTGCGTTGGTACATCTCCTACGCCGCAAACGCTTCCGTATGATTCACCTCGATGATATCCCTAGCGTTTATCCTACCCTCCTCACGGCCACCCTCACCTTCTCCGCATGGCTCTATGCTCTCATCCAGCACAGCGCTCCCCAGATGTGGGTGACTTTCTACTTCCACCCCACTCTCAACCCCTTCTCACAGCCCCTGCTGCTCTGTATCTTCTTATGTTCTGTTTGGGCTTTGTTCCTGCTTTCTATTGCCGTCCTCGATGATGTTCAACGTATGCTCTCTGGCACCGAAGCCATCCTATACCTTCTGGCGCTGCTAGCCGTAAGCATGACCATCTATCTCGTTATCTCCCTAACACCTATCGTCTTGGCCGCCATCCTTGGCATCACCTACATCGCCTTTGACTTCTACCGCTATATTGTATATGCTCGCGCCCGCTACCTCTGCGGCCGTTGCGGACAGCGCCTGCAACAGAAAGGTCCATGTCCCTACTGCGGCGCTATCAATGACTGACGATTCAATCAGGTAGCTGAGCCATGAGGGAGAGCATTTGGTCGCGCAGTTGGGCGGCAGTGATGAAATCAAGTTTCTTAGCGGCCTCCTGCATTTGACGACGAAGTTGATCGATGCGCTTCCGCATCTGGTCGCGGGTGAGGTATTCAGCTTCGGACTCGGCAGCCATGGGCATACCCTCGTCAGGACGCAGCCGCACGTTGACGGTCTGCGGACGCTCAGGCTCAATATAAGCACGACGGTCACGATCGGAAGAGGCCTCCTGATGGACAGCAACGAGGTCAGTCATCGTGCGGTCTTTGCGAATTTGCGTGGGGGTAATGCCGTGTTCTTCATTATAATGTAACTGTTTCTCGCGTCGCCGATTGGTTTCGTCAATGGTGCGTTGCATCGATTCAGTGATGGTGTCGCCGTACATGATGGCCTTGCCATGAATATTACGCGCTGCACGTCCCACGGTCTGCGTCAGCGAGCGGTGGCTGCGCAGAAAACCCTCCTTGTCGGCGTCGAAGATAGCTACGAGCGACACTTCGGGCAGGTCGAGGCCTTCACGCAACAGGTTTACGCCCACAAGGACATCGAACTTACCGGCGCGAAGGTCGTCCATAATCTGTACACGTTCCAGCGTATCGACATCACTATGGATGTAGCGTGCCCGCACGCCGTTATTCACCAGGTATTCAGTCAGTTCTTCTGCCATGCGCTTGGTGAGCGTGGTCACGAGCGTCCGCTCGCATGCTTCGATGCGCTGCTGGATTTCCTCCATGAGGTCATCAACCTGATTGGCCGTAGGACGCACCTCGATGACAGGGTCAAGCAGTCCTGTGGGACGGATCACTTGCTCCACGATGATGCCCTCGCTCTGTGCCAACTCATAATCGGCTGGCGTGGCCGAGACATAGATGACCTGCGGTGTCAGCGCCTGGAATTCCTCAAACTTCAGCGGACGATTGTCCAATGCTGCCGGCAGACGGAAACCATATTCCACGAGGTTCGTCTTACGGGCACGGTCACCACCGTACATCGCGGAAATCTGCGGCACGCTGACATGGCTCTCGTCGATGACCATGAGGAAGTCATCGGGGAAAAAATCAAGGAGGCAATAAGGGCGTGTTCCTGCCGAGCGACCATCAAAATAGCGGCTGTAGTTCTCGATGCCCGAGCAGTGCCCCAACTCGCGAATCATCTCCATATCATAGGTGACACGCTCATACAAGCGCTTCGCCTCCAACTGCTTGCCAATGTCTTCAAAGAAATGGACGCGCTCAGCGAGGTCGTCCTCAATCTGATGGATAGCTGCCAACGTCTGTTCCTTGGTGGTCATGAAGAGATTGGCGGGATAAATCTTATAGTCCTGAAATTCCCCGACGCGCGTCAACGCCACTGCATCCACCTCCTCGATGCAGTCAATTTCATCATCCCAGAAAGTGACGCGCAAGAGGTTATCAGAATAGGCCAGCCACACATCTACAGTGTCACCTTTGACACGGTACTCGCCCCGCGAGAGGCTGACATCGTTACGAGTGTAAAGCGAGTCGTTGAGACGACGTAGCAGGGCGTTGCGGTCGAGGATCTGTCCGCGATGCAGGAGGATGACATTCTCATAGAAAGCGGCAGGATTGCCCATGCCGTAAATGCATGATACCGAAGAAACTACAATCACGTCCTTGCGTCCGGAGAGCAAGGCAGAAATGGCGGCGAGGCGCAACTTATCAATCTCGTCGTTGATGGCCAAATCCTTCTCTATATAGGTGTCGGTGGAGGGGATGTAGGCTTCGGGCTGGTAGTAGTCGTAGTAGCTGACGTAATACTCTACCGCATTATTCGGAAAGAAGGACTTCATCTCGCCGTAGAGCTGGGCGGCAAGCGTCTTGTTATGTGAGAGGATGAGGGTGGGTTTGCCTACGTTCTGGATGACGTTGGCGATAGTGAAAGTCTTACCCGAGCCCGTCACGCCCAACAGCGTCTGCGCCGGCAGCCCCTCGAGGACACCCTGCGTGAGCTGTGCGATGGCCTCCGGCTGATCGCCAGTCGGCTTATATTTGGATGTCAGTTGGTACTGTGGCATAAGCTGCTACCACTTAATAGGCTTGATTCCCGTGGGAATACTCTGAAACGCCACGATGCGGTCAGCAATATTCTGTACAATCGATGGAGCATATAGAGTGAATTCATATCTGTGATAATTTTTCTCACCCATAATCCATGTTACAGGATAGAAGCCAAAGTCCTCAACGATATAATTATCAACAAACATAATATTGCGTTCCATATCTTTACGCACCGTCACCGGTCTATCCGAATCCACCCTTTGCACCCATGGTATCTCGGCAGGTGTGTCATCTGTTTTCCAATTAACAGGATTGATGGCACAGGCCACCGGCTCCTGAATAATCGGCCATATCGACCGTTCGTCACCCACCGATGAGAAACAACATGTGACACCTACATCAAAAGCTCCTGTGGCCGGCACGATATTCGGCGACAGCAGATCCTCCTCGGTAATCTTATACCCAATTACATAAGCTGCCACCAAACGTTTCATGTGCGATGGCTGTAACTCTTTCAACATCTCCACTGTCGCCTTACCACCCTGGCTATATCCCGCGATGATGAAGGGACGCCCGTTATTGAAATGCTCCAAATAATAGTTGAAGGCACGCTTAATATCCTGAAAAGCATAGGGGAAGCGAGTGTTCAGCGTGTTCTCGCTGGCAAAGGACTGCAAGGTGGCCTGACGATAATAGAAGCTATAGAAGTTTGCCGTGATGCCAAAAACTGGCATAGCCTTATCAAAATCAACAGAAAAGGCTTTGCGCTGATTGTCGTCATAGACATTCATGTGACCATACGTCTTCCATCCAGAGATATAGTCCGTAATGATCTCCGTGGGACAGGTATAGAAGACATCCACTCCGGCATCCCCCAGTTGCGCCTCCCGAATAAACCACATCGAAGGGTCGGAATAGTCGGGAGCCGGTGGCATATTAACGGCCTTCCAATCTAAGGAATCCAGCAGCAGCGTATCCGGCACATAGACTTCTTCATCAAAATAAGAGTCATCATCCAGAAGCGGTTCATCCTGAATGTCATCAGAAGAACATGCCGCGATACCCAATAGGACGGTCAGCCATAAGACATTGAAAGCTTTTTTTCCCATATTCGTTGATTTTCGGCGCGAAGTTACGAAAAAAGGCTGAACAAAATGCAATAGTTACCACATTTTATATTAAAAAATCCTTTCTCCCTTGGCCAAGTCGGCAGAAAGTCCTAACTTTGCAGCCGTTTAAGCGCAATTCATGAAGAAAATCATCTCTCTCTTACTCTGCACGCTCGTAGTGCTTGCCAGCTGTGGCGAATACAACAAGGTGGCCAAGTATGGAGATCCTGAATATAAATACGAGGTAGCCAAAGCGTACTATGCCCGTGGCAAATACACCCAAGCCTACGACCTCCTCAACAGCGTTGTCATCAATTTCAAGGGGTCGTCGTATGGCGAGGAATGTTTGTATCTGATGTCCATGAGTGCTTTCATGGGGCGTGACTACGACCTGGCCTCATCGGCATTTAAGAAATATTACCAGAGCTACCCCCGTGGTCTGTATGTCGAGGAATCGCGCTACTACAGTGGTCTCGCTTTATTCGAGAGCGTTCCCGATCCCCGTTTGGACCAGACGGCCACCTATCAGGCCATTGCCGAGTTACAGAGCTTCCTTGACCATTACCCCTATACCCGTCTCAAGGAGCAAACGCAGGAAATGCTTCAACGCCTGCAGGACCATCTCATTGACAAGGAGCAGCGATCGGCACAACTCTACTACGATCTGGGCAACTACATCGGCAACAGCACCAGCGGCGGTTCCAACTATGAGGCCTGCATCGTGACATCGGAAAATGTCCTGCGCGACTACCCCTTCCTGTCTGCTGAGCGTCGTGAGAAATTCATGCTTCTCATCCTGCGTTCCCGCTTCCATCTGGCCCGCCAGAGCGTGGAGGAGAAACGCATCGAACGCTTCCGCCAGACCATTGACGAGTACTACGGCTTTATCAACGAATTTCCTGAATCCAAATATAAGAAGGAAGCCGAAGGTTATTTCGCAAAAAGCCAAAAGGCCATCAAGGGACAGCCGATTGATAAGGATTGAGGACATATCCCTTAAACTTTAAATGAAATAATTGTAAATCGTAAAGATAAATTGTAAAGAATAAAGATGGACTACAAGAAAACAAACGCACCCACCAACACCGTAACACAGAACATTCTGGATCTCTGTGAGGACACGGACAACATCTACGAGAGCGTGGCCATCATCGCCAAGCGCGCCAACCAAATCAGCGCTGACATGAAGTCAGAACTTTCGAAGAAGCTGCAAGAGTTCGCATCCAACAACGATAATCTCGACGAGATCTTCGAGAATCGCGAACAGATTGAGATCAGCCGCTACTACGAGAAGCTGCCCAAGCCCACTCTTATCGCCACACAAGAATTCCGCGAGGGTAAGATCTACTTCCGCAACCCCGCAAAGGATACAGACGAGGACGATTTATGATTCAGCGCATCCAGACTGTTTATCTTGCTCTTGCAGCCCTCCTCTGCATCGTGTGCCTGTGTCTGCCCATTGGACATTTCACGGATGAGGCAGGTGAGAAATGTGCCACGATGTACAATCTCTGGATTCATGTGCCGTCGCCCATCGGTGCCACCATCACCTCGATGACTGCCGATGCCGGCCCCGTGTTAGCTACAGAGGCTGAAGGCGAGCATGTCTTTACGCCGTGGGCGCTATTTGCTCTCCTAGTGCTGACGACAACGGCAGAGATCCTGTGCATTTTCTTTTATAAACAGCGACTGGCGCAATCACGTCTGGCATTGCTCTGCAGCATCCTTCTCCTAGGATGGAATGTGCTGTACGGTGCTTTCGCATACGTCATCCCGAGCGACACTGGCACACATTTTCAGCTGACCCCATGGGCAGCCTTCCCCGCCATCTCCTGCATCCTCTGCTACTTGGCATTCCGTGCCATCCTGAAAGATGAGATGCTGGTAAGATCTCTGGACCGCCTACGCTAATCCCATCACAAGAAACGCCATCCTATGCTTAGAAACCTCCTCATCACCCTACTGAGCCTTTTGCTCATTGGTTCCAGCGTAATCGCACAAGACGCTGTCACCCAACGTCATATTCGCATGGGTGTGGTGTTGCCGCTGAAAGAGAAGAGCGCTCGCGGTGCCAAGATGGTGGAGTTCTACCAAGGCCTGCTCATGGCTGTTGACAGTCTCAAGCGCGAAGGACTATCAGTGGAAGTGCAAGCCTTGCACTCAGGCTCCTCGGCGTCAGAGATGGACCAGCTGTTGTCTTCCCATGCTCTCAACGACTGCGATGTGGTCTTCGGTCCCCTGGATGCCGCACAGCTGCCAGCACTGGCCGACTACTGCGACCTCCATGAGATGCACCTCGTGGTACCCTTCACTACCCTATCAACACAGCTCTCCAACCATCCCCGCCAGTACCTCATCAGCGCTCCCCGCTTCAAGGTACAGGAAGAAGTGATGTGGTACATACAAAGCCAATTCGGCAACTATAACGTCATCCTCGTTGAGACTAATGAACCCAACGAGGAAGGCACTGCTTTAGAGGAACAGTTGCGCATCAACCTCGCCAAGGAAGCCTTATATCTGCGCATACTGAACATCGAGGGCGACGACATGGCGTTCCTTCAAGCCTTCAACCCCGCCCACAAGAATCTGATTATCCCCAATTCATCCTCTTTGAAGGCACTGAATAAGCTCATCACCAAGCTGAAAGACTTCCAGCGGGAACACCCGCACTACGAGATGGCGCTCTTTGGCTACCCCGCCTGGCAGACCTACACCCAGCAGCTGCTGTCCGATTTCTATCAATTGAATACCTACGTCTATACCTCTTTCTATCGCAATCCTCTCTCGCGTCGCAGCGAAGCCATAGACCGCCAGTTCATGCAGTGGTTCCATATCCCCATGGCTATCACCTATCCGCGCTACGCGCTGGTAGGCTTCGACCTGGGCTATTATTTCCTGCGAGGCATATCCCTCTATGGTCGCGATCATCTGGAAGAGTCCCTGAATCTGGTACCCAACAATCCTTATCAACACCCCCTCTTCTTTGAGAGTCCACGCGAAGGCGACGGCTACATCAACACCTTCGTGGAACTCATTCACTACTCCCCCAACCAATCCATCGAACTCATCAACCGCAACCGCTGATGAAGCCCGCCAGCCTCTTCCTGCTCCTTGCCGTGCTGCTCTGTGCGCCACTCCATGCGCAGGTGGGCGAACACCGCAACGACCTTACTATAGGTGTCAATGGCGGCTACCTCCTCAATCGCACCTCCTTCAACCCCACCATCAAGAAGGTATATAAGGGTGGTGAGACCTTAGGCCTGACCGTGCGCTACACCTGCGAGAAATACTTCGCCGCCATCTGCGCCATACAGGCAGAAATCAACTACGCCAACATGGGCTGGAAGGAAGACATCGACCCCGAACTCAGCAGCGACACCTACTACCGCGATATGCGCTACATTCAGGTGCCACTCTTTGCACGACTAAGCTGGGGGCGCGAGCGAAAAGGCTTCCTCTTCGGCTTCCTTATAGGTCCGCAAATCGCGTACTGCTTCGGCGAAACCGAACACTACAGCGACCCGTGGGTCGGCAAGCCGCGCCCCAACAACGTCACGCAACAGTACGGCAAAACCGTTGAGCGCCGCTTCGAGTACGGCATCTCCGGCGGCCTCTCCTTTGAGATTGGCACTAAACGCGCAGGCCGTTTTATGCTCGAAGGTTACTATTTCTACGGTCTCAGCGACATCTTCAACAACAGCAAGAAAGACCCCTTTGGTCGCTCCGCCAACGGCGCCATCATCGTTAAAGCCGCCTACCTCTACGACATCATCCGCACAAAAGGTGTGGTCGATAAGCCCCGCAAACGTAAGAAAAATAAGACCGAGGTCTTAGGCGAATAAGACCACGATCTTCATTCCAACAAGCTTATAGGATTTCACGTAAGAAAGGGGCAGTGTAGCCTTCCTGGCAGCGGGCGACCTCCTCGGGTGTGCCGCAGGCCAGCACACGCCCTCCACCACGGCCACCATCGGGACCTAAGTCTATCAGATAGTCGGCACTCTTGATGACATCGAGGTTATGCTCAATGACGAGCACAGTGTTTCCCTTATCAACCAAGCGCTGGAGCACACCCAAGAGGACGCGGATATCCTCGAAATGCAGGCCTGTCGTAGGCTCATCCAGGATATAGAGCGTACGTCCTGTATCACGTTTAGATAATTCCGTGGCCAACTTCACGCGCTGACTCTCGCCGCCCGAGAGCGTTGTAGAGGATTGGCCGAGCTTGATATAGCCAAGTCCGACATCCTGCAGGGTCTTGATTTTCTGGAGGATGGTGGGTTGGTTCTCAAAGAACTCCACAGCGCGGTTGATGGTCATATCCAGTATATCGGCGATACTCTTACCCTTGAAGCGAACTTCCAGCGTCTCACGGTTGTAACGTTTACCACGACACTCCTCGCAGGGCACCATCACGTCGGGCAGGAAATTCATCTCTATGGTCTTATAGCCATTGCCACTACAGATCTCACAACGACCGCCCTTGACATTGAAAGAGAAGCGCCCAGGCTTATAACCACGGATGCGGGCTTCGGGCAAGGCAACGAAGAGGTCGCGGATATCAGAGAATACACCCGTATAGGTGGCGGGATTCGAGCGGGGCGTGCGACCAATAGGACTTTGGTCCACGTCTACGACTTTGTCAATGTACTCCAAGCCCTCGATGCGGTCGTAGGGCAGCGGGTCGCGCAACGAGCGGTAGAAATGCTGGGAGAGGATGGGATGCAGGGTGTCGTTGATGAGTGAGCTCTTACCCGAGCCGGAGACACCCGTCACACAGATGAGGGTTCCCAATGGGAAGCGAACATCGACGTTCTGCAGGTTGTTGCCCCGTGCACCAAAAAGCGACAGGAAATGGCCATTGCCCTGACGGCGCACAGCGGGTATCTCAATGGAGCGCAGACCAATGAGATAATCTCGGGTCAAGGAGGCCCCCCTCCCAACCTCCCCCCCGTAGGGGGAGGCTTTTTTGTCCTCTGGAATACTTTCATCTCCCTTACATGATGGAACACTTTCCTCCCGCAGCCCATCTTCTCCCCCACAAGGGGAAGCTTTCTCTTCCTCTGGAATAACTACATCGCGCAGCCCTTCTCCTCCCCTACGGGGGGAGGCCGGGAGGGGGCCTAGTAATTCCTTATATGTTCCCTGGAACATCACTTCCCCACCCTTGCGACCGGCCAAGGGGCCCATGTCGATGATATAATCCGCCTCGCGCATCATTTCCTCATCATGTTCCACCACGATGACCGTATTGCCTGTGTCACGCAAGTCTTTGAGCGAATGAATCAGGCGGCGGTTGTCACGCTGGTGCAGACCTATGCTGGGCTCATCGAGGATGTAAAGGACATTCACGAGTTTGGCACCGATCTGTGTAGCCAGACGGATGCGCTGGCTCTCGCCACCACTGAGGCTCATACTAGTGCGCGAGAGGCTGAGGTAGTCAAGGCCGACATCGAAGAGGAACTGCAGGCGGGCACGGATCTCCTTGAGGATTTCGGGTGCGATTTGAAGCTGACGAGCTGAGAGCCCCTCTCCAACCTCCCCCCCGTAGGGGGAGGCTTTTTTGTCCTCTGGAATACTTTCATCTCCCTTACATGATGGAACACTTTCATCCCGCAGCCCATCTTCTCCTCCACAAGGGGAAGCTTTCTCTTCCTCTGGAATAACTACATCGCGCAGCCCTTCTCCTCCCCTACGGGGGGAGGCCGGGAGGGGGCTTACTCCCCTCCCTATGGAGGAGGGGCCGGGGGTGAGGCTCTCTATCCAGCTCAGCAAGTCCTTAATATCCATATCCGCAAGTTCGGCGATGTTCTTACCGGCGATGCGGAAATGAAGAGCTTCGCGATTCAGGCGCGCGCCGTGACATTCGGGGCATACATCCGTCTTGGAGAACTGCTCCGCCCATTTCTGGGCGGTAGCGCTGGCCTCGCTGTCCTGCATCATCTGGATGTATTTGATAAGGCCATCATACTCGATATAGTAGTCATTGACCGTATGGGCCGTGGCGGCAGGGATGCGCAGACGCTCAGGGCAGCCGTTGAGGATTTCATCAATGGCTTCCTCGGGAACATCCTTCAAGGGTGTCTGCAGCGTCGCACCATAGCGTTCCAGCAACGCTTCCATCTGCCAGAAAATCATCTGCGGGCGTGCTTTACCCAAGGGCGCGATGCCACCCTCTTTGACCGACAGGGAGCGGTCAGGGAAGACTTTGCTGGCATCGATAAGGTTCACATAGCCGAGTCCCTTGCAACGCGGACACCAGCCTTGCGGTGAGTTGAAGGAGAAATTGTGGGGCGCAGGGTCGGCATAGCTCATGCCTGTAGTGGGACACATCAGGCGACGGCTATAATAGCGAATGGCCGGCCCCCCTCCAACCTCCCCCCCGTTGGGGGAGGCTGCACTCCCCCTATCGGGGGGAGCGGGGAGCGGGGCTACCATCATCAACCCCTCACCCATCTTCATGCACAGCTCCACACTTTTGCGGAGGCGGGATGACCCTCCCCCGACCCCTCCCGTCAGGGAGGAGGGAGCTGGCGCAACGCTATCATCGACCTTAAAGCGGTCCACCACCACCTCAATGCTATGGTTGCTGTAGCGGTCTACTTTCATGCCGGGCTGCACCTCCATCATCTCCCCGTCCACACGCACCCAGACGAAGCCCTTGCGGCGAACGCTGTCAAAGAGCTCGCGGTAATGACCCTTACGATTCTTGACGAGGGGGGCCAGGAGTTGGATCTTATGCCCAGCATAGTCATGGGCGATGAGGTCAACAATCTGCTCTTCGGTATATTTCACCATTGCCTCGCCCGTCTCCCAAGAGAAAGCATCACCTGCACGGGCATAGAGAAGGCGCAGGAAGTCGAAGATCTCCGTGGTGGTACCTACCGTAGAACGCGGATTCTTATTGGTCGTCTTTTGCTCGATGCTAATGACGGGCGAGAGGCCCGAGATTTTATCGACATCAGGGCGTTCCATGCCGCCCAGGAAGTTACGCGCATAGGCCGAGAAAGTCTCGATATAGCGACGCTGACCTTCGGCAAACAAGGTGTCGAAGGCCAACGAGGACTTTCCAGAGCCCGAGAGGCCGGTAATCACCGTCAGGCTCTGGCGCGGGATGTCCACATCAATATTCTTGAGGTTGTGGACACGCGCCCCCCGAACAGAGATCAGCCCCCCTCCCACCTCCCCCCCGTAGGGGGAGGCGTTTTTTTCAGAGCCTCTTTCGAGCACATCAGGAGTATCTTCCGTTACAGCTTTTCTTATTTCATTCAATACACTTTGCATGTTTTGCAAGACCTGTGCATTTGTAAAACGAATCACCCTGAAACCTATACTATTGAGGTATTCTGTTCGTATCTTATCAATCTCTTGCTGATGCAAGTCATTATGATACCCACCGTCCACTTCTACCACCAAATGTGCAGAAAGGCAGACAAAATCTGCTATATAATCGCCGACAGCATGCTGCCTACGAAACTTTACCCCTAAAGCCTTGCCTCGCAACTCATCCCAGAGAATATTCTCTTCATCTATTGCATGGACCTTATTCTCCTTCACAAACTGCCGCAACAATCCATACCTGTCTGGATGAGCAGTTTTATAAAAAGAGCCATCGGCCAAATGCTCTGGAAGGCCTCCCCCTACGGGGGGGAGGTGGGAGGGGGGCTTATTCATCTCCTTCATTCTCTGTGTAGCGCGTCAGGACATTCACGTCCTTACGGATCTTGTACTCTGTACCATCAGCACCCTTGGCTACGACATTCACGAAATACACACCATCCTTCACCGTCTTGCCGTTGTACTTCCCGTCCCAGCCGCCACGCGGATCTGTCCATTGATAGAGCTTCTGCCCCCAGCGGTTGAAGATGGTGGCCTTGAACTCAACGATGCTCTGGAGCGAGCTCTGCTTGGCACGATAGATATCATTCTTGCCGTCGCCGTTGGGCGAGAAGGCATTGGGCATCTCCAGTTTCGACTCAGCCACCGTCACGGTGAAGATTGCCGGCGCGGAGCCTTCCTCAGGATAATCCACGGTCAGACCATCTGCATCCGTAAACGTGGCACGCAACTCCACGATAAACGAACCACTTTCGGTGAATGTGTATTCAAAATCCTCACCGGAACGCGTCATGATATAGTCGTTCCAATTTTTATCCGAGCTATAGACATGCCATGTATAGTTCCCCACATATCCTTCAATCCCTGAAGGAACGGCAGAGAAATGTCCAGTGACAGGTGCCGAACCCGAGAAGCTGCTACCTGTTTCCTCTGCAGGGTTTCCTTCTGAATCGATATAGGAGAATATCGCAGTAGGCGTACACGTCTGTGCTGTTAAGGTGAACAGAGAGAAATGAAAAGCGAATAATAATATGAATAGATATCTTACTTTCATAACCTTAATCGTTAAACCTTAAAAGCCAAACATTAAACGTGAAACGAATCCATCACAAGCTCAGCACCTCCAGTGCTGTGATCAGCTCTTTCTTCAGTGGCTTGTCGCTCTTGACGGCATTGGAGAAGGGAACATAAACCACCTCGTCATTCTTGATGCCCAGCATCACATTACGCTGACCGTCCAAGAGGGCATTCACGGCGCCTACGCCGAGGCGCGAAGCCAGGATGCGGTCGCCAGCCGAGGGGCTGCCGCCACGCTGCAGGTGGCCAAGGATACTGACGCGCACATCATACTCGGGGTACTCGTTGCGTACACGCTCGGCATAGTACATTGCGCCGCACTTGGGGCTTTCCGAGACAATGACGATGCTCGAGGACTTCGACTTACGAATACCGCGACCTATGAACTGTGCCAACTGGTCCACGGCAGTGCTGTCCTCTGGGATAATAGCGGCCTCGGCACCTGCGGCGAGGGCAGAGTTCTGCGCCAGGAAGCCTGCATCACGGCCCATCACCTCAACGAAGAAGATGCGCTCGTGGGAGTTGGCGGTGTCGCGAATCTTATCCACGCAGTCCATGATGGTGTTAAGCGATGTGTCGTAGCCTATCGTGAGATCAGTGCCGTTGAGATCATTGTCAATGGTACCGGGCAAGCCGATGCAGGGCACATCGTACTCCGAGGCAAACAGGCGGGCACCCGTCAGGGAGCCGTTGCCACCAATGACCACCAGCGCATCGATGCCTGCGGCAACCATGTTCTCGTAGGCACGTTTACGTCCCTCCTCAGTCATGAAGTCCTTCGAGCGGGCGGTCTTCAAAATGGTACCACCACGACCGATGATACCTGATACGCTCTCGGTGGTGAATTCCTTAATCTCATTGTGGATGAGGCCCTCGTAGCCACGATAGATACCTTTCACGGTGAAACCATTAGCGATGGCAGCACGTGTCACCGCACGGATAGCAGCATTCATACCAGGCGCATCACCTCCTGAGGTGAGAATGCCTATACAATTGATTTTTCCCATATTTGTTGTTTTTTTAATTCTAACTGCGGGCAAAGGTAGTGAAAAAAACAGAAAACGAGCCGTCAGACAGTGCCGACGGCTCGATTATTATAATAAATTAATGTTTACGCGTGTGCGCAAGGCGATTTTTACTCGCCTTTCTCCATCTTAGCCTTGAGTTCAGCCAGTGCATCGATGTCGCCGAGCGTGGTGCTGGCGGCCTGGTTCTGGATAGCGGGCTGTGCCTCCTTAGCGGGACGCTTGGCGGCAGCACGTTCAGCCTTGCGGGCCTCACGCTGCTCGGTGCGGGCAACATCCTCGTAGATGCGGCTGTGGCTGAGGATGATGCGCTTGCTCTCCTTGTTGAACTCGATGACTTTGAACTGCAGCTTCTCGCCCTGCTGAGCCTGGCTGCCGTCCTCCTTCACGAGGTGCTTGGGGGTTGCGAAGCCTTCCACGCCGTACTCCAGCTGGATGACAGCGCCCTTGTCGAGCAACTCGGTGATGGTGCCCTCGTGCACGCTGTCACGAGTGAACACGGTCTCGAAGACATCCCAAGGATTCTCCTCCAGCTGCTTGTGCCCGAGGCTGAGGCGACGGTTCTCCTTGTCGATTTCGAGAACGACAACCTCCATGTCGTCACCAATCTTGGTGAACTCGCTGGGGTGCTTCACTTTCTTGGTCCAGCTGAGGTCGCTGATGTGGATGAGGCCATCTACGCCTTCCTCCAGTTCCACGAAGACACCGAAGTTGGTGAAGTTGCGGACGCGAGCGGTGTGCTTGCTGCCGACGGGGTACTTCACTTCGATGCTCTCCCAGGGATCTTCCTTCAGCTGCTTGATGCCGAGAGACATCTTGCGCTCCTCGCGGTCGAGGGTCAGGATGACAGCTTCCACCTCGTCACCCACCTTCATGAAGTCCTGAGCGCTGCGCAGGTGCTGGCTCCATGACATCTCGCTGACATGGATGAGACCCTCAACGCCGGGGGCAACCTCGATGAATGCGCCGTAGTCGGCCATCACGACAACCTTACCCTTCACCTTGTCACCAACCTTGAGGTTGGGATCGAGGGCATCCCAAGGATGCGGAGTGAGCTGCTTCAAGCCGAGAGCGATGCGCTTCTTCTCCTCGTCGAAATCAAGGATAACGACGTTGAGCTTCTGGTCGAGTTCAACCACCTCATGCGGATCGCTGACGCGGCCCCAGCTGAGGTCGGTGATGTGAACGAGACCATCCACGCCGCCCAGGTCGATGAACACACCGTAGGAGGTGATATTCTTGACGGTACCCTCGAGCACCTGACCCTTTTCGAGCTTGCTGATGATTTCCTTCTTCTGCTGCTCCAGCTCGGCCTCGATGAGCGCCTTGTGGCTGACAACAACATTGCGGTAGTCCTGATTGATCTTGACAATCTTGAACTCCATGGTCTTGCCAACGAATACATCGTAGTCGCGGATGGGCTTCACGTCGATCTGGCTGCCGGGCAAGAATGCCTCTACGCCGAAGACATCGACAATCATACCACCCTTCGTGCGGCACTTGACAAAACCCTTGATGATTTCCTCGTTCTCGAGAGCGGCATTGACGCGATCCCAGCTCTTCGCTGCGCGAGCCTTCTTGTGAGAGAGGATAAGCTGACCTTTCTTGTCTTCCTGGTTCTCAATGTAAACCTCTACCTTGTCACCTACCTGCAGGTCGGGATTGTAGCGGAATTCAGCGGCCGAGATGATACCATCGCTCTTGTAACCGATGTTCACAACGACCTCGCGCTTGTTGATGCTGATGACCGTACCTTCTACGACATCATGATCAGCAACGCCTGTCAGGCTCTTTTCGTAAGCCGCAGCCTGATCATCGCGGCTTTGCTCTGTTTGAGCGGCGCCCTTCTCGTAACCTTCCCAATCGAAGTCCTCGAGGGGCTGAATGTTTGTTAAGTTTGACATAGGGTTAATTAAATAAAAATGAATGTTTTAATAACGTTAGACTTTATGTTGTTTTGAAAGTCGGGCGCAAAGGTACGAAAAAAGTTTAAAGTTTAAGGTTTAAAGTTTAAAGTTTTTGCGTTTTTGCCAACATTTTTCAGTCTTCTGTCTTCTCGGCAGCCTTCTTGCGGCTACGGCGCTTGGGCTTCTCCTCTGCGGGCTTCTGCAGCTGCACACCAGCCAGTTCGGGGTCGATCATGATACGACCGCAGTATTCGCAGACGATGATTTTCTTACGCATACGGATATCCAACTGACGCTGGGGCGGAATCTTGTTGAAGCAACCGCCGCAGGCATCGCGCTGCACATAAACCACGCCCAGACCGTTGCGAGAGTTCTTGCGGATACGCTTGAAAGCAGAGAGCAGACGGGGCTCGATGGTGGCCTCCAGATTCTTGCTACGCTCACGCAGCTTCTCCTCCTCGGCACGCGTCTCAGAGATGATTTCGTCCAGTTCGCTCTTCTTGATGTCAAGGTCGGTGCGACGCTCTGTGACATTGTCCGAGCAGCGACGGATCTCCTCCTGCTTGCTTTCAATAGTGGCATTAGCTTCACGTATCTTCTTCTCGTTGAGCTGGTTGTCCAACTGCAGATATTCGATTTCCTTTGTCAGGTTCTCGTACTCACGGTTGTTGCGCACATTATCCAACTGACCGGTGTAGCGCTCGATATTGGCGTTGTTGTCCTGCATCCCTACGCGGCGACGAGCCACTTCATCCTGCAAGGCAGCAATCTCAGCCTGAATCTTCTCAATACGGGTCGTGAGACCTTCGATTTCATCCTCCAGGTCCTGCACTTCCAGAGGCAGCTCACCACGAAGGGTCTTAATCTTGTCAATCTCCGAGAGCATCGTCTGGAGCTGGTACAGGTTCTTCAGCTTGTCTTCAATGCTGAGATCCTGCGGGTCTTTCTTTTCTCTTGCCATTGTTATTATTGTTTTTAAGTTTAAGAGTTCAAAGGGTTCAAAGGGTTTAAGAGTTCAAAGGGTTCAAAAAGTTTAAGAGTTCAAGGGTTAAAAAAGTTTAAGAGTTCAAGGGCTCAAGGGGAGACTCATAGAATATGTATCGGGTTAGTGATAACCTCGGTATCATACACGGGGAGCATCGGAGCTACTTCCTCTATGATATTGCGGAATATCTCACGTGTGAACTGCTCACTCTCATAATGCCCCAGCACAGCAATCTGTATCTGCTGCTCATGGCCGAACCATGTATGGTAGTGCATCTCACCCGTCAGGAAAGCATCCGCATCGGTTGCCAGCGCGTCGTCAAGCAGAAAGTCACCGGCACCACCGCAGATGACAACGCTCTCTATCGGTCGCTCTAACAGCTGGTTGTGCTGCAGGGCCTCCACGTTGAAGGCCTGCTTCACACGCTGCAGGAACGCCAGCGAGTCCTCACCCACAGGCAGATAGCCCATTACGCCACTACCCGCTTTCACCTGACGGGCACCCACAGAGAGCGTGCGCGGCGACAGCAGCTGCACATCGATGAGTCCCAGCTTCTCGGCCATCTTGAAGTTCACGCCGTCCTCGGCATTGTCCAGATTGGTGTGGGCAGCATAGATGCACAGGTCGTTTTGTATGGCCATGCGCAGGCACCGCTGCACCTGTGTCATGTCCGCCACCTGCTTCAACCCGTGGAACAGCAACGGATGATGCGCCACCACGAGGTTGCAGCCCAGGTCAACGGCCTCGCGCAACACCTCCTCGGTGACGTCCAGACACAATAATGCCCCTGAAACCTCCGTCTCTGTCAATCCACATTGCAAGCCAGCATTATCGTAGCTTTCCTGCAAGGGCAGAGGCGCGAACTGTTCAAGGGCAGCGATAATTTCCTTGATTTTCACGTCTTGATACGCTTTTGCGGGTGCAAAGGTACGCATTTAAATGAAAAGTGAAAAATGAAAAGGGAAAAATTGGTTCTTCGTTGAGAGTTTTTTGCACTTTGAGTACATTTTTTCCTCATCATGGTCTATTTTTCCTCATTTATGCCCTCTGATATATAAATAATGTGTACTTTTGCCCCAAATTTATCATTTAACACTGTTCACTCTTCACTTTTAATTTATCACTTTTCACTCATACATGCTAACCCGTTCCATCCTTCGTTCACTCTGTGCCCTATTAGTGGGCATCCTGCTGGTGAGCAATCCCACGGAAATGACCGTGCTGATTGTTCAGATTATTGGTGGGCTCTTCACGCTTTCCGGCCTCATCGCCTTTATCGGTTATTTCACCACCAAGGCGCGTGCCACCGGTTTCCGTCCGGTCTTCCCCATCGTGGGAATCGGCAGTGTCGCTTTGGGCGTGTTATTGCTGTTGATGCCTATGCAGTTCGTGAATATCCTGATGTATGTGCTGGGCGTGCTCTTATGCCTCGTGGGCATCGGCCAGATTATCAGCCTCATCAGCAACCGTCACTTCGCGCCATTGACATGGTCGCTCTTCGTGATGCCGCTGCTCATCATCGCCACCGGCATCTTCATCCTGCTACGTCCCATTGAGGCCGCCTCGCTGCCCTTCCTGATTCTGGGCGGAGCCTATATCTTCTATGGCGTCATCGAGTTCATTTTCGGCTTCCGTTTCTATCGCTACCGTCGCATCTTTGACGCCGAAGCTGAGAGGCAAGCCGCCGCTGCAGCTGCAGCCCGCGAGGCAGAGGCCATCGAGCTCCTCGACGACGACACCTCGGCAGCACCGACGACCACCGACGAGACCGAGATTCCCATTGATATCACACGCTAAAACATTATCCTAATGATGCATAAGCTCCTTTCTTTCTTTGCCTGCTGTGCATTGAGCCTCAGCGTTGCTGCGCAGAACAAGGCCTTCACCGTCGCCGCGATGAATGTCGATGGCCTGCCCAAGGAAATTAACCTCGGGCTTACCAAGATATCACTGAATCCCGACAGCAAAGGCAGCGCCGGCGCACAAGCCATCAGCCAGAAGTTGGCCACCAAAGACTACGATATAATTGGTGTCAGCGAAGACTTCAACTACCACGGTTCCCTCATGTCTGCCATCGAAGACAAATACTATGCCGGCACACACCGCGAGAGCATTGATGCCAACAGCATTGCCAGAGCTGTATTCAACGACAATACTTTCGACACTGACGGCCTCGGCCTCCTTTGGAAGAAAGAGTTAAACGTGGGCTGCGAATGCTGGACGCGCTGGAACCAGTGGAACGGCAAGACCGACCAAGGCGCCGACGGCCTCATCAAGAAAGGCTTCCGCTACTACCTCGCGGATTTCGGCGGCGACAAACTCGTGGATATCTACATCCTCCACATGGATGCTGAGACCAATGCTGGCGACATCGCTGCCCGCGAGTCACAGTTGCTTCAGCTAGCCGATGACATTCTCCGCATCAACCCCAGCCAGCGGCCAAAAATTGTCATGGGCGACACCAACTGCCGCTACACACGGGACCGCCTGAAGGAACTCTTCATTGATGTCATCAACGCTGACTGGCGCTATGAGATCAAGGACGCATGGGTGGAGAAATGCAAGAGCAACACCTACCCCACCTACGGCACACAGGACCTGTGGGTTGATCCCCTCGGCTATGAAGAAGGTGAAATCGTAGATAAGATATTCTACATCAACCCCAAGTACGGCATGAAGCTTACATTGAATAAGTTTGCTGTTGACACCGACTTCAACGACGAAAACGGCACCCCATTGGCCGACCACTACCCTGTCGTGGCTAAGTTCACAACCACAGGAAAGCTCTACGACCCCGCCTCCTATTGGAGTGGCGAGTACAACGCAGAGTACCAAGCCTATGCGGATTTGTATAACCGCCTGCTACCACTCTCCACCTCCAGCCTCCAACCCATTCGCGAACAGCTTCCCGCCCTGCTCACGGAGCATGTCTCCGCAGGCAGCGACATCGTAGCACGCATGGAGGCGTTCCGGAATAACTTCATCCAATACATGCAAGAGAACTACAAGGCTGACGACAACACCTCCCGCCTCAAGAACCCGTCCTTCGAAGAGGGCGTGCGCCTGCAGACCGGTAATGTGCAAGGGTGGACCGTAGCCCCCGATGTCGAAGAGGCCTTCATCTCCGGTCTCGTCGACAACGAGGAAGGAGCCGCCATTCGCTACTTCGCGCCCCACGATGGCGACTATGTCTTCAACACATGGGGTGGCTACCCCGCCAACGGCTTCTACTGTCGTCAGAGCCTGACCCTCCCGCTGGGATGGTATCTCTTCTCCGGTGTCCTAGCCACCGACGGCAATAACGCAGTCACTCTCCGCTTCGGCGACTATCGTGAATCCACAGGACCGCAGACCGACCGCACACGAGGACAGTGCATCACCATCATCGGCTACCACTCGGGTGGCACCATCACCTTGGGTGCAGAATCCAACGGCTGGTTCGAGGCCGATGACTTCCGTCTCTCACGCCTCATCTACAGCCCCACGGCCGTTGAATCCGTGGAAGTGGACAACTCTCCACTCTCCACTCTCAACTCTCAACTCTCCACCATCTACGCCCCCGACGGCCGCGCTCTCTCTGCACCCCGCCGAGGCATTAACATCGTCCGCCAGCCCGACGGCACCACCCGTAAGCTACTGGTGCGATAGGCCATTGATATGCGGAGCGTACGCAGCGCTGCGCGTCGATGTCCACATCGACAGTGGCCGCAGGCCTTTCTTTTAGCGTAGCCTTTTCTTTAACCCTTTCTCTTTTTTCTTTCTCTTTAGGAAAGAGAGGTGCAGGGGAGGAAACCCTTGCTCTTTCTTCCTTCTCTTTCACCGGCACGCCGCATCACCGTATTCCCAACGGTGCACCATCGTAACCAAAACGATGGACCAGCGTTTTCATGACGATGCGCCAACGTATCCCCTACGATGCACCATCGTTTTCGAAACGATGCAGCATCGTACCAGTGACGCTACGCCATCGTAATCTCACACGAAAGCGGCGCCATCTCTATTCGACAATCTTTAACTCTGTCAACAGAAAACTGGAATTTCTTTTGGTCAGTTCAAGAAACTTTTCCTATCTTTGCGGCGACTCTTGAAATGGTCGCAATGTCTAATGTTCCGATGTGGTTTCAAGTTGCAGATAGCATTAGATTTGCAAAACAAGCCCGCGAAAGAGATGAGAATGTTGCATCTTGGAGAGCATCTGAGACAATAAATACTTCACCGTTTCCGAATTCCCATCTCATGCTATTATATTTCGCGAATGATAAGATATGGTTAGAAAACATATATCTGCCATACTTTAACAGCAAAAGTAATCATCTTTTTTCTTAATGACTGATAAACTTGAAAATATGAAATTACGAGAAAGAATATATAGCGTAATTGAGCCATGGAATGATAATGCGCTTTCCAAAGCGTATGACGGTGTTATGTTGGTGGCAATCGGTATAGGCATACTACCGTTGATGTTTAGAGAGGAGAATAGCCTGTTCCTGTGGTTTGACATTATCTCGGGTTCCTGTTTCATGATAGACTATATTTTACGTTGGATAACAGCGGACATAAATTCTCAGAAGAACAAGATCCTAGCTTTTGTTCTATATCCAATAACTCCAATGGCCATAATAGATTTATTGTCTATTCTGCCAACATTCAATCTGCTCTGCCCGACCTTTAAGCTCGTACGAGTATCTCGTCTTATGAAGATACTGAGGATCTTCAAAGTCATCAGATATTTTGAACCTCTTGAAATCATTACAGCGGTGGTACGAAGACAAAGTAAGATTCTCCTGACTGTACTATCCTTGGCCTTGTTCTATATCTTCATAACAGCACTGATTATGTTCAATGCAGAGGAGGAGATCAATCCCGCAACAGGAGAGTATCTCTTCAAAGGCTTTTTTGATGCTTTCTATTGGGCTACATGCACGTTGACAACTGTTGGCTATGGCGACCTTTATCCAATTTCTGACATAGGCAGAATCATCAGCATAATCTCATCAATGGTCGGCATCGCCATTATAGCGCTGCCATCGGGCATAATAACAGCTGGTTACATGGATGAACTTAAAAGTAGGAAGAGCAAGAAAACGAATAAAGAGATTCGAATGAAATAACAGACTTGATTATGATAAAGTATTTAGAATGTACTTTATAGTCACGCTTGCATCGCCTGCATCTCTTCCAGAATGGCGCAGGCGTCTTTGACGGTGTTCACGCCTTTGATGAGCATGGAGCGGCGACCTTTGACCTCGTCGAGCTGGCAGTCTGCAACGTGTAGCGTACAGTAGGTGATGCACTGTCCGAAGGCGGGAGACTGGAAGAAGGGGGAGTCATCGTCCTTAACGAAATACAGGCGCAAGCGACTGTTCTTCAGCATCACACGCTCGGCACCGAAATACTTGCCCAGACGGCGTAACTTGACAACACGAATCAGTTCCTCGCCCTGCTCGGGAATGGGACCGAAGCGGTCGATGAGGCGCTTGCGGAAGGCTTCAACAGCCTCCTCGCTCTCAAGACCATCGAGCTCGCGGTAGAGGAGCATCCGCTCTGTGCTGCCTGGTACGAAGGAGTCGGGGAACGACATCGTCATATCACTCTCTAACTGACACTCATCTACGAAGGCCTCGCCGCTGGTGACCTCGCCAGAGGCTACCTGCTGGGCGTAGAGCTCCTTGAATTCGTCGTTCTTCAATTCCTTAACAGCCTCGGAGAGGATTTTCTGGTAGGTCTCGTAGCCAAGGTCGGCGATGAAGCCGCTCTGCTCGGCACCGAGGAGGTTGCCTGCACCGCGGATGTCGAGGTCCTGCATGGCGATATGGATGCCGCTGCCGAGGTCGGAGAAGTTCTCGATGGCCTGCAGACGACGGCGCGATTCCGTCGGCAGTGCTCCGAGGGGTGGCGCGAGGAGGTAGCAGAAGGCTTTCTTGTTGGAGCGCCCTACCCTTCCGCGCATCTGGTGCAGGTCGGCGAGGCCGAAATTATGAGCACCACAGATAATGATGGTATTAGCATTGGGGATATCAAGACCGCTCTCAATGATGGTGGTAGAGATAAGGATGTCGTAGTCGTAGGACGCAAACGCCATCATCACGTTTTCCAAGTCTTCGGGGTGCATCTGGCCGTGGCCCACCGCCACACGGGCATCGGGGACATACTTGTGTACCAAGTCCTCCAGCTCGGGGAGTCCTGAGATGCGGTTGTTGACGATGAAGACCTGCCCGTTGCGGCTCATCTCGAAATTGATGGCCTCGGCAATGACCTCGGGCGAGAAGGTGTGTACCTCGGTCTGGATGGGATAGCGGTTGGGCGGCGGCGTCTGTATCACGCTCAGGTCACGGGCACCCATTAGTGAGAACTGGAGGGTGCGTGGGATGGGGGTGGCAGTGAGTGTGAGGGTATCGACGTTGACCTTCATCTGGCGCAGTTTCTCCTTCGTGGCAACGCCGAACTTCTGCTCCTCGTCGATGATGAGCAGACCGAGGTCCTTGAATTTTACGCCCTTGCCGATAAGCTTATGGGTTCCTACGAGGATGTCTATCTTGCCTGCTTCAAGGTCGGCGAGGATTTCCTTTGTCTGCTTGGGAGTACGGGCGCGGGTGAGGTAATCAACACGCACAGGTAAGTTCCTCAAACGTTCGGAGAAGGTATGGAAATGCTGATAGGCCAGCACCGTCGTGGGCACCATCACCGCCACCTGCTTCCCATCGACGGCAGCCTTGAAGGCGGCGCGCACGGCCACCTCTGTCTTGCCGAAGCCGACATCGCCGCAGACGAGGCGATCCATGGGACGTGAGCGTTCCATATCTGCCTTCACATCGTTCGTGGCTTTGAGCTGGTCGGGGGTATCCTCGTAGAGGAAGCTGGCTTCTAACTCGTGCTGGAGGTAGGTGTCGGGATTGAACTTAAAGCCTTTCTCCTCGCGCCGACGGCTGTAGAGCTGGATGAGGTCGCGGGCGATATCCTTGATCTTCGCCTTCGTGCGCTCCTTCATGCGCTCCCATGAGCCAGTGCCGAGACGGTTGATGCGTGGTGGCTCACCCTCCTTGCCCTTGTACTTCGACACCTTGTGCAGGGCATGGATAGAGACATAGACGACATCGTCGCGGTCGTAGGTGATCTTGATCATTTCCTGCAGAGCAGCCTCTCCCCCGCCCCCTCCTCCGTGAGGGAGGGGAGATTGGTTGACCGGCACACGCACCAGGCCGCCGAAACGGCCAATGCCGTGATCGACATGCACGACGTAGTCACCTACCTCAAACTCCTGCAACTCCTTCAAGGAAAGGGCCACCTTGCCGCCGCGGGCGCGCTCACTGCGCAGGTTATATTTATGGAAGCGGTCGAATATCTGATGGTCGGTGAACAGACATATCTTCAGGTCGTTGTCGGCAAAGCCGGCGTGGAGCGTGTGGGAGACGGGTGTAAAAAAGGGGGAGGGGTCGGAGGAGAGGCTTGCAAATATTTCCTTTAAACGGTCATTCTGTTTCTGCGAGTCCGCTAAGATATAGATGGTATAGCCCTGAGCCAGGTAATCCTCGAAGGACTTGGTGACAAGGTCGAAGTTCTTGTGGAAGATGGGTTGGGGGGTGATGCAGAAGGCGGCCTCTCCCCCGACCCCTCCCCCGTGAGGGAGGGGAGATTGCTGCGCGTTGTGGACAGAAGAGAGTTCGATACGGCGAAAGGCAGCAAAGCCTTTTTCAAAAGTCTGCGCATCAATAAGCACTTGTTTCTTGTCAAGTTCCGGAAGGTTATCACTCCCCCTCGCCCCTTGGAGAGGGGGGCGGGGGGTGAGGCTGTTGGCGGTTTGGCTTATCTCAGCCTGCCGACTGAACCCTTCCTCCCATATCTGGCCAATACGCTCGGCGATGAAAGTGATGTCCTTGGTGACAAGGATGGTGTGCTCGGGCAAGAGGGTGGCAAGAGGTACGCGCTCCTCACATTCCTCGCTGAGGTCCGGCACCAGAGATATCATCTCCTGCTGTCCGCGTGAGAGCTGGCTCTCCACCTCGAAGGTGCGGATGCTATCTACCTCATCGCCGAAGAAGTCAATGCGGTAAGGATATTCCGAGCTGAAAGAGAACACATCGACCAACGAGCCACGCACGGCATATTGCCCAGGCTCATAGACATAATCTGTGTGCTGGAAACCAAACTCCAACAGCGTCTGCTCCACAAAGGTGATATCCACCTGTTCCCCCACACGCAACTGCAACGTCCGGTCGTCCAAGGTCTTCTTCGATACCACGCGCTCAGCAATGGCTTCAGGGTAGGTCACGACCATAAGACCCACCCCCAACCCCTCCCGTGATGGGGGGGAGACTGCTGGCGCGCAGCTCTCAAACGAAGTGAGGCCCTCCCCATTACGGGGGAGCGGGGAGAGGGTCTTTGCCAACACTTCTGTGCGCAGTATCTCATTGGCCGCATCGCGCTGACCGAACTTGACTGCACGACGATAGGAGGAGGGGAAGAAGAGGACCTGCTGTTCGTCCAACAACTGTACCAGGTCATGATAGAAATAGCCAGCCTCTTCCTCGTCGTCCAAAATAAAGAGAAAAGGAGTCGGTTTCTCAGCCGGTGCTGCACTCCGTACATGATGCAAAGCCGCAAAGGCCAGAGGGGCGGCACTGGCTTGCAGACCCGATACAGCAAAGGCCCGCATCTTCTCTTTTGCGATGACACGAGCTAAAGCCTTCACCTGTGGATGACGCGCATACAGCGCCAATAATTCCTTTATCTCCACGGATTCGTCCTGTTTGGGCCGCAAAGGTAACGATTATTTACGATTTAACGATTTACTCTTTACTATTTTTTCATTTTCAATTCATTTTTACCGTTCCACTTTTCATTTTTACCTTTTAATTTTCCATTTTTAATTTATTGTTGTACTTTTGCACCCAACAACCCACAGAACCGCCCTCACCTATGAAATCCCTACGCGAGCTCTATCGCATCGGCACCGGCCCCTCGTCATCCCACACGATGGGTCCGCAGACCGCCGCCACTCAATACCTGCAGCGCCACCCTGAAGCCCATGGCTTTGAGGTCACGCTCTACGGCAGCCTCGCCGCCACAGGCAAAGGGCACATGACGGATGTGGCCATCGAACGTGTACTGCAGCCTGCGGCACCCACCCGCATCATCTGGGAGCCCCAAACCTTCCTGCCCTTCCACCCCAACGGCATGAAATTCATCTGTCTGGACGAGGCGGGACAGCCCTATGACCCGTGGACCGTGTATAGCGTTGGTGGCGGTGCGCTCTCTGAGGGTGAGGATAGCGTAAGTGAGGAGCCTGAGCTCTACGACCTGAACACGATGGAGGAAATCATCCATTGGTGTCAGGAGAGCGGACGGACCTTCTGGGAATATGTCGAGCAATGCGAGGGACCTGAGATCTGGGACTATCTGCACGAGGTGTGGACGGTGATGTGCGAAGCCGTGGAACGCGGCATCGACCATGAAGGAGTACTGCCCGGCCCGCTCGGTCTGCAGCGTAAGGCACCCGTCTATTACACCAAAGCCAAGGGCTACAAAGCCAACCTGCAGAGCGACGGCATGGTCTATGCCTACGCACTGGCCGTCAGCGAGGAGAATGCCTCCGGCGGACGCATTGTGACAGCACCCACCTGCGGTTCCTGCGGTGTGCTCCCTGCCGTGCTCTACCATCTGGGAAACAACCACGCCTTCTCCGAGCAGCGCATCCTGCACGCCTTAGCCACGGCTGGCCTCATCGGCAATCTGGTGAAGCACAACGCCAGTATTTCCGGTGCCGACGTCGGCTGTCAGGGCGAAGTGGGCGTAGCCTGCGCGATGGCCTCCGCTGCTGCCTGTCAGCTTTTCGGCGGCTCCGTGGCACAGATTGAATACGCCGCCGAGATGGGGTTGGAGCATCATCTAGGCATGACCTGCGACCCGGTATGCGGCCTGGTGCAGATTCCCTGCATCGAGCGCAACGCCTTCGCTGCCGCCCGAGCCCTGGATTCCAACTTCTACGCCTCGCTGTCCGACGGTCAGCACCGCGTGAGTTTCGACCGCATCGTACGCGTCATGAAGCAGACTGGCCACGACCTGCCCTCGCTCTATAAAGAGACCTCGGAAGGCGGCTTGGCCAAGATAAAACAATAAAGACATTTACAATTTGACCATTTACAATTTTTACGATGGACAGTATAGTCATCATCCCCACTTATAACGAGAAAGAGAATATTGAAGCCATCATTAGGGCTGTGACAGGACTGAAGGAACACGCATTCAACGTGTTGGTCATCGACGACGGCTCTCCTGACGGCACTGCCGACATTGTGAAACGGCTGATGGCCGATGAGTTCGCAGAGCGTCTTTTCCTGGTAGAGCGCTCTGGTAAGCTGGGTCTTGG
>Ga0265301_10000600_pt1 | contig 50559 bp, 45 predicted proteins | sample AusTroGonzalo_MG_2_FD_193488 | JGI IMG/M metagenome (GOLD analysis project Ga0265301, IMG submission 193488) | Bovine rumen microbial communities from tropical cattle in Woodstock, Queensland, Australia - Gonzalo_04 | ecosystem: Host-associated > Mammals > Digestive system > Stomach > Rumen ... | reverse complement strand
ATCACAACATTACAAGGTGATGTTGTAATGGATGCAGCCGCACAAAGCAGTGCAGATTATGCTGCCGGTGCTAAAGTTGATGCCGCAGTTGCAGCTATTGATGTTGCTTTGAAAGCAGATGAAACCAAACTTGCAACAGCTGAAGGTAATATCACAACATTACAAGGTGATGTTGTAATGGATGCAGCCGCACAAAGCAGTGCAGATTATGCTGCCGGTGCTAAAGTTGATGCCGCAGTTGCAGCTATTGATGTTGCTTTGAAAGCAGATGAAACCAGACTTACAACAGCTGAAGGTTCGATTGCAGATTTGACAACGAATACCTCAACAGGCGTTATAAATGTTAAAGAAGCCAATATTGGTGCAACAGGTTTGTCATCAGCCGGTGATATCAAAACAACCGGTTCCGGAAACATTGTTTCTGCCGGTGACATCAGCACAACAAATGGCACAATTTCCGGTAAAACAGGTAACTTCACCGGTAATTTAGGCGTAACAGGAACAACCACAACAGGTGCTTTGTCTGTAACAAATAATGCTACAGTCGGTGGTAATGCTACAGTCACTGGAACATTGAATGCCGGTGCAACAACAGTTGCTTCATTAACAACAACAGGTGATATTTCTGGTGCTGCAATTTCCGGTACAACAGGTACATTCACCGGAAAAGTAACATCTGTTGGTTTGGATGCCGGTTCCGGTAACATCAAAACAACAGCAAAAGTTGATGCCGGTAGCTTAGAAGTAACCGGTGCTTCTGTTATGAAGGGCGGTTTGACCATTGAAGACGGTTCTACACCCAAAGTAACATTAGGCACAGATGGAACAATTGTTGCTACAGGCAAAATTACATCTGTCGGTTTAGATGCCGGTAACGGTGCTATCACCACAACGGGAACATTAAGCGCCGGTGCAACAACTGTTTCTTCATTAACATCAGGTGCTATTTCCGGCACAACAGGTAGCTTTTCAGGTGCTTTAACCAGCGATACATTGACTGTTAACAATGCTGCAACATTGAAGAGTACATTAGATGTCACAGGAAATACAAAGGTTGGTGGAACATTGGATGTTACGGGAGCATTGTCAGGCTCATCTGCAACATTTAGTGGCGCTTTATCAAGTGCAAGCTTGGCTGTGACCAATGGTGCAACAGTTGGTACTTTGAAAGTTGGCTCTTCAGGTGTTATGACCGGAGTTGACGCTGGCTCTTCAGCCATTACAACCGGTAGTGCAACAGTTTTTGCATCTACAGCGACTGTGTTGAAGAGTGCTGAAAATGCAACATTTACAGCTGCTGCTAGTGCAAAGAATGTGAGTACAGGTACACTAAACAGTGCTATCAGTTCTTTGGATACAGCAATTGGTGATATGACCGGTTTCAATACAAACAATTATGCTAAGACAACAACAAATGTTGCAGGCAATTTGGTTCAGCTAGATGGCGTTTTGAAAAATACCAACGATATCATTGGTTCTGCAATGAATGCTAATGGCACGAAAAACACTGATGCTTTGAATACCGTTAAGAACCAAAGCGGAACAGCTGTTACCAATTTGACAGATGCTGCAAAATTAATTGGCGATTTGTCTTCAACAGGTATTTCACAAGGTACTTTGGCCGGTCAGATCGGCAATGTTGGTGATACGGTTGCTTCTCGTACAAGCGCTATTGCTAAGACAAATACAGTTGCTGACAACTTGCTGGCTTTAGATACAGCTATTGGTGCCAATATGACTGTTGCTGGTCGTACGACGGCTGCTTATAAGACTGATGCGACGAAATCAGTCAATGAAAACTTATCGGTCATCGATGCGTACTTGGGTGGAGATGTGACAGAATCATCTCGTACAACAGGTAAGATGCTTGCTACAAATACCGTTAAGGCAAACTTTGAAGCATTGGATGCTGCAATCGGTACAGATGCTGATTTAGCTCTCAACTCCATTGCAGATGGCACGAACGGTGTTGCTAAAGCAAACAGTGTTAATAAAAACTTGAATGCTTTGAACAATATTATTGGTGATGTGGCAAATGATTTACACACCACCTACACAGCAACAGGTCATACAGGAAATGCTTTGACCAATGGTGGTGATAACGTTCCGGCAACAGTGGTGGCAGCTTTGAACAATATCGATGCAACACTCGGTACGATTCACGGTTTGAAGGCCAATAACTCTAACCTGAAAGCCAAGTCTAACTTAGCTGATGGCACAACAGTTGAACAGCACTTAGTTGCTTTAGACGATTCAATCGGTGACAGAACGTTTGATACAACGCATTATGTCGCACCGCATTCTGATTTGGCAACTGCAACTCGCGTGCTTGATACCAACTTGTACAGACTTGATGACGAAGTAAAAGATTTACGTAAATCTGTTAACCGCGGTTTGGCTTCAATGGCTGCTATGTCAGCAATGGTTCCAAATGCAAGAGCAAACGGAAATACGCAACTTTCTGTCGGTACCGGTATGTACAGCGGTCATGCTGGGTTTGCACTCGGTGGTTTCCACTGGTTTAACGATAATGTGTTGATGAATGTCGGTATGGCCTATGGCGATGGCGATTCTTCAGAAATGATTTATCGTGCTGGTATTACTTATTCATGGTAATACGGTAAATAACTTTGCATTGGACGGCAAAAGCCGTCCAATGCTTTCTTAAGAAAGGAATATTCATGGTTAAACCTGATTTTCAAAAGATTAAAGATGTTCTTAAAAAATATATGTGGGTTATTTTATCTTGCATTTTGTTTTTACTCATTATATCAAATGTTGTTTTATTTTGTAGCGTTCGAGCCCTAAAAAATACAAAAACAGAAACAGCCGCACCGATTCAGTACGTTTATAATGCTGAACAACTTATTCGCAATTTTTCAGCCTTAACAGAAGTCAAGCAAGTGTTTGAAAAGCAGATTAGCGTTTTGAACACTAAGGTAAATGAAGCGCGTGAAAAATTAGACGGCATGAAGGATAAAAAAGCAAAAGAAGAATATGCGACAGTGTATTTAAGCTCATTAACATTGCAACGTGATCAGCTCGTTGAGCAATATCAAAAAGATTTAAATGTTTTAAGTCAAAAGATTGATCAAGCACTTGTTGATGTTGCAAATGAAAATGGTTTGCCTTATGTTTTTGACGCAAAAGCAATTGTTGTAACAACACCACACGTGGTTGATGTGACAGGTGCAGTTTTGAAAAAATTACAGTAGGCCTTAAGTAAGTCAAAATTAAACAAAACCCGCAGATTTTGATTTGCGGGTTTTAACTTTGCGAATTTTCCAAAAAAGTCTTTATATCTTGATTTCTGATACCCTCAAAAGCCTCATTGATAAAAGCAGTCGTTAAAATTTGACGGGCATCATTTTTAGGTATGCCACGAGACTGAAGATAAAAAAGTTCATCTTTATTTATATCACCCGAGGTTGAGCCATGCGAACATTTGACATCATCAGCAAAAATTTCAAGCTCAGGTTTAACATCAACACTTGCATCATCTGAAAGCAAAAGGACTTTATGAAGCTGATAGCCTTCTGTTTGAACGGCATTCGGGGCAATATGGATTTTGCCTTGAAACACGCCATGCGCACATTGATTGATAACACCTTTGACAAGTTGATTTGAAGTTGTTTGTGGCGATAAATGCTCAATATCGGTTGTTGTGTCAATAATACTTGAATTGTTGATGAGATATGCCCCGTTAACGAGGGCCCTCGCGCCTTCTTCTTTTAAGCTGATATGCGTTTCATTGCGGGCAAGTTTTGAGCCTTTTTGCAAAGTATAGCTCTCGTAATTCCCGTTTGATTTGATATGAACGGATTGCAAGGTAATGTGAACGGCATTCTTCGATTCTTTTTGAAGTTTGTAATGGCTTAAAGTTGCATTTTTTGAAATGAAAATTTCATTAACAACATTTGTAAAATATACCCCATCTTGACCTTCAAAAACCTCAACCAATTCTGCTTTTGCATCTTTTTCAACAACGATAATGTTGCGGATGTTCTTAAACCCGTTGGATTTGTTGTGATAAATAAAAGCCATCGGTTTATCTAATTTTTTTGATATGCGCAAAAACAAGCCTTGCTCCAGATAAGCCGTGTTTAAGGCCGCAAAAGGAAATTTTGTTAAATCAGTTTTATTTAAATATTTTGAGGTTTCGTGCTCTAAAAGGGCATCAAGAAGAGTTGAAACTTCAAGCCCGTCCATAAGATGAAAATGTTCGTGCAAATGACCATCACAAAAATGAAACTCATAAGCATCAAAGCCAAGGTGGCTTTCATGGCAATGACAATGTTCTTCATGGCATTGGCTGTCAGGCTTAAAAAACATTTCTTCTGTTAAAGCATTCGCAATAGGAGTATATTTAAAAGCTTCTGTTTTTTTACTTGGCAGGCCATAAAACGCCGATTTTCCCTTTTGCCGTAATGCGACAAGGGAAGGGATATCAGAGCCATCAAGGGGTATGTTATCCAAAAACTCTAACATTGCGCCTCTTTAATAAAATCTGTATAGCCTTTGGCCTCGAGCTCTAAAGCAAGATTTTTATCGCCGGTTTTGATGATATGTCCGTCGGCAAAAACATGAACAAAATCAGGGGTGATATGCTCAAGCAAATCTTGATGGTGCGTGATGATGAGAAGCGATCGATTCCCATCAAGCAAGTTGTTAATGCCTTCAGAAACGATTTTTAAGGCATCAATATCAAGGCCTGAATCAGCTTCATCCAAAATGGCCATTGAAGGTTTTAAAAGGGCCATTTGAAGTGTTTCCATGCGCTTTTTCTCACCACCAGAAAAGCCGACATTGACGGCACGTTTAAGCATTTCTTGAGAAATAGAAAGCTTATCGGCCTCCGTTTTGACAAGCTTCATGAAACTCATGGTGTCAAGTTCCGATTCGCCCAAGTATTTGCGCTTGGCATTAAGGGCATGTTTTAAGAACGTCATAAATGCAACGCCGGGGATCTCAATCGGGTATTGCATAATCAAGAACAGGCCTTCATTTGCGCGATCTTCAGGCTTTAAAGAAAGTAAATCTTTACCGTTAAAAATGACGCTGCCGGAGGTGACTTCATAGCCAGGTTTTCCTGTTAAGACGTGCGAAAGTGTTGATTTTCCTGCACCGTTCGGGCCCATAATGACGTGAACTTCTCCTGAATTGATTGTGAGATTGAAATTCTTGATAATTTCTTTGTCGCCGGCTTTGGCACAAAGGTTTTTGATTTGAAGTATCGGTTTATTTGTCATGCGTCTGTTCCCATTTGTTAAGCCTTTCTTCGATTTTTTTAAGTTTTTCTTTTTTGTATGTTTCTACCTCATCTTTGATGTGATAGCAGCATTTGAGTTGTTCAAGCATGATTTCAACATCGGCTGTTTCTTCAATGATTTCAGGGATATTATCTTTTTTGCGATTAACGTTTTTTAAAATTTCTTTTGTGAGCTCGCTCATTTCTTCAACGACCTGAAGCATTTGAGGTTCTTTATGCCATACGCGTAAGGCGCGCTCATAGAGTGTTTCTTTTGTCATCCGACACTTCCTCTTTTTAAAACGTCATTCTGAACGCCACCAGGCGTGAAGAATCCAGTACATATTATAACAAAGTTTCATACAAATCTCTCCAGTGTTTGTTTGCTTGCTCAATTAAAGCAATTTTTCTTTCTCTTTTCCAGCCTTTTAAAATTTTTTCTCTATGAATTGCTTCTTTTATATCACTAAAAATTTCATAGTAAACTAATAATTTGACATTATATTTTTTTGTGAATCCCGAAAACAATCCCATTTTATGTTGCCAAACACGCCTAATTAAATCAGATGTTACGCCGATGTATAATGTTCCATTTTTTTGACTGGCTAATATGTAGACATATGAATCGTGCATGGTATATTATAAGGAGATTTTGCTTTTCTGGATCCTTCGCAAGTCGCTAAACGACGCTCAGGATGACGGAGGTCAATCATCCGACGCTTCCTTCTAAGCTGATATTAATTAATTTTGAGGCCTCAATGGCAAATTCCATCGGCAGTTTTTGCATCACTTCTTTGCAAAATCCGTTGACAATCAGCCCGACGGCCTGTTCTTCGCTTAAGCCGCGTTGTAAGCAATAAAAAAGTTGTTCTTCGCTGATTTTTGAGGTGGTCGCTTCGTGTTCCAAAACAGCACTACGATTGGCATTTTCAATATAAGGCACTGTGTGTGAGCCACAGGTTTGCCCGATGAGCAGACTGTCACATTGTGAATAATTGCGGGCATTTTGTGCTGTTTTTGCCACTTTAACAAGTCCGCGATAAGTTTGATTTGAATGGCCGGCGGAAATACCTTTGGAAATAATTTTTGATGTTGTGTTTTCACCGATATGAATCATCTTGGTGCCGGTATCAGCCTGCTGATAATTATTGGTGATGGCAACAGAATAAAATTCGCCCGATGAATTGTCGCCTTGCAAAACACAAGACGGATATTTCCATGTAACGGCTGAGCCTGTTTCAACCTGAGTCCATGAGACTTTAGCGTTGTCACCCTTGCAAGCGGCGCGTTTGGTCACAAAGTTATAAACGCCGCCTTTACCATTTTTATCACCGGGATACCAGTTTTGGACGGTTGAATATTTGACTTCAGCATCTTTTAAGATGACAATTTCAACGATAGCGGCGTGGAGTTGGTTTTCATCTCGCTGCGGGGCAGTACAGCCCTCGAGATAAGAAACATAACTTTGCTCATCTGCGATAATCAGCGTGCGTTCAAATTGGCCCGTGTTTTGGGCATTAATACGGAAATATGTTGAGAGTTCCATCGGGCATTTGACGTTTTTCGGGATATAAACAAACGAACCGTCGGTGAAAACGGCAGAATTAAGGCAAGCAAAAAAATTATCAGTATAAGGTACGACCGAGCCCAGATATTTTTGAACCAAATCAGGATGGTTTTGAACGGCTTCGGAAATAGAGCAGAAAATGATGCCCTTTTCAGCAAGTTTGGCACGATAGGTTGTAGCAACGGAAACACTGTCAAACACGGCATCAACGGCCACAACGCCGGATAAAACTTCTTGTTCTTTTAAGGGGATGCCAAGTTTGTCGTAGGTTTTCAAGAGTTCGGGATCAACCTCGTCAAGATTTTTCGGCTTAATTTTTTGTTTTGGTGCAGCATAATAGAACAAATCCTGATAGTTGACCTTATCGTAGGCAAGCTTTGCCCAAGTCGGCTCAGACATCGTCAGCCAATGTTTATAAGCTTTGAGACGCTTTTCTAAAAGCCAATCAGGCTCATTTTTCTTTTTTGAAATGAGACGGATAATATCTTCGTTTAAGCCTTTGGGTGCGCTTTCCGTTTCAATATCGGTTGTAAAGCCGTATTTATACTTGTCACCGCTTAAATCTTCTATTTCAGGTTTTTGAACCATTTTTTTACCTTTTTAATGTAAGGCCTACCATAAGCAATTTAAAGGAGAAAATCAAGAGGGATTAACGAATATTTAGACATTTTAGAGCTAGCATATCAAACCAGGGGATTAAGATGTTCAAAAAAAACATTTTGACATTAATGTTTTGCGTGTGTTTAACGGGCTGTGCCTCTATGAATAATGGTATTCAGCTTATCGGTTCGTATTATAATAAGGTTTTTGGTACGCCGGATACTGTTCGAGTCAAAAAAGGAGATACGCTGTACAGTATTGCTAAACGCTACGATATGTCTATTTCAGAATTGATTGCACTTAACAAACTCGATAGCCCTAATCAGCTTTATGTCGGTCAAGTCTTAAAGACAAATTCAAGCAAATACTACACAGTCAGGCGCGGGGATACGCTTGCCTCAATCGCGCGTAAATATGGAACGAATTGGCAATCCTTGGCGCAAAAGAACAATATCAGACCGCCATATGCCTTAAATGTTGGGCAGAAAATTGCCGTGACAGGCTATGTAACTCAACCAAAACAAACAACATTAGGTTCAAACACAACTTCAAAAAATGAGCAAAAAGTGTCATCAGTCTCAAGTAATCATGTTTCAACCAAGCGGGCGACAAAATTTGTCTGGCCGGTATCAGGGAAAGTGATTTCTTCGTTCGGCTCAGTGGGGAAGGGATTAAAAAATGATGGTATCAATATTTCAGCGCCGCTTGGAACAGCTGTTAAAGCCGGAGATAAGGGAACGGTAGCTTACGCCGGAAACGGCTTGAAAGGTTTTGGAAATCTGATTTTAATCAAACATTCTGATGGTTATATTACGGCTTATGCCCATACCGATAAAATTCTTGTTACAAAAGGGCAAAGCGTTATCAGAGGTGAGAAAATCGCTACCATCGGACAAACGGGCGGCGTGAGCACACCGCAGCTGCATTTTGAAGTGCGCGCTGGAAAAAATGCTGTTAACCCTAGAAACTATTTGCCTTAAACGTTTCTAATTTAAAAGTTGTTCAATACCTTTAAAATATTTGTTGTCAGATAAGGTTTTTGTTGTATATTGCCGTAAAGTTATAACAAAATGGAGAAACAAATGTTTATTAATGATGCTTTCGCACAGGAAGTTGCTACAGCGTCAGCAGGTGCTTCGGTTGCGGCAAATTTACTTCAGATTCTTCTGATATTTTTAGTGTTTTATATACTCCTTATTCGTCCTCAGCAAAAAAAGATGAAACAGCATGAAGCTGAATTAAAAGCGATCAAAGTTGAAGACAAAGTTTTGACAGCTGGTGGCCTGTATGCTGTCGTCAAAGAAATTAAAGATGATGATTTAATACTCGAAATTGCAAAAGGTGTTGAAGTAAAAGCACATCGTTATACCATTCGCGAAGTAATCAAAAATGAAACATCCACCTCAAAGAAATTAAAAAATAACAAAGGAAAGAAAAATGTATAAGTTATCAAGGCAAAGAGTACTTATTATTTTAGGTATCTGTTTGGTTGGTGCATTTTTAGCCGTTCCGAACATAATGCCAAAATCTGTTAAGCTTCCGTCATGGTGGCAACCGGTTAGTTTAGGTCTTGACTTGCAGGGCGGTTCTAATTTGCTTTTAGAAGTCAATATGAATGAAGTCATTCGTGAGCGTATGGGACTTTTAGAAGATGCTGTCAGACAAACACTTCGGGAACACCGTATTCGTTATCAAAATTTATCTGTCGGTGCAGACAGTGTTAAAGTCAAAATTGAAAATGCAAACGCGCGTACGCAAGCAGTAAACTACTTTAAAAAGTTGGAAGATGGACTCGATGTGACGATAAATGAAAACGGCGCAATCGAAATTAAATATTCTGATACAGCTCTTAATATTTTAACAAAAAAAGTGGTTGATCAGTCCATTGAAATTGTACGTCGTCGTATTGATGAGTTGGGCACAAAAGAACCCGTTATTCAAAGTCAGGGTTCCGACAGGATCATTGTTCAACTTCCTGGTATTCAAAATCCGGAAGAAGTTAAAGCACTTTTGGGCAAAACCGCCAAAATGTCTTTCCATTTAGTTGACAGCCGAACGACGGCTCAAGATGCAAAGCGTGGAAAATTAAGCAATGCGTCGCGTGTCATTAACAGTGCCGAAGGTGGGCAACTTGTCATACAAAGGAAAGCTGTCGTCGGTGGTGAGAATTTGACAGATGCCGGTGTTTCTTTCCAAGATGGCAGGCCTGTTGTGACGTTTAAGTTTAACACAATGGGGGGTAAGAAGTTTGGCGAAGTGACGAAGAACAACGTGGGCGAAAGACTGGCCATTGTTTTAGATAATGAGGTGATTTCAGCACCAAACATTCAAACGGCAATTTTAGGGGGGAGCGGTGTTATTACCGGAAACTTTAGCTCAGAAGAAGCTAATAATTTAGCTATGCTCCTTCGTTCAGGTGCTTTACCGGCACCTTTGGAAGTTTTAGAAGAGCGCACGGTTGGCGCAGGACTTGGTGCCGATTCAATTAAAGATGGCGTTTTTGCTTCCATTATCGGGTTAATCGCGGTTGTTATCTTTATGATTGCAGCCTATGGATTGTTTGGTGTGTTTACAACAATTACCGTATTTACAAACTTAATTTTAATGCTTGGTGCAATGAGTTTTATCGGAACAACGTTAACTTTGCCCGGTATTGCAGGTATTATCTTAACCATTGGTATGGCTGTTGATGCAAATGTTTTGATTTTTGAACGTATGCGTGAAGAGGTCAAGACAGGTCGTACACCTCGAGATGCTGCAGATGCAGGTTTTACGGAAGCTTGGGCAACCATCGTTGACTCAAACTTGACAACACTCGTAGCTGCAGCTGTGCTGTTCTGGTTTGGATCAGGTCCGGTTAGAGGGTTTGCCGTGACGTTGTCCATCGGTATTGCCACATCTATGTTCACGTCGGTAACAGTGACGCGTTTGATTATAACATATTGGCTCAATCGCTTTAAGCCGACAAAATTACCAATTTAAGAAAAAAGAAAAGGAAAATTAAAAATGAAAATATTCAGCTGGGTTACAAAAGATACGAATATCGACTTTTTAAAGCCACGTAAATGGACGTATGCTATCTCGATTTTACTTGTTTTAGCGTCGTTTTATCTGATGTTCTTCCATGGATTTAACTATGGTATTGATTTTTCAGGCGGTGTTTTGATGGAAATCAAAAGCGAAAATAAAATCAACGTTGAACAACTCAGACAAAAGCTTTCAGTGCTCGATTTAGATGAGCTTACTTTGCAAAGTGTCGGTGAAGGCGGAAATGAACTTTCTATTCGTGCACAGGCAGACAACGCGAACGAAGAAAGCCAACGCTTAGCCATTATTAAAATAAAAGAGATTTTAGGTGATGGTTATGAATATCGCCGTGTTGAATCTGTCGGACCGCAAGTTGGTGATGAATTAAAGCGTGCCGGTGTGATTTCATCTGTGATTGCTATTTTAGCGATTTGTGCTTACGTATGGTTTAGATTTGAGTGGCAATTTGCGATTGGTGCTTTACTCGGACTTTTCCATGACATTATCATCACAGTTGGCTGTTTGTCACTTTTTGATTTTGATATCAGTTTAACGACCGTTGCCGCTATTTTAACTTTGGCCGGTTATTCAATCAATGATACGGTGGTGAACTACGACAGAATTAGAGAAAATCTCCGTAAATACAAGAAGATGAGTCAGTATGATTTGATTAACAAGAGTATTAACGATATTTTCTCTCGTACGATTTTGACTGGTTTAACAACATTGTGCGCAGCAATTGCATTGTTTGCATTCGGTGGTGATGCTTTGAGAAGTTTTTCATTCGTGATTTTGTTTGGCGTGATTATCGGAACATATTCATCAATCTATATTTCTTGTGTGTTTTTGAATGTATTTGATTTAAGAAAGACGCAGGAAAATAGAGAACGTCAAGAAAACAGCAACCCGTTTGGAAACGCTTAAAAGAAAAGGGGCTTGCAAAAGCCTCTTTTTAAAAATAAAAAGTAAATTATTTCTTTTAATCAAATGATAAGAAATAAGATGTATAAATCAGCATATTAGGTAGGAATAGAAGATGATACTATTTATTGCATTTTTATCTCCTTTTTTTTATGCAGTTGCTGTTTTGGTTGAGAGCTTACTTTCAAACTATACTTTCAAACATCAAACAACGATGATTTTTTATATCTCGATGATGAACTGCATTTTCCTGCCGCTGCTTTTATTTTTCGGGATGCCGACCATACCGGATCGAGAAGTTTGGTTTTTTTATTTTGTGCTTGCAATCATTGATGTGGGCTATCTCTACCCATATTATTCAGCAATGAAAGTCATTGATACATCTATTGTTTCTGCGCTTTTTGCATTGGGGCAGGTTATTGTTCCGATACTTTCTTATGTCATCTTAGATGATGTTTTGAATTTGCATCAGTATGTTGGTTTTATGATTATTATCATGGCCTCTGTTGTGCTGAGCATTAAGGGGAAGAAAATTCCGAAATTAAATCGCGCTTTTTATTATATGCTCTTATCTTCTTTCATGCTTTCTACTCGATCGTTTTTGTAAAACTTGTTATTGAAGAGGAAGGGAATTGGGTTAATTTAGTATTTTACCCTAATTTAATATCAGGTATTTTGCCGCTTACTCTTTTATTTATCGGGAAATATAGAAAAGATATTGTTAAACATTTTCCACCCTATTTACAAAAATGTCCGTTGTTTGCGTTAAATGAATTTGTTTATTTTTGGGCCGTAACAACGGAAACATACGCCGTTTCGATGCTTTCTCCGGTTGTAAGCGCCTCAATCGAAAGGATGGAGCCGATCTTTTTGCTTTCAATCAGTGGCTTTTTATATTATGCATTTCATATTAAATTGAAAGAAAAAATCACACCGAGAATTTTGGTTAAAAAAATATTTTTCTTCATCTTAATGATTTTAGGTGTGATTTTGGTTGTTTAGCTTTTTTTTACTGACCAGCCACGATGTTAATTTGGGTGTATTTTATTTTATACACAACTTTTAAGATTAATTTTTACGTGTCTAATCAAAGAGATAGTGATGTAACACAATAATATTTTATGTTGAAAAATATATGTAATACAATTTTTTGTTGCATATATAAAAAAGTATGTTAAACAGATATATATAAATAAATACTAATAAACAGGAGGGTTTTATGACAAAACTGGTCAATCGTGTTGTTTCAATATATAACAGGAAGACGAGTATGAGATTGGCAAAAGAAGAATGGACGGCCTTTGACGATATTTGCCGTAGAGAACATCTAAAGCGTAAAAAACTTTTGGAAATGATTGAAGATAATAAAAAACAAAAGCTTGGATTAACATGTTATGTAAGACTTTTTACGGTTGCATATATGCATCAGTTGGCAAAAATAAGTGCGCTTAAAGCTAAAGCTCATGAAGGAAACAAGGAGATTTATCAGATTTTTGATATGATTGCTTAAAGCCCTCTTGCAAAAGAAAAAAATACCTTTTATAAAACAATAAGAGGTTTTTTTACGACAATGCGTTTATTTGATGCACATATTCATTTAACAGAGTTTGAGCAAATAGAGGCGGAGGGCTTGATTGAAGACTTGCAGAGGGCAGGCATTGAAAAATGCGTGTGCGTGACTGCAAAGCCTGAAGATTGGGAAATGGCAGCAAAATTTGCTCATGACTTTCCATTTGAAGTGATTCCAAGCTTTGGTTTGCATCCATGGTATGCATGTGGGGCTAAAAGAGGATGGGAAAAAGAGCTTGAAATTTATTTAAAAGAATTTGACGAAGCGATTATTGGAGAGTGTGGGTTTGACAAGCTCAAAGCAACAGATTTTGAAAAAGAGCGACATGTTTTTGAAAAACAGGTTGAGTTTGCTTTTGAATATCAAAGACCATTAATGCTTCATATGGTTAAGGCGGATATGTGGCTTGAAAGATATTGGGGGAGGCTGCCGGAAAGATCTGTTTTTCATTCTTTTTCCGGAAGTAGTGGTTTGTTAAAGAAAATAATTAACTTTAACAATTATATATCTGTAAATAATAGGTTTTTTAATAAAAAAGATGCAGAAGATATATTAAAAAAAGTGCCTTTGGAAAAACTTTTAACCGAAACAGATGCCCCCTTTCAATCAGATATCTCAGATTTAAAAGAGGTTGTTGCTCGGATTGCTGAAATTAAAAATTTAACATTTGAGGAAACGGCAAAGAGATTGTACTTAAATGCCATGAAGGTATTTGAAAATAATTAATTAAAAGATTTAAGATGTTAATTTAATATATTGAATTGGAATGAAATAAATGAAAGGTGCACCAAAGGGGTTAAGACTTCAAATAGCAATTTTAGGAAAAGTGAATGCTGGAAAATCGAGCTTTTTGAACTTGATGGTCGGACAAGAAGTTTCAATTGTGGACGAAGTCAAGGGTACGACAACGGATGTCGTTGAAAAAGCACAAGAATTACATCCTTTGGGGCCGGTGTTATGGCTTGATACAGCGGGATTCGGCGATGAAACGGCTCTTTCGGATAAAAGACTTAAAAAGACCTTTACTGTATTGGATAGAGCCGATGTGGGCGTTTTGGTGTGTGAAAACGGAAAAATCGGAGAAATTGAAGAACACATAATAGCTTTAGTTGAAGAAAAGAAAATTCCGTTTATTAAAATTTTTAATAAGACCGAAAAAAGTGATGTGCAAAGTTTTGAAGGAGGCCTATCCTTAAATGTTTTGGATAAACAAAAGCGCGAAAAAGCTGTGTCAGCATTTGTGGAAGCACTTTTGAAAGTTATTCCAGAAGATTTTTTACTGCCGCAAGCTATGCTTGCCGATTTAGTTCCGTCCGGTGGTACCGTGATGATGATTGTGCCTATCGATTATGAGGCACCGAAGGGGCGATTAATTATGCCGCAGGTACAGGCTATCAGAGATTGCTTGGATCACAATCAGACGATTATAGTTGTTAGAGAAACGGAATACACAAAAGCACTCGAAAATTTGAAACAAAAGCCTGATTTAGTTGTTTGCGATTCTCAGGTTGTGAAATTTATGGTGCAAAATACACCAAAAGACATCAAGTGTACGACATTTTCTATTCTAATGGCGAGATTTAAAGGAGATTTAAATGCTTTCGTCAAGGGGGCCAAAAAAATATGGGATTTGAACGACGGAGACAAAGTCTTGATAGCTGAATCTTGTACGCACCACGCTGTCAAAGATGATATAGGGACAGTTAAAATTCCGAATTTGATCACAAAAAAAACCGGGAAAGCACTTATGTTCGAATATGTCAGTGGGTGTGATTTTAAGGTAGATTTAAAAAACTACAGCCTTGTTGTGCAATGCGGCGGGTGTACGCAAAACAGGCGAGCGATACTTTCACGTATAGAACGGGCGCGAAAGTGTGGGGTTTCTATAACAAATTACGGGGTTTGTTTATCTGAACTGAATGGTGTCTTGGAAAGAGTTTTGGAGCCTTTTAATATATAAAATCATAAATCAAAACTTCATTTAAAGAATATTAACCTTTTAGTGCAATAATGAGCCAAGATTGTTCTAATAGAGGTTATAGTATGCGTGATTCTTCACAACATGGTGTTTCATTTTTGAAGGCTGCAGGTGTCGTTTTTGCAGCTGTCGGTGTATGTACCGTCCTCATTTACTGGGGAACACAGTTGTGGCACTATAAAGAAGTTTCCGAAACGACTAAAATTATGGGAGCATTTTTTGAGAAATATCGAACTGGTGTCGCCGATTTGGCAAAAGAAAAAGCGAACATTATGGGGCCTCTCGCTTTGAAGAACCATAACTTACTTGATCAATGTGAACAAACGGTAAGCATGTTCAGCAATCAAAAAGCAGTTTGTAAACTTCCGCTTGGCGAGTTTGATGTAACGGCAAACTATGAAGAATTTCATCTATATACGTACGTGTATGTCCACTTTAATGACATATACAAGCGTCAATCGTGTAAGCAATTTTTAATGGCTGGCTGGCAAGATATTTTACCGACAAATTTTTGGGGAGAATATGGTTACATCGGCGTAATATCTGAAAATACGAAGGGTGAAATGTTCTTTTCTAATGATAAGAGAACACCTCAACAAGGAACAGATGTGAAAATAAGATCAGCGCAAGCAGATGCCGTTTGTAATGTTTGTAGAAACAGCCGTTATTGTACTATTCAGTTCTTTTTTGATTATCCTGAGAGTGTTGAAAATGTGACATTTCCAGCAAAATTTGTGGGCGAAAATGAAAAAGATGGGGAAATCACAAGAGAAGGCAATACTTTTACAAAAACAAATGGCGATTTTCAAGAAGTTGTGACTTATCAAGATGGAGGAATATTTAGTGGAGCGACCTTTTCCGGAGGTGCTCTTTCAAGTGTATATAGAGGAACATATACGCCACGAGGTATTACTTCGTATACGAGCTATACCAATGTTAATAATGAAAAAACGATAAACAAAATTGATAATATCACCTACGATCAAAACGGAAAAATAGAGTCGTATGAAAAAGATTCTCAAAAATTTCTCTTGATGGGGGATGCGACAGATTGCTTGATTTTAGACAATACAAGTAACACTAAAAAATTAGGCGATTGTAGTACACCTTTTCAAAATGAAATTTCATTTGTTATCTTAAATTATGACGAAAGAGGATTGTTAAGTGAAATTTCAAGCGAAGGTGGTGAAAATTCGTTATACAAGTTTATCTACGATCCTTTGAGTGGAAAGTTAATTGGTTATTGTGATAAGGTAAATAAAGATTGTCACAATGTTGTTGATGGACAAACAGTGAAAGATATTTTAAAACATGATGTGCCAGAGACGATTGGTAAATTCAATAGTCTATATAAAGAATTGAAAGAACCAACAGAAACCAAACCGGAAAGAAAAAAGCATAGAATACTAACGCGCGAAGAAGCGTTAAAGTATGTAAAAGAAAAAGATAATAAAGTACAACTCAAATTTAAGTAAAAGTATTTTTATCATCTGTTTTTGAAAAAGAATTATAAAAAGGCGTTCAAAGCAGATAAAATCTCCTTAATATCAGCATCTTCATTTAAGCGATGATTTGCATTTTTCAGAAGCTTAACAGTCACATTTTGTGTCTGCACTTTTTGAGCAATATGTATAGCTTTACGCCAATTAACAGAGGTGTCTTGCATGCCTTGAATAAGGACGATAGGGCAGGTGATGGGTATAATATTTTTATTTAAGATAAGGTTATCACGACCGCTATTAATAAAATTTTGGGTAATCGTGTAAGAGATATTATCTCCCGAAAATGTAAATTTACCATTCATTTGAAGTTCTTGGCGTAAGTGAGGCGCAATCTCTGAAGCCCAATCAGCTGTGAAATCCGGTGCGGCGGCAAGCCCAACCACGCCTTTGATGCGTTTTGGGCGGTTGATGGCAGCAATCAGCGAAAGCCAACCGCCCAAGGATGAGCCGACAACGACAATGTTACCTTCAATATATCTGTCGATAATTTCTAAAATTTGAGCTTTATAAATATTGATATCAGTTTTTTCAAAAGATGCAGCATCTGAACCATGTCCAGCAAGCTCATAACGATAAAAAGAAATATTATTTTTCAAACACCATTTTTTGATTTCCTCCGGTTTGCGTCCCCAAGGATCAGAACAAAAACCGTGTGTATAAAGTATTGTAAATTTTTGCGTATCATTTGAAATAGGGGTAATATGCTCAAAGTTTGTCGTAAAATGGGTGTCACAGGTGCGAGATTGCATGATGAATATCCTTTAGAAAAACCAATAAACCTATCAAGGAATATAATTTGAAAATGACGAAAAATAAAGAAAAAAAACCGGTTGTATTACAAATTTTACCTGAACTGAATCAGGGAGGCGTTGAATTAGGCACGATAGAAATTGCCTCTGAGCTCCAAAAGAAAGGAATTAAGAACTTTGTAGCATCTCAAGGTGGGCGCATGGCCTACCAGTTGGAACGTATGAAAGTTAAGCACTTCACGTTGCCTTTAAAAACAAAAAATCCGTTGAAATGGTGGTTAAACTATAAAAGACTTGTTAAAATTATCAAAGACAATGGTATCAATATCGTGCATGCACGTTCACGTGCACCGGCATGGAGTGCGTACTGGGCGGCCGAAAAGACAGGGGCCAAGTTTTTAACAACATTTCATGGTACATATGGACTCAAACCCAGATGGCTTAAACTACGATACAATCGGGTTATGACGTATGGAGATTTAGTCATTGCGATTTCGAACCATATCAAAGAGCATATCATCAAAAACTATGGCTGTGATGAAAATAAGATTCGGCTGATACATCGTTGCGTGAATATGGACAATTTTGATGTGTCTAAAGTAACACCAGAGCGTATGATTAAATTAATGGAAGAATACCATTTACCGGAAGATAAAAAGATCATTTTACTCATTGGGCGTTTAACACGTTGGAAGGGGCAGCGTTTGATGATTGATGCATTAGAAAAAATCAAAGATATGGATTTTTTCTGTGTGTTTGTGGGAGATGATCAAGGGCGTACATATTATACCGAAGAACTCAAAGAAGCTATCGCAAATAAGGGTATGGAAGGCAGGTTTGCTTTTATTCGTCACATTAGTGATGTGCCGGCTTTGATGATGGTTTCAGATATAGTGGTTTCTGCATCGACAGATCCTGAAGCTTTCGGTCGTATTGCCGCTGAAGGTGAGGCGATGGGTCGAATTGTAGTGGCTTCCAACATAGGTGGTTCGCTTGAAAATATTAAGGACGGGATAACTGGTAAGCACTTCAAGGCCGGAGATGCCGAAAGCTTGGCTGAAGCGTTAAAGTGGGCTTTAAATCTTTCCAATGCCGAACGTAAGGAAATGGGTAAGGCAGCCATAGAGTTTGTAAAAGAAAACTTTACAAAGCAAATTATGTGTGATAAAACACTCGCCGTTTATCACGAATTGGTAAACATGGATAACAAATAAAAAATTTTAATGAGGTTATAATAATGATTAAAATAACATTACCTGACGGCTCTAAGATAGATATGAAAGAAGGTTGCAATGGATTAGATGTTGCATCTTCAATCAGTGCCGGCCTTGCAAAAGCAGCACTAGCAGTTAAAGTAAACGATAAATTACAAGATTTATTGACACCTGTTACAACAGATGCTACAGTCACTATTATAACATCAAAAGATAAAGACGGTTTGCATATTTTACGTCATAGTGCTTCACACATTATGGCCGAGGCTGTAAAAGAACTATGGCCTGATGTTCAAGTAACGATTGGTCCAGCTATCGAGAATGGATTTTATTATGATTTTGCGCGCAAAACACCTTTTACAGTGGAAGATTTTGAAAAAATCGAAGCCAAAATGCACGATATTGTGAAACGCGATGAAAAAATAGAGCGTTTTGTTTTGCCACGTGGTGAAGCCATTAAGTTCTTTGAAGATAAAGGTGAGCACTATAAGGCTGAAATTATTCGCGATTTGCCTGAAGATGAGGTGATTTCACTTTATCGTCAGGGTGAGTTTACGGATTTGTGCCGCGGACCGCATGTACCCTCAACAGGAAAGGTCGGTGATGCTTTCAAATTAATGAAAGTTGCTGGAGCTTATTGGCGTGGCGATTCAAACAATGAAATGTTGCAACGTATTTATGCGACAGCTTGGGCTGATAAAAAAGATTTAAAGGCTTATCTTGATATGCTTGAAGAAGCGGCCAAACGCGACCACAGAAAGTTGGGCAAAGAGATGGATTTATTCCACTTCGAACCGGAATATGCGCCAGGCGCTGTTTTTTGGCATGACAAAGGTTATAAAATCTATCGCAAATTGATTGAATATATGCGTCATCGTCAAGAGAACAACGGTTATATCGAAATTTCGACACCGCGCGTGATGGATCGTGTTTTATGGGAAACTTCAGGACACTGGGATAAATACGGTGCGCATAACTATTCAGGACAAACCGAAGATAAAAAGTGGTTTTGTATTAAGCCGATGAACTGCCCTGGCGGATTGCTCGTTTATAAACAAGGAATTAAATCTTATCGTGATTTACCACTTCGTGTGGCTGAGTTCGGTAAGGTTAATCGCTATGAGGCATCAGGTGCTTTAATGGGTTTGATGCGTGTTCGAGAGTTTACGCAGGATGATGCACATATTTTCTGTACGCCAGAACAAATGGAAGAAGAATGCATCACAACTTTGAAGTTGATTTTGGATATTTATAAGGACTTCGGTTTTGAAGATGTAAAGATTTATCTTTCTACACGCCCAGACAGTATTTACCGTATCGGTTCCGATGAAATTTGGGATTTGTGTGAAAATGCACTTGCAAATGCTTTAACTTCTCATGGATACAAATATGAAATCAATCCTGGTGAGGGTGCATTTTATGGTCCAAAGCTTGAATTTATCCTGAAAGATGCTATTGGGCGCGAATGGCAATGCGGAACGATTCAGGTTGATATGAATTTACCTGAAAGATTTGATATTTCATATATCGGGGAAGACGGTGAAAAACACAGACCTGTAATGCTACACCGTGCACTTTTCGGTTCGATTGAACGCTTTCTAGGTATCCTGATTGAAAACCATGCAGGTAAATTACCGCTTTGGCTCTCGCCACTTCAGGTCATTGTTGCGCCGATTGTCGGTGAATTTGATGATTACGCCAATGAAGTTGTTAAAACCTTAAAGAAGGCAGGGTTGTCTGCAGAAGCTGATTTGAGAAATGAAAAAATCAACTATAAGGTGCGTGAGCACAGTTTTGCGAAAATTCCGGTTATTGCCGTTGTTGGTGCGAAAGAACGCGACAGCAGAAGCGTGACGATTCGTCGCTTGGGCTCTGAAAAACAAGAAGTGATGGACCTTGATGTATTTGTTAAAGCCTTACAGGCTGAAGCAACAATGCCGCATTTAGGTGAATAAGGGCATATCAAACAGCGAAAGAAAAAATTACAAATTTCCTCTTTCGCTGTTAGTAGAAAAAAGTGAAAAAAATAAAAAAAAGTGCTTGCATTTTATTTTTGATGTGGTAATAAGTAGTCCATTAGAACGATGCGGGTATAGCTCAGGGGTAGAGCGCAACCTTGCCAAGGTTGATGTCGTGGGTCCGAATCCCATTGCCCGCTCCAATAACAAAGAGGTCGCCTTTATGGCAGCCTTTTTTTGTTATTGAAATGGGAGAAGGACCCACGAAGAAGTGGTCCGACTACAATCGAAAGCGAGACGGCAGTATCGCGGTCGCTTTAGCGATGAGCGCAGTGAATGAAGCGAAGCGGAATAATCCCATTGCCCGCTCCAATAACAAAAGCCACCTTTATGGTGGTTTTTTGTTATTGGAATAGGTAATGTGTGAGCGGAACGCGAAGGGTCCGGAATCGAGCGTCAGCGAGATGAGCAAGCATTGCTGAAAGCAATGTCGCGCTCCATCCCAAATAGCGAGATGAGCAAGCATTGCTGAAAGCAATGTCGCGCTCCATCCCAAATAGCGAAGATGAGCAAGCATTGCTGAAAGCAATGTCGCGCTCCATCCCATTGATTAGTTTTTTTGTTTGATATATTCGATTATATTGTATAACTTTTACAAAAGGTTGCATTCTAAAAGATTGCCAATAGAATAAGCAAAAAAGAGGCATTGTTGAAAGATTAAAGATGACAGAAGTTCAAAAAAAACAACGGAAAGATTTTAGGTTTGAGCTCGAAGCAAAGGCCTTGAAAAAAAACTTGGAAAAGCGCAAGGCACAAATTGAAGCTCGTGAAAAGTTAAAAAAGGAAAAAGAACATGGACAAGATTAAAATCAGAGGTGGCAACCAGTTAAGTGGTAAAATTTATATCAGTGGGGCAAAAAACGCGGCACTTCCGCTCATTACGGCCAGTTTGTTGACGGATGAACAAGTAACGCTTTCCAATATGCCGATGCTGTCTGACATCAGGTCATTAAACAAGCTTTTGTTGGAACTTGGCACCGAAATTGAAGAAAAAGAGGAAACAAAAGGCGGATATACTTCCAAAACATATACCTACCAGACAAAGAAGTTTAAGAGCCTTGTAGCACCGTATGATTATGTGCGCAAAATGAGAGCTTCCTACTATGTCTTAGGTCCGATTTTAACGCGCGAAGGGCATGTTGAGCTTTCGCTTCCAGGCGGGTGTGCCATTGGGGCAAGGCCGATGGATATTCACCTTAACTCACTTGAGCAAATGGGAGCAACCATTGAAATTAAAAACGGATATGTGATTGCCGATGCCAAAAAAGGCCTAAAAGGTGCGCATATTATTTTTCCGAAGGCGTCAGTTGGGGCAACCTGCAATGTTTTAATGGCTGCCGTGTTAGCCAAAGGTGAAACCTTAATTGAAAATGCAGCGCAAGAGCCCGAAATTGGTGATTTAATTGATTTACTTGAAAAAATGGGTGCAAAAATAGAGGGTAAAAACACCTCACAGCTTAAAATTGAGGGTGTGAAAAAGCTCAAAGGTGCTGAACATAGCGTTTTGCCGGATAGAATTGAGGCCGGTTCGTACGCCATTGCGGCAGCTATTACCAAAGGAAAAATTGAGCTTGTAAACGCTGTTGCCGAACACTTGAAGACGCCTTTGAATATTTTACGTAATATGGATATTAAAATTACTGAAAAATCAAACAGTATTATTGTTGATGCACGAAATGCGGATATGACGGGACAGGATATTATGACGGACTATTATCCGGGGTTTCCGACCGACCTTCAAGCGCAGTTCATGGCTTTAATGACGGTTGTGCCTGGTGCCTCAATGGTGACTGAAAATATTTGGGAAAACCGTTTTATGCATGTGCCTGAACTGATGCGTATGGGCGCAAATATCAATGTGCATGGGCACGCTTCGGCGATTGTGCGCGGTGTGAAAAAATTATCGGGTGCACCGGTGATGGCAACCGATTTGCGCGCATCTTTCGCGCTAATTTTGGCAGGGCTTGTTGCTGATGGGGAAACGGTTGTTAACCGTGTTTATCACCTTGATCGCGGTTATGAAAAATTAGAAGAAAAGTTAAGTGAAGTGGGTGCAGATATAGAACGTATTAAAGAAGATGATTTTTAAAAAATGCCTGATTTTAAATTTGAAGATGAGTGTAGAGGGATTGTGGCCGGTGTTGATGAGGCGGGGCGCGGTCCGTGGGTCGGACCGGTGGTCGCCGGTGCAGTGGTGTTTTTAAAGCGTGATGCTAATCCTTATTTGACGGAACATTTAAACGATTCGAAAAAGTTGACGGTAAAGCGTCGTGAAGAACTTTTTGAGCTGATTGAAAATGAGGCTGAAAAGGGCAATTTGTGTTATTCAATAGGGCAGGCAAGTGCTCAAGAAATTGATGAAATCAATATTTTGGAAGCCTCATTTTTGGCAATGAAAAGGGCTATTGAAAAGCTCAAAGTTAAGCCTGATATGGTTTTGATTGACGGTAACAGGTTGCCAAAGAATTTTTGCTGTAAGACAAAATGCGTTATTAAAGGTGATGCGTTAAGCCTTTCCATTTCGGCCGCATCTGTGATGGCAAAAGTTTATCGTGACAGATTAATGCAGGACATGGCGTTAGAATATCCCGGATACGGATTTGAAAAAAACGCAGGGTATGGAACAAAAGAGCATATTGAGGGTTTGAAAAAATATGGCGTTACCCCAGAACACCGCAAAAGTTATAAACCGATTAAAGAAATTGTCGAAAAAATGTAAAAAATCAAAATTAATGCTGGACAATTGAAATTTTATACATTATAAGAGGCTTTGATTTTCGAAATGGTCAGATAGCTCAGTTGGTAGAGCAGAGGACTGAAAATCCTCGTGTCGGGGGTTCGATCCCCTCTCTGACCACCAATAAAGAAGGCACCTTTTAAGGTGCCTTCTTTATTGGGGGAGGGGGACGAACAGTCCGACACGATGTCGGTGGCATCAAGCGAAAAACAACCTCAAAATGTTGTTTTTTGCGATGATGGCGTAGTTTTGTTAAATGGAAAACGAGCGAGGAAGCGAAGTTTTCAATTGTTACAAAACAAGTGACCGAAGAAAGCTTTAGCTTTCAAGACCGATCCTTATCGAAGACCACCAATAAAGAAGGCACCTTTGGGTTTTTTTGAAAGGTTATATTGTTTGATATCCATTACTTGCCTTTAATTAATGTTGTCAAATCCTCAAAATCGTTAACATGTAACAATTTTTTGCTTGAGCTTTCTTTGTTAACATAGGCATCATCCATGAAGTTTCCTTTGCCGACCAAAACGGGGTAAACAGACGCATTCATGGCACAATCGGTGTCTTGTTTAGAATCGCCAACCAGAAACACATTGTCACGATTAATCGGTGTTGTGTTATCTTTTAAGGCAACAAAAACAGGATCTGGGGCCGGTTTGTTATGCGGCGCATCTCCGTTAGCTAATATTTTTTTGAATTTGACAGTCGGATAACACTGTGAAACTTCTTTTAGCAGCAATTTGCGCTCTTTGTTTGAAACAACATATAAGTCAATATTTTTGCCTTCACACAACTTCATAAATTTGTCAGCATTAGGTTTAGGTTTGATTTTGTGGTAACCATGTTTTTCATAATATTCCAAATAAAGTTGATAAGCCTCATCAGCTTGTTTGCCAAAGAAGTTTGAAAAATTTTCTTTTAATGACTTATTTGTGTCCCTGTATTTCGCCTTTGTGATATCCCACGGTTCTTTGCCGTAGTGTTTCAAAACATATTCCATAGAATCGACCACGGCAGATCTGGTTTCAGCCAATGTGCCGTCCCAATCAAAAATTATGGCTTTCGGATTGTGTTTCATTTAAGAAAGTCCTTGTAAAAGTCCGATGTTTTCGAAAAAGGAGTTCAATTCTGTTATAAATGATGAAAGGCTTTGTCTGAGCGAATTTATATCTTGCTGATTTAAATCTGCTTGAAGAGTATTAATTTTTTTATATGAAATTTGGCACGGCAGCTGCACACCGATAGGAATATCTCCTTTTATTAATGCTTTTTCCGCTTTTTCTAAAAGGCGGTTTAAAGGAATTGTGAGAGGATAATCCTTTTGAGTGTACGCTTTAATGATATTAAAAATACAAGCTGCCGGTAGCTTTGATGCGCCAGAATTTATTTCTATGTGGTGTACATCTTTTTGTGTGTCTGAAATTTCTTTTCCTCTTGAAATTGTGTGTTTGATGGCTTGTAGTTTGATTTCTTCCGCGTTTTTAATTTTTTTATTTATTTTGAATGTGGCATCATTTAAAAACATATCTTTGCTATGAAAGCCCAAAATGGTCGCTTCAAAATCAGAATAAGAAAGATGAGCTAAATCTGCAAAAATTTTCTTGAAGCGCAAAGTATCTAAATAACAACCTAAGCCGTAAACTTTTTGCTTTCCTAAAATAGATCTGGCCAATTCAGACATGGTATCTGATTGGTTCGTGACAACCAAAACGCTACTTTTAGGAGCGTACTTTTTAATTTCATAACATAAATTTGCAACTAAAGGAGCATTTTTGAAAGATTGAATATTTCTGCCGCTGGGATCAAGAAGTTTATAAGCCTCTTTTTCTTCTTTTGAAGCAAATAAACCAGCTGTAATGACGAGAAGGTTTGAGCCTTTCATGTCTGTTAAATTGTTTGAAGGATAAAAGGATACATGATTTGAAAAAGACTTTCCAAGCGTTAAAAGGCTTTCTTGCAAATCTTGCAGTTGTCCTGAGATTTTTTGCACATTGTTCGGGGTATACAAAACCACGTCTATCTTAGAGGAAAAACTTGTTTGTTCTGCCAGTAAACGCGTTACTTCGGAGCCAACTTTTCCCGCCGCACCTAAAATTGAAACTTTCATACAATCTCCATTAAAAAAACATTTCAGACAAACATACCATACACTTGCAAAAAAGTCAATTTGTTTGTATAAAATGGCAGATGACATTTTTTTAAAGAAAATTACAAAACATGGTAATTAAAAATTGATTTTTGAGGAAAAAAAGTGTATACTTATCACATATAAGGAGAATACTGATGCCGATAATTAAAACAATACATGTTTGTTACGAAGAAGGACTGGATGTTTTGGCACCTTATATTAAAGAGGCACTTGAGGATGTTATGGCGTGTTTTCCGCGGTATAAGGATAAATATCCGATTAAGATTCTAGGCAATTGGTATAATAAGGAAGGACCTCATGAGAGCGTAGGTTGGTATATTAAAAATGCAAAAAAACGCGCAATCACGGAAGGGCGCATGAACCAAATTTCAACAGATCAATATATGGAAGATATGGCTTCTGATCCTTGGGTTAAAAAAATTCCGCAATGGCAGATTTTAATCACAAAGCAAGATTTATACGGACACGGCGTAAATTGGTGTTTGGGACGTTCAGAGGAGGATCAGGGCTGTATTGTTTCGACAGCACGCTTTTTGAGAGAAAATGAGTTTGATTTGGAAGATTTTAAAACTGTTTTAATGCACGAATTCGGGCATATCATAAGCCTCACAAATGAACAGCGTGTACATACAGAAGAACAAGCGGGACCGCACTGCACAAATACCGGCTGTATCATGCAACAACGAATGGATGGAAATTTTAAAGACATTACGCAGATTCGTTTAGCGGCGAAAAGGCTTTACGGATTACCTCCGATTTGTCAAGACTGTATCAATGAAGGAAACAAATTTTTTGCCCGTCAGGAAGTAATTTACAATAAGATACACGGTATCACATCATACACAAGATAGAAAATTTGCCTAGTTTCGCACAATCGGAACACCTTCATAGTCAGCTTCAATCATACCACCAATGACGACGGCTACATTATCATAACCGTATTTTTCAAACATTTGTGCAGCTTCAGAGGCTCTTCCGCCGGACGAACAAATAATGTTAATCGTTTCTTCTCCGCTTAAATTATGTTCTTGAATGAATATCTCGGGTTTTAATGTTTTAAGCGGTTCTAAAATATGATTATAACTTAAGCTTTCTTCGTCGTGCTCGTGTTTTTCCCTGACATCTAAAATAAGCGATTGAGCTGTTAAATCTTTTGGCTTGACAAACTTCATATCTCCTCCTTTTTCAGATATAAATCTTTTGAAAAATCTTTCAAGTATAAAAAGGTTGATAAAAAAGCCGGAATGAATATTCCGGTTTGTCAAATCTAAACGAAACAAGAAAATTATTGAATCATGTACTCAATTTTATCTTCTGTGGCGTTAAAAACATCAATCTTGAGATCATGAATTTCAATCTTTTCGTCACAAATTGAAAATCTAATCTCTTCCGGATCGTAGCCTTCCTCTTTATAAGTAAAGACCATTTCATTACCATCATTTTCAAGGCCATCATAACTTAAAGTATAACCTGAAGATTCTCCGCCTTCCTCAACACGTGTATTTAAGACAGGAACCATTCTTAAATCTTCAGGATCAACATAAAACTTAGTACTTAAAACAGCAAGCCTACCATCGACCATGCGACCTATATGCTCATAAATCTCACCATCACCGTTGACTAGAATAATGTCATTACTTTTACCTTGGCGAACAAGCATATATGTTTCACCATCATGTTTAACTTCACCAAATGCATTATAGACGGCATTTTTTCTGATTCGAACGGGAGAATAAGCTGAGTCCATCGCTCCATTCTTGGTTGGTTTGACTGTTTCTGTGGTATAATAATCTGTGCGATAAGTTTTAGAAGAAGCCATAACATCACCTGTATGTGTTACCAAGACTTGACCTCTTTCAATTTTATCCTCAGTTGTCGTGGTACTTTCAGATAAAAACTCAGTGTTTAAATCTTTATCATAGTAAAAAATACTATCTGTTTGCCAAACTGTGAAAATTTTATTTCTAAAAGGCAAAAAATTAATGCTATTGTCAGAATAAGTACAAGAAGCCAAAATTCCAACAGATAAAAGAAGGGCTAATTTTTTCATTTGCATATCTCTTCAAAAATGTTTAAACATAATCTAAAATAAATTATAATTGCATTTGGTAAACAAAAAGATAACAAAATTAAGAAAAATGAAAGATAATATTTCAAGTTGTATAATCATTACTTTTGAAATGCTTAATGAGATTCCACAACATTTAAGTGAATTTTTGGATTCTTATTTCGAGGTTTCAGCTCTTAACTACACACCAGAGAACAAAGAACAGTATGTCGGCTATGCATCATTATCTTTTAATGAAAACGATTTTAAAAATGAAGCTAAGAAGGCAAAAATTCGATTACCTAAATATAGAATAGATATTTTGAAAAATAAAAATTGGCTCAGTGAAAATGTGATCAAATTCGCACCTGTTGAAGTCGCGGATTTCTGTGTTTATGGTATACACGAGAAAAAAGAGCCGAAAACGAAAAAAATTCCAATAAAGGTTTATGCCGCGACGGCCTTCGGCTCGACACACCAAACAACGCATATGTGCTTAGAAATATTATCGGATTTGGCAAAAAACAATTTTAAACCAAAAAATATTTTAGATATTGGAACTGGATCCGGCATATTGTCTATTGCAAGTGCAAAAAAATGGTACAAAGAAAAACCAAAGATTTTAGGTGTTGATATTGATAGCGAGTCGCTCAATGTGGCCACGCAGAATGCTTTTGACAATAGTGTGGAAAAATTATTCGATGTTTCCTACAGTAACGGATTAAAAGCTAAAATTGTCAAAAACAGGGCACCTTTTGATATTGTCTATGCAAATATTTTGGCACGCCCGCTTATTTCGATGGCAAAAGATATGGGACACGCCCTGAAAACAAGAGGATATGCTGTTCTTTCAGGTTTTACAGCTGAACAAACAAATTGGGTGCTTGATGCTTATCAAAAAGAAGGGTTAAAGTTGATTAAAATGTATCAAAAAGAACATTGGCGTGCAGCTCTTTTGCAAAAAAAAGAAAGTTTAACAGATATTCAAAATGTTTTAAGAGCAAAAGAAGCTCTCTTAATTAAGCGTAACAATATGTTTTTAAGTGAAGATGTTTTGGATGCTGAAAACAAGATTTTGGAATTAACGGGCTTTACGGGCTCTGCCGGTATGATGCTCGTTACAAAAAACAAAGCATTTTTACTTGTGGACGGACGTTACTCCATTCAGGCTCGAAAAGAAGTGTTAAAAGGCATAGAAGTGGTTGATAGTCAAAACTTTTATGCTGATGTGGTGCGCCTTTTAAAGCAAAACAAATGTCAAAGCTTAAAATGCAATGCATGGGCAGTTTCTGAAGCTGAGGCGCTTTTTTATGAAAAAGGAGGGGTTGTTTTAACACCGGATTTGAAAGCACCGATAAGCTCCGTTTTGTTGCCACAAAAAGTTTTTAGACATCCTTTAAGGTTTGTGGGAGTTTCTTCAAAAGAAAAATGCCAACTTATTGCTTCAAAAATGCCAAAAGATTATGACGCACTTTTAATTTGCAGTGCTGAAGAGGTTTCGTGGCTTTCAAACCTACGCGCCGTTGATTTGCCGGATACGCCCGTTTTAAGAGCTTACGGTTTGCTTAAAAAAGATGGTACATTAAAAGTTTATGCTTTTGATCGGGTTAAAAAGATGTTTGCGGATTTGAAAAAATGCCACAAAGTTATTTTCAATGAATCGCAAACACCACTTTATATGGCAAATGAGCTTAAAAACGGAAAAGATATCGGTTTTGACGCTTTGATGATGTCGAAGCTGAAAAAAAATCCTGTCGAGTTGAAGGGCTTTGAAAGATCACATATCAGAGATGGGGTGGCCATGGTGCGTTTTTTATATTGGCTTGAAAATAATTATCAGGGTTTAACGGAGCTTGATATTGTTCAAAAACTGCATGACTTTCGCGCACAAGGTAAAAACTATTTTTCTGAAAGCTTTGGAACCATTGCTGCCCTCAATCAAAATGCCGCGATTGTGCATTATCAACCGAGCAAAAAAACAAATAAAAAGTTTTCAAAAAACGCCCTTCTACTTTTAGACAGCGGAGCGCAGTATTACGACGGCACGACGGATATAACGAGAACAGTTTCTTTCGGACACGTTAAAAATGAAATCAAAAAAGATTTTACACTTGTCTTAAAAGCACATATTGCTTTGGCTGAATACACCTTCAAAGAGAAAACACCGGCAAATGAGCTCGATAAGATTTGCCGGGGTGTTTTACTGACCCAAGGTAAGGACTTTAAGCACGGCACAGGTCACAGTGTGGGACATTTTTCAAATGTACATGAGCCGCCGTTTGCCATCAACGCACGCAATCAAACACCCGTTTTGAAAGATTATATAACTTCTATTGAACCAGGGTATTATCTCGAAAATGCTTATGGTATCAGGATTGAAAACTTGGTTTATACAACACCTGCTCACAAAAAAGGATATTTGCGCTTTGAGCCTTTAACGCTTTGTCCGATTGATTTAAACTTGATTTTACCAGAGTTGTTAAATAAAGCTGAAAAAGACTGGCTTAACGCTTATCATCAAAGGGTTTTTGAGATTTTAAAATTGTTTTTGAATAAAAAAGAGCGTTTATGGTTAAAAGATAAATGTCGGACTATTTAAAATTTAAAAAAATGCTTGCATTTCATATTTTTGTATGTTAAAAGTCTGCCTCGAATGATGGTTTTGATTCATATTAAAGTGGTCAGAACTGATGTTTTATCCGCTTTGCCTCGCAAAGCACAACTTAAAAGGAAAGGAATTTTGCCATGAGACATGGTGACAAACAACGCAAATTTAACATGCCGAAAAGTCAACGTCGCGCTTTGTTCGCTAATTTGACAAACGCTTTGTTAATACATGAACAAATTACAACAACTTTGCCCCGTGCAAAAGAGCTTCGTTCTTTTGCTGATGGCATGATTACTTTTGCAAAAAAAGGTGATTTAAATAGCCGCAGATTAGCCGCTGCTTTTTTACGTGATGAAGAAGTTGTTGCAAAATTGTTTTCAACACTAGGCCCTCGTTATAAAGATCGTAACGGTGGTTATACCCGTGTATTAAAGTCCGGCTTCAGATATGGTGACTGTGCACCAATGGCTATTATTGAGCTTGTTGACAGAGATACATCTGCTAAAGGTTCAAAAGATTTGGCTCGTGTGAAACTTGAGAAAGAAGCAATGGCTGCAGCAGAAGCTGCCGCTAATGCTTCGGCTGAAGCACCGAAAGCCGAAAAGGCCGAAAAGAAAGCTGATCCTAAAGCAAAAAAGGAAGCTGCACCTAAGGCCGAAAAAACAGAGAAAAAAGCTTCTCCTAAGACAACAAAAGCAAAAAAAGCGGAAGCTTAGTTCTCGATACTTAAAATCTTATTTTGTTTTCATAGTAAACTCCTTTGAAACGAGTCCGGATTCTGGATTCGTTTTTTTTTGTAAATAGCAAAAAATCCTCCTTTGTGGCGGAGGATTTTTGCAGTTAAAAGACCAAGGAGAGCCCCATAAATAATCCGCAGATAATCAAGAGGCGTACGGTCTCAATCAAAGAGTGCCAAACTTTCGCTCTTCCTTATAAAAGAACAAACCGTTGCCGTTTGAAGTGAAAACGATATTTTGAAGTCATTTTCGTCCTAAATTTTTTGCAAGACAAAAACGAAGGATGAGAATTTAAATTGATGGCGGTAAGAGATACTGAAAAAAGTGAAGTGCGAGCTTTGCCGCTTGCTCATCGTTAATTCCAGTATGACAAGTAGAGGGCGAATCGAAACAAAAAAAGTTCCTTAAATAATTTTTAAAATTGGTTTTTATAAAACAAGTCCTTCAAAAATAACAGAAGAAATATCATAAACTTGAACAAAATCACTTTGATATTTTAAGGCATTCGGATGAGAATTTGTGACGAGCACGTGTTTAATCAAGCCGCAAGATTTCATCTTATCGATGCAGGAGGGTGTAAAAACACCATGAACGACAACAACAAAAACATCTTTTGCACCGACAGATTTGTATGCTTCGGCCGCCTTAATAATGGAGGAGCCTGATCTGATCATATCATCAAAAATAACAACATTCTTTCCATTGACATCAGCATTTAAGGCTTCAACAGTTGTATTTTTGCCATCTAAACGGCGCTTCATAATGAAGGCTGTATCAAGCTTTAAGGCATCACCCATTTTTTCGACCCATTTAGCGCGTCCCATATCTGCAGTCGCAAGGACAACATTTTTGCCACAATCTGTAATCATCGTTTGAACAATTTTCCATGCGGATAAATGAATGGGATGAATTGAGTTTTCAAAATAGTATTGTGTGCCAAAAGAGTGCAAATCGACCATATAAATAAAATTGCCTTGAGGTGAAAGGGGAATACTGCTCAGCATTCGCGCAATGTTTTTTGCTGTGACAACTTCACCCTGAAGCGTGGCACGTTCCATTGTGGAATAGCCGAAATAAGGCAATACGAGGTGAAGTGAGGAACATTGCTCACGCACGAGGGTGGAGGCAACGTTATAAAGCTCGAAAACAGCTTCATCATCTATTGTACCACAAACATATACAGCAGGTTTTCCCTTCAACTTTTCAGGGGTTTGTAAAATCCAATGATGTTCTCCATCCGGAAAAGTTTCGGTTTTAATGTCTATATTATGAAAGGACTTATTTGTTTTTAAAAGGTTTTTCTTAAAATAGTGATATTTGTTTGAAGAAAGAAGATTGATTTGTTTTGTGTTAAGATAAGGGATTCTCATTTGATGATCCTTTCAATTTTTCAACTTCGCTGCGCGCCAAAGCATCAACGCGTTCATTTTCAGTATGTCCGGCATGGCCCTTAACCCACACCCATCTGATTTCATGGACTTTGATAAGTTCATCTAAACTTTGCCATAAGTCAATATTTTTAACACTGCCTTTTTTATTCGAGGTTTTCCAACCGTTTTTCTTCCAATTTTCAAGCCATTCGGTAACACCGTTCATCACATATTTACTGTCGGTATATAAAGTGATGTTGCATTTCGTTTTTAAGGCTTTTAAGGCTTCGATCACGGCCGTTAATTCCATACGATTGTTGGTTGTTTGTACTTTTCCACCTGAAAGCTCTTTTTCAACTTCTTTATAGCGCAAAACAGCTCCCCAACCGCCAATGCCGGGATTGCCGGAGCAAGCACCATCGGTAAATATTTCAACACGGGGCATCATGAAATTCAAGCATTCCTTAAGAATTCTGTGAAAAATTCATTTAACAGGGATTCAGTTGAATCTTCGTTCCTGAGAACTTTTGCAACAAATGAGCGAAGCTGATTTTTCGTCATAAATAAACGAAAATCTTTTGGCGTTGCATTTTCAGCCCCTATCACGCCATTTAAGCAAAAATCAGTTTCAGCAAAAGGCGATAAAATTATTTGCATGTTTGTAAATTTAAGTTTCGCACGAGGTGGAAGCCTCATTTCAGGTTTTGTAATCAGGTTAAAATGCCCTGAAATACCTGACAGAGCATCCATATGGTTATAATTTAAAAATCGAACTTTGTTATATTCACTGCCACTTTCTTCAGTCGTGCAGGAAAAATAAAGTTCTTTGGCGATGGCATTGCTTTGGTTGCTCGCAATAACCGAAAAGCTGATTTTGACATATTTTTTCGGAGGATTATCAATCGTCTTAGGATAGAGCATATCTTCATCAATATTTTCCAAAATTTCAATATTTTTATCTTCTAAAACAAGTTCAATGTTAGGCTGCGGACGTTTGCCAAACATACCGGCAATAACGGCATAAGGTGCAGGCACGTTATTAGAACCGGAACGAATGTAAATTGTACTGTTTGAAGCGGTCATTAATGGCGTTATTTCAGATTTTGGAATATATGTTGCAACAAAACCGTTACCATCTTTGTCTGTGCTGATAATGTGATTTCTGACCCCATTGTGGCTCGGAATAGTACAACCAGAAATGGCGTTTTCAAGCCAACTTAAGAAGCGATGGACATTTTGAACTTTAACTTTTGCCTTAGCAACATCGCCGATTTCAACATCACGTGAACAGCTTACCCCCCAAACAATAACACCGCCTTCGGAATTGCCAAAACCGGAAATAGCTTTAGCAAGGTTGCGTCTGTCATCTTTATGGAGTGTTTTAAAATTTTTACCATCATACATCGCAATTTTAAAATCTAAAAACAGTTCTTCTGTTTGAAGATTTAAAATAAACTCATCTAAAGCATCTTCACCAAAGTAAATCAATTTTTGAAAAATATCTTCCGCACGTGACATATAAGACTCCTTTGTTTCAATACACACTAAATTAGAACAACTTTTATAATAAAGGCTTAAAATCGAAGATTGTTTTTTAAATCTTCATAAGACGGATAAGTGCTGACATTACCAAGCAACGTATAAGTAGGGTTAGATGAAAATAGCATTTGCGCAACTCTTTGAATATCGTCCAAATTGACAGCTTCAACATTTGAAATAATCTCATCAGTGGGAATAATGCGACGATGTATTAAACTTTGACGTGCCATGACCTCAGCCGTTGAAGAAGAGCTTTCAAGAGCCATAAGCATACTTGCTTTAAGTTGTGTTTTTGCGCGTCGCAATTCAATGTCCGTAACATATTCATTGCAAACTTTTTTGATTTCATCGGAAACGACAGGAATAAGAGCGTTAAGCTCATCTGCCGTTGTGCCAGCATATATACCAAACAAGCCCCCAGCTGTATGTGAATTTGTAAAGCTGTAAACCGTATAAACGAGCCCGCGTCTTTCACGTATTTCTTGAAAAAGACGCGACGACATGCCACCGCCGAAAATAGTTGAGAAAATAGAAACAGGGTAATACATCGGACTTTTATATTCAATTCCCTTAAATCCGATAAGCATGTGTACTTGTTCAATATCGCGCTTTTGGAGTGTAAAACCACCGGAGTAAGTTTGAGGCTCAATATCAAATAAAGCCTTGTTTTCATAAGCCTCTAAACGATTCTTAACCATTTTAACAAAGGTGTCATGATCTAAATTACCTACAGCAACGACGACCATATTATCTGTGCCGTAGTGTGTTTTCATATAGGCACGCATGATATCCGCATTAAAGCCTCTGACCGTTTCGGCAGGACCTAAAATGGTACGTCCGATGGGAAGGTTTGAAAAAGCAGCTTCCTGAAAATAATCAAAAATAGCATCATCAGGTGTATCAATGCCTTGTTTGATTTCTTGAACAACAACTTCTTTTTCCTTAATCATTTCGGCATCATCAAAAGTCGGTGCAACAATAAAATCAGCAATCACATCAATAGCAAGCTCAATATCTGATTTGAGCATTTTTGCATAAAAAGCCGTAAATTCGCGAGATGTATAAGCGTTAGTTTGACCACCGACATTTTCAATGTCTTCTGAAATTTGCAGAGCATTGCGTTTTTTTGTGCCTTTAAAGACCATATGTTCAATGAAGTGTGATATACCGTTATTATCAAATGTTTCATAGGCCGAACCGGTGTTGACCCAAATGCCGAGTGAGACCGTTTCAGTTTGGGAACGATTGCTTGTGATGATTTGTAGTCCGTTTTTTAAGGTTGTTTTTTGATGTTCCATTTTAAGTCCTATTTAAATTGACAATTGACAGCATTATATCGCTGATATAAGATAAATCAACAGAAATTAAACGCCAAAGAGGAGATTATAAACATGAAAAAAAATCCGAAATTTGCAATCGTGCTGTCGGGCTCAGGCAGAGCTGATGGATCTGAAATTCACGAAGCAACATGCGCCATGCTTGCCATTGATTGTTTAGGCTCAACATATCAGTGTTTTGCACCAAACATTGAGCAATCGGTGGTGGTAAACCATTTAACGGGGCAAAAAACAGATGAAAAACGCAGTGTCTTAACAGAAGCGGCAAGATTGGCCCGCGGCAATATTTTAGATTTGAAAGACTACAATCCTGATGACTTTGACGGTATTGTTTTTCCGGGTGGATTGGGCGCTGTGATAAACTGGTGTGATTTTAGCATCAAAGGTGTGAATTGTGATGTCGATTCGAGTGTTCAAAAAGCAATTTTAGACAGCAATAAAAAAGGTGTTGTGATTGGGGCCATGTGCATTGCACCAGTTTTGATAGCCAAAGTTTTGGGTTCAAAAGGCGTCCATGTAACAATAGGAAATGATAAAGGCGTAGCAACGGCAATTGAACGTACCGGTGCCGTACATGAAAATAAAGATGTGATTGAAGTGTGCGTCGATGAATTAAGGAAAGTGGTAACGACACCAGCTTATATGCTTGCCTCATCAATTAAAGAAGTTTGCGAAGGCGCCGATAACATGGTTAAAGCCATGATTAAGTTGATGTGAGTCTACTTTTGCTCATTATAGAGTTTTTTTCTTGCTTTTCGGCTCATCGACCAAAGGTTACCGAGCCCGTTGGTGGGTTGAACATCAAACTTTGACTTAAAATCAAAATCACGGTCAAAGAAAACGGACGTTGTTTTGGTGTAGTTGTTCATAGGGCAGAAGCCGTAAAAATCAACCTGCAAGAGATTTGCTGATTTTAAAATGGAAACAGACTTTTTGTATTCTTCGCTTGTATTGATGCGGTCCGAATCATCTAAAATAATCATACCGCCTTTGTTTAAGCGTTTTAGGGCTGTTTCGGCGCATTGAAAACGGCGTTTGCCGTCAATGATGATGACGTCTTGCTGTTCATCTGTTTCTAAAATGGCATTTTCATAAATTTTACCTTCATCACGCCAAATAATGGAAAGGTGAGGGTGTTTGAGCTCGTTTTGCCACTTTTCAAACCATTTGAGATTATCTTCAACAGAAGTAACCTTTAAAGCACGTTCTGCCCAAAAGAGCGAAGAATTGCCAACCCCGAATTCAAAGATTTTTTTATCGGAATAATCAAACTGAGCAAGATATTCAATAGCAGGATAAGTATACCACGGAATAGGGTTACCGTCACGATCAATGCAAACTTTTTCATCAATTGTGCGAGAGATTCCAAAATCTTTTTCCCACATCTCAATAAACTTCAAAAACTTTTCGCTATACATACCAATCTCCTTGAAAATATCTTTTGGGCTAATATATCACGCGTGAACAAAAAAGAAATATTTTTTATTAAAGGAGAAACATATATGTATTATCTTTCAAAAATAGCTTTATGGCTTGCTATCATCGGCGGGCTTAACTGGGGGCTTGTCGGTGCATTTAACTTTAATCTCGTGAGCCTGATTTTCGGCGATATGAGCATTTTATCGCGCATTGTTTATATCTTGGTAGGTTTGGCAGCAATCGCGTTGATTTATTATGAAATTTCACCGGAAACAATTGCTGTTGATAGAAAATAAAAAAAGCGGGAGAAATCCCGCTTTTTTTTAGACAAGACCTTCGGCTTTTGCAAGACGCTCAATCTCATCGATGTATCTGGTGATCAGGCTGAGACCTTTTGCCCAGAAATCCGGTGATGTGGCATCAATTCCGAAAGGTTCAAGCAAACTAATGAAATTTTCAACACCTGTTGAGGCCAACATGTTGAAATAGAGGGAAGGAAAATCTTCCTTTGTTTCAAACTCTCTGTCTTCGTCCCACTTTTCGTAGGCTAAAATCAAATTATTGACCACCAAGCCCGCAAATGCATATGAGTATACATAATAGGGTGTGTTAAACAGGTGTGAAATACTCATCCACAAGCACTCACCGTCTTCTCCAAGATCAAAGCCCAGGTAACGCGATGTTTCCTCACGCCAGATTTGATTCAACCTTTCGGTGGAAAGCTCACCTTTCTTGCGTTCCTGATGAGCACGATTCTCAAATTTAAAGAATGAAATCTGCCTGTGGATACTCTGCAGCATTTCTTCCACTCGGCTGATATAGAGGCGAAGCTTTTCCTTATTGCTTTCCGTAGCCTCAAGCTGTTGCTGAAAAACAAGGTTTTCGGCAAACTCGGAAGCTACCTCGGCAAGCGCCGTCGGCGTTGAGTCGTTCAAAACCCCGATTCTTGAGAGTAACAAATGATGGACGCCATGCCCGAGTTCGTGGGCAAAAGTAGTTATGTCGCTTTCAGATCCGGTGAAGTTGAGCAAAATGTACGGATATTCGCCCCTGATACAGTAGGCACCGTTTCTTTTGCCTTTTGCCGGCGGAACATCAATCAGGTTTTGGTTGATGATGCTCGAGGCACTCATGGCGTAGTCAATCGAAAAATCAGCGTACGCCTGAAGCACTTTTTGAATGCACTCTTCCCAAGTAATCTTTGTTTTCGGTGCTGGAATCGGATTGTGGTTCCGATCCTCATAGGAAATTGCCTCAACCTTCATCATTTTAGCGAGTAGCTTGAAAAAGCGTTGCGAGATTGGGATATAACTATCCACAACCTCACTTGCCATAGCAAGTAGATTTTCCCTTGTGATGTGGTTTGATGACAGACTTTCCTGCATTGGCTCGTCAAATCCGTAAAGATTGTCGTCCGTTTCTTTGTTTTTGAGGATCATGTTATAGCATAACGTGAAAATATCAGCGTTATTTTTGTAAACACGATTAATCTCTTTCATGACTTTCTTTCTGATTTCAGGATCATCGGAGGCGGCTTTGGCGGTGATTTCAGCATCGTTCAAGCTCTTGCCGTTAAACGAAAAGCGCAGTTTGGCACAGGTTTCGCTGTAAAGTCTGTCCCACGCACTGGAAACGATAGACTTCTGGTCTATGATAAACGAGGCAGCCTCGTTCAAGCTCCAGTAGGAATTAAATATCCGAGACAACCAAGGAATCCAGTATGAACACTTGGGATGATTGAGAAACTCAATCATCTTCTCTGCAGGCAAGCTGTTGAGTTCAAAATTGATGAACCCGAGCTTCTCAAAATAGGTGCTGATGGATTCATTAATTTTTGAAGCAAAATTGCTTGCTTCATGGTCTGTCTTATGCGTGTCTGAGTAGAGAAACGCATAGTATGAGAGCTTATGAGACAATTCGATCATTGCCTCATATTTTTGGAGCAAGATTGCCAGCTGGTAAGGTTCCAGCAGGGCAACCTGATTTCTATAAAGTTCAAGCTCTTTAGAAAGCCTTCTTAAGGTTTCTTTGTCAACCTGAATCTGAGGATCAGCGAGGCTCTTGTAGTAGCCGATTGAAAGATCCCAATGAGGCAAATTTTGCCCACCTGTTTGTTCTTTCTTCATAATGATAGGATTTATAGTAAAACATAGTAGATAGACAAATCTATAGAAAATTATAACAAATCTATGAGGGTTTTGACAAAAAGTCAAGGAAATATTTATAAAAAAAAGACCTCCGTTTGAAGCGGAGGTTTTTGATGAAAATTTAGTGCTTAAGCAGCTTTTGAAGCACAGCGTGACGCAAACTCATTCATTTTAGAAATGATATACGTTTGTTCGTCAGTACTCAAATACGGATGCATTGGAATGCTTAAAACGGTCTTGGAAAGTTTTTCACAAACAGGGAGCTTTCTTGTGTTCCATTTAGCATAAGCTGTTTGTGTATTAACCGGTCTCGGATAATATGCGCCACAGCCTATATTGTTTTCTTTTAAATAAGTCATCAAGGCATCACGATTTTCACAGTTGATTGTGTAAAGGGCATAGGCTGATTTGCAACCACTTATAACACGTTGCTTTCCAAAATAAGATGATAACTCATTATCATAACGTGAAGCAATAGTGTAACGATCTTGAAGTTCTTTTTTGAAAACAGTCAATTTTTGCATCAAAACAGCAGCTTGAAAAGAATTCATACGACCCGTCATGCCCAAACGAACGTTGTCATAGTGGTCTTCAGGGCTCATACCATGAACACGGCAAGATTGAACTAAAGCATTTTCACTTTCATTGTTTGTAAAAACAGCGCCACCGTCACCGTAAGCAGCCAAAGGTTTGGTTGGATAAAAAGAAGTTGCGGTCATATCAGCAATTGAACCGGCATTTTTACCTTTATAAACCGAACCATAAGATTGACAAGAGTCAGACAAAACTTTCATGCCATTATCATGAGCAATTTTAATAATTTCGTCATATTCGCAAGGAGATCCGAAAATATCAACAGGAATAACGACTTTAGGAGTTAACTTACCTTCAGCTTTAACCTCTGCAATAGCGCGCTTCAAGTCTTCAGGATCCATATTGTATGTATCAGGTTTAGAATCGATGAAAATTGGTGTTGCACCGAGTAAAACAGGTGCCTCGGCTGAGGCCACAAATGTAAACGAAGAAACAAACACAGCATCACCTTGACCGACGCCCCAAGCCATCAGGGCAAGCGTCAAAGCATCTGTACCGGAACCGCATGTCGAGCAAAATTTTGTGCCGGAATATTCAGCCAATTTTTGATCTAATTCCCTTGTTTCGGGACCTTGGCAATAAGCACCATGATTTAAAATTGTTTTAAAAGCATCTAAAAATTTTTCTTGGCCGATGACCTTTTGCGAAGTTGCGCAGTCAAAAATACCAATCATTTTAGAAGGTTGATAAGACATTTTATTTTCCTTATTAAAGTTAAAAACTAAAGTGATACTATGTTATTTACATCAAAAGTGCAAAACACAAAAGATTTCTTGTTTGTAACATTTTAAAATGAACTTTTTTGTGAGTTGTTTCGTTATAAAGTAAGAATTTGTCTTGATTGAATATGTTTTTATGTTTATATTATAAAAAAATAACTCCCAAAAATGAGGAAATACATGAAAAAGACGCTTTTGATGTTCATGTTTTTGTTATCTGCTTGTGCAACCAATCCAAATGGCACAAAAATGAAAGTAAGTGACGAGGAAACAAAGCTTGAAGTTTATAATCGTGCCATGTTCAACTTTAACTATCAGTTTGATAAAATGGTATTAAAGCCCGTAGCAAAAGGTTACAAAGTCATTACGACACAGAGCATCAGAAACAGGGTGACGAATTTTTTTAACAATTTAGAAGAACCAGCTTACGCCATTAACAATTTATTGCAAGGTCAGCTTAAAGATAGTGGCACTTCGGTCGTCCGGTTTGCAGTGAATTCGACTCTTGGATTACTTGGTACGTTTGATGTGGCTGAAGGATGGGGAATAAATAAAAAGAAAAATTCTTTTGATGCAACGATGGCCATGTATTGTACGCCGGATGGGCCATATATTGTGATGCCGATTTTAGGACCTTCAACACCGCGTTATCTCGTAGGCTGGGGAGTCGATGCTTTAAGTGATCCGATGTACTGGGCATTATGGGATAAGCAAGATGAAGACTGGGGAGTTGCGTTATCATACGGAGCAACGGCTTTGAAATATATTAACAAAAGAGCTGAGAATATGGCTTTGTTAGATAGTATGGAAGAAGGCTCAGTTGATTATTATGCGACAATCAAAACAGCATTTATGCAAAATCGTCAAAAGTTTCAAAGTTTATGTGCAAAGCAAAATGCTGAAGGGCAAGTGGCTGCAAGCTATGACTTTGATTTTGAAGATGAAGAGGACTAATTTTAAGTAAAAAGGACGAAACAATGAAAAAACTGATTGGTTTTATATTTACTGTAACACTTTTATTTGCAATTAAAGTTGAGGCAATGGATGCGCTTAAGGCTGAAAATTTTGTAAAAAAAGTGACGACAGACGGTATCGAGCAGATTATCAATTCTGATGTATCTATGGCTGAAAAAGATGCGCGTTTTACTAAGCTTTTTAATGAATATCTGGATTTGGATTATATTGGGAAGTTTGTTTTAGGACGTTATTGGAAAACGGCAACAGATAAACAAAAAAAAGATTTTATTCAGGTTTATCGAGAATTTAATACAAAAACATGGTCAAAGCGTTTTGATGAGTTCAAAGGAAAGAGTTTTGAATTCAATGGTACAAGCCCTTCAAGTTCCGAAGGCCAAATATTTGTGAATACATCAGTAAAAATGAATGAAGGATCACCGGCAAAGGTTTTGTGGCGTGTCAAAGATGGCCAACCTTTAAAAATTGTTGACATTGTGATTGAAAATGTATCGCTTGCTATTACGGCGCGCAACGAATATACGGCCTACATTAAAAAAGCACCAGGTGGTTTAGATGATCTGATCGAAGATTTAAGAGAAAAGGCAAAATAATTTTTAATATGAAGTAAAGTACTTGTTTGGTATTTGTACTTTTAGATGATTGGACTTGGACGTGTATTTTAAAAATTTTTTTAAAGTAGATATCAAGGGTAGAAAATTAAGAGATAATTTCTTAGTGGCTTTGATGTTTGTATTGGCATGCTTTATACCGGATTATGTCTTACGATATGCTTATGGGTTGCCGATTACCATTGAAATGCTATTTTTCTTTGGCGTTGTGCTTTTTGGTATTTTACTTTCGCTAACAAATAGAACCGTTTTTTTCTTTTTTATTTTACTCATCTTTATAATGCAGACCATACAACTTCATTTTATGGCCTATTTTGGAAGTCCGATTGATCCTGCCAACATTATGAATATGTTTCGGGAAACAAAAGATATTTTTGACGTGTCTTATTTGAAAGAGACATGGTTTGTAATGCCGACTTTATGCGCTTGTTTTGGAGTATTGATTTGGATATTTTTGAAAACAAAGCCCATAAAGTTACCGCTTGTTTGGTTGATTCTTTTGTATTTAGGAAGTCATAAGCCGTATCGTGCTTATACACAAACTAAAGGAATTTGGTATTTTCAACCAGCCCTAACAAGACCGAGTTTAAAAAATTCCATTAGTACTTTTTCCTATTTCACGTTTCAATATTGGCCGAAAGGATATGAAAATGTAACCATAGAATATCAACCCTACGAATTAAAAGAAAGTGTTTCAGATGTTCAAAATATTTTGGTTGTTTGGGGTGAAAGTTTATATGCAGGACATTTGCAAATGTACGGATATGGGCGTGAAACCTTTCCTTTAATGGGAAAAATTTTACAAGAAGAGGGGTGGCAGAAGGCACTTGGTATGTCCAGTGGTATTGCAACCGCAACTTCAACACTATTATTTTTTAATACAGTACGTGAACCGGCTAATGGTCAAGCACTTAAAACCCATGTGGCGGACATGTTCGCGGCCGCCAAAGCAAAAGGTTTCCATACCTATTATCTATCAAATCAGGAATCACGTCTGACAATGGGTATGAAAACAGCTGTAATTGACGAATTAATGACAAACGATATGAACCCAATTTATTTTGCCAAATACAAGGACGAGGGACTTATTGAACTCTTAAAAGAAAAGGGATTAAAAGCAAGGAAAAATTTTATTGTGCTTCATATGCGCTCACCTCATTCACCTTATGAAAACAGATATAAGGGAAGAGAGAGTGAATTTGAGAAATGGACACCGGCAGCTTTAAGCAAAAACAGATTAGAATACGAAACAAACACATATGATAATGCGCTTTTGTATACGGATATGGTCATTTTTCAAATGGTAAAAGCGTTTGAAAAAATGGCAGGCCCCTCAAATTACAGTATCTTTATTACGGCAGATCATGGACAACTTTTTGATTATGAGGGAATGTGGGGGCATAATAATTTGACATTGGAGCAAGCACATGTACCTTTTTTTGTAAAAAGAGCAGACAAAAAAGCTTTGCCGAAAATTATTCCTCATTATGAAATTGGTAAAATGATTTTAAGAGATATTGGCTTTGAGCTCAAAAATCCAAACGAACGAGAAGGAGTTTATTATCTGCACGGCAATAATGTGGATTTTCCATATGATTTTATTGAATATACGATTGAAGATGATAAAGCCATTCAAATTAAACGTGAAAACACCTCAAATTTACTTGGAAATAAAGTATACATAAAATCAGATCAATAACTTCTAAAAGACGTAGGCATTTTTTTGTTTGACATTTTGTTATTTTTTTCATAGTCTCAGAACAGGTATGGGGAACCATATTTAGGGCATCGAAACCCTGTTAGCAAAAGTAGTCGCAGTGCATAAGCGACTTTAAATTGTTATGCCGGCTTCTGCCATTTGGGCGGATGTCGGCTTAATAAGGCAACGCCAAAAGAGCCGAGCCGGTTTTTTACTTTTGCTAACGGTTTTCGAACATCCGCCCGCTTTCCTTAAAAGAAGGTGGGTTTTGTTTACAACACTTGACAGTGAAAGAGAAAAATGACATATCAATGGAAAAATAGATTTATTAAGCTCATGGCATGTTTTATTTTATCAAGAAAGAAAAGAAGAAAATTTAGAGACAAGCACGTTTATACAAGCTATCAAAATGGAAATCAAGTTTTACTGATATTACCAGATGGAAGAGAAAAATTAATTAAGCATCATATATATGGGTTAAATGTAACATTTTATGGCAAAGAAAACATACTAAAAATCAATGAACCTGAAAATCAAATTCATGATATATCCGTTGTGTTTTTAGGAAATAATGCAACTGCAGTGGTTAAAAATAATGTATATTGCCAATTAAGTTCAGGTTGCGAGTTTTTTATTGATAAATCATCATATGTAAATGATGGTGGGAAATTTTGGCTCTGTGAAGATGGTGCAAAAATTATTATAGGAAAAGACTGTGCAATTTCTTGGAATGTCGAGTTTATGGGGGTAGATCATCATACAATATTAAATGATAAAGGAAAAGTGTGTAACTATCCACAAACAATTGAAATTAGAGATCATGTATGGATTGGAAGCGGTGTAAAAATCAGCAAAGGCGTGATTGTGGCAGAAAACAATATTATAGGTATGGGAAGCATTGTTACAAAAAGCTTTTTAGAAACAAATTGTATTATCGCAGGAAATCCTGCTAAAATTGTCAAAAAAAACATCAACTGGAATGTTGATGCTATCTCCAAATATATAGCAGAACATCCAAAAGCTAAATAAATCTATTCTTGATAATAGTGATATCCTCTAATGTGCACGCGGTTGCTCATTAGGGGAGGTGACGACAGCATCAATGATTCGTTTCATCAGTTTTGGTTGATTAATAAAGTGGAAAACAAGTTTTGATGTGCCAGTACCTGAAAACAAAATATCACCATAGTTAAAGAGACGACCAAAAATACTCTGGCGCATTTCAACAGACTCAATTCGTTCACGGTTCAATTCCTCCGTCGTGACATTAACAATGCCCGTACGTTTAACAACGCGCTTATTGGTACAAACCATTTCAATCAAATTACGCTTGAGCCACGCTGCCAATGTGCATCCCAAAAAAGCGAGAACCAACAACCAAAGACCTAAAAGCTCCATATGATTAAAGATATCTCCCCCACTGAGTTGAAAAGAAAAGGCAATGGCAATCAAAAATGTTGCAAAGGTAAGACCTGTTAAGCAAAGAGGAATGATGAGGGCAAAATAATGCAAACGACCGACGAGAGCAATTTCTTCGCCAGGGGTGAGAGTGCTTAAAGTATAAGTATAACGTCCGAGCATATGTCATCTCCAAAAATTAATCATGTACATAAAATAACATACAAAAAAAAGAGTTGTCAAATAGATTTATTTATGATAGGAAAAAAAACATCGAAGATTTTTATGTTAAACCATTATGGCCGATGTATTATGCGAAAATTTATTGCCTTAAAAAATGAGATTTATTACTCAATGGAACAAGAGGGTGACACAATTAGGTTTTATGCCAACAGACAAGGAACAGGATATGATACCAGAAAAGATGTGACACCAACAACTCTTCCAAACAAAATCATCATCGATGAAATTGTTGATCGCCCAACAATCTGCTCAGAAAAAAGTAGGGAACTTGATGTTTTTTTAGATGACCTCGAAAAAATTTTTAAGATGTTGACAGACTAACCTCCAGAAAGCCAAAAAACGCCACCTTTTCAAGGCGGCGTTTTTTAGGCTTTTAAAATCAGTAAAGTCTATTTCTTTGCTTTAACAGCGGCTTGAGCTGCAGCCAAACGTGCCACAGGAACGCGGAACGGTGAGCAAGAAACGTAATCTAAACCGCATTCCTCAAAGAATTCGATAGATTTCGGATCACCCCCATGTTCGCCGCAAACGCCAAGGTGAATATCAGGGTTAACCCTTCTTCCCTCAACGCAAGCACGTTTCACGAGTTTACCGACACCTTGAACATCAATTGAAGCAAACGGATCGGCAACATAAACACCGCGAGCGCGATATTCTTCCAAAATGGCACCCGTATCATCACGGCTCATGCCGAGTGTTGTTTGCGTCAAGTCGTTTGTGCCGAAACCAAAGAATGCTGCGCTTTGAGCGAGTTCTTCAGCCATTAAGGCAGCACGAGGCAATTCAATCATCGTACCAACGATGTAATGAATCTTTTTGCCTTTTTCAGCAAAAACTTTTTCAGCTGTTGTATCAATCAAAGCCTTAACAATATCAAGCTCTTTCTTTGAACCTGTTAAAGGAACTTCGATTTCAGGAATAACTTTAATTCCCTCGGCTTCAGATTCAATGGCAGCTTCCAAAATAGCACGAGCTTGCATCTCGGCAATTTCAGGATATGTAATCGGTAAACGGCAACCACGGTGACCAAGCATCGGGTTTAATTCATGCAAAGCATTTGCACGAGCCTTAACTTCAGCCAAAGTCTTGCCTAATTTATCAGCAAGTTCCTGCATTTCAGGATCTGTGTGCGGCAAGAATTCGTGAAGCGGCGGATCAAGCAAACGAATTGTGACCGGCAAGCCGTTCATGATTTTGAACAAATCTTTGAAGTCTTGCTTTTGATATGGCAATAAACGAGCCAAAGCCTCACGACGACCGGCTTCGTTGTCAGCCAAAATCATGGCGCGCATATCGGCAATACGGTTTGCATCAAAGAACATATGTTCCGTTCTGGCCAAACCGATACCTTCAGCACCGAATGCCAAAGCTTGTGCGGCATCTTTCGGGGTTTCAGCATTTGCGCGGACTTTCAAACGACGAATCTCATCAACCCAGCCCATGAGTTTACCGAAATTACCGGAGTTCGTGTCGGCTTGAACAGTCGGTATTTGGCCTTCAATAATCTGGCCTTTGGCACCATCTAAAGATACCCAATCACCTTCTTTAATTACAACACCGACTTTCGTTGACATTGTTTTGGCTTTGAGGTCAATGGTGATGTCTGTTGAGCCGGAGACGCAAGGTGTACCCATACCGCGAGCAACAACGGCTGCGTGAGAGGTCATACCGCCACGAGCGGTAATCACGCCTTGAGAAGCGTGCATACCACCGATATCTTCAGGAGATGTCTCGTTACGGATCAAAATCACTTTTTCACCTTTGGCAGCCCAAGCTTCTGCATCTTCTGCGCAGAATACGGCACGACCGACAGCAGCACCAGGAGATGCCGGCAAACCGGTTGCAATAACGTTTTTCTTTGCTTTCGGATCAAGCATCGGGTGTAACAATTGATCTAATTGATCGGCACCGACGCGCATAATGGCTTCTTCATGATTTAATAAACCTTCTTCAACCATTTCAACGGCCATGCGAACGGCAGCAGCTGCTGTTCTCTTACCATTACGGCATTGAAGCATCCAAAGTTTACCATGTTCAATGGTGAATTCCATATCTTGCATGTCTTTGTAGTGTGCTTCCAAATTGTTACGAGCATCAACGAGTTCTTTATAAAGGTGAGGCCATTTTTCTTCCAAGGATGTGCCGTCACCGATTGAACCCATCGGTTGAGGTGTACGAATACCGGCCACAACATCTTCACCTTGAGCATTAACAAGGTATTCACCGTAATATCTGTTTTCACCTGTTGCAGGGTCACGAGAGAAGCAAACACCTGTTGCGCAGTCATCACCGGCGTTACCAAACACCATGGTTTGAACGTTAACGGCTGTACCCCAGTCACCAGGGATGTTGTTTAATTTACGATATGTAATGGCGCGAGCAGACATCCAAGAACCAAACACGGCGCCGATACCAGCCCATAATTGTTCCCAAGGATCTTGAGGAACGACTTTACCGATTTTTTGGCCGATTTCTTTGTACTCATTGACGAGTTCTTTCAAATCTTCGGCTGTTAAATCTGTATCAGACTTGTAACCATGAGCTTTTTTCTTATTTTCCAAAGCTTCTTCATAAAGCTCTAAATCTGCACCTAACACAACATCTGAGAACATTTGCAAGAAACGACGATATGAGTCGTAAGCAAATCTTTCAGAGCCGGAGGCCTTCGCCAAAGCTTTCACTGTTTCATCATTTAAACCTAAGTTCAAAACCGTGTCCATCATACCCGGCATTGAAACGCGGGCACCCGAACGCACGGAGAACAAAAGCGGATTTTCGGCGTCAGCAAATTTTTTACCCATAATGCCTTCAACGTATTTGACAGCTTCACGGACTTGATCTTTCAAATCTTCAGGATAAGTGTTGTTGTTGGCGTAATAATATGTGCAGACTTCTGTTGTAACGGTAAATCCGGGAGGAACAGGAAGGCCGACTTTGTTCATTTCAGCCAAGTTCGCTCCTTTACCGCCCAAAAGATTACGCATGGAAGCATCGCCTTCAGCGCTGCCATTACCAAATTTATAAACCCATTTACTCATGGTTAATATTGCTCCTTTGTAGCATTTTCAAGTTAAACACACAGCCCTAAAGTGCGCTAAAACAAGCGCAAAAGAGAGCCAATTTTCAATAAAACTTTTTCAAGTTGCCCCGAATTTACACCGACAAAATTGATTCTTCAAGCAAAAAATGAAAGATTTGCGCTATAAATTAAGGAATCTAAAAACATAAAAAAACACCCTATCAATTAAGATAAGGTGTTTAGAAAATATCAAATAAACATTACATTCTCATTTTGCGTTGATCTAACATTTTTTGTGAAGCAATTTCATTTGCTTGGACAACGCCGGAAACGGAGGGCTTTTTAACTTCTTCGTTTGTTAGTAAACCACGTCGAGCCAACACAACTCTTGCATCATGAGATAAGGGTTTTAGTTTGAAATGGTGATCTTTTCTTTCTTCCATTGCTTTTGTAATCTCTTCGCAAACGTCATTGATGGTTAGCATTCTTGTTTTTTCTTGTTTCAAAGCGTTGCATTCTTGTTTTAACTGCTCTGCTTTTTTCACAAGGGCTTCATAAGGATCCCGAGTTTCTCGGCGATCATGATCGACCTGTTTCATCATTTCCTGATATGGTTGTGAAAGCAGGTCATGAAGATATTTTTCTACATCTGTTATCGGCTTTGAGCCGCCACGTATAGACCTGTCCCATATCGTGCCCTCGCCCGAACGTATATCATCACGTAATACCGTATGCGCTTCAGCCATTTTATGAACTTCAGGGTCCACCTTCATTTTTAAGGCTTTTTTGATTCTATATTCAGCACGTGTCTTAAAGGGTAATTTTTTATATGGTGTTTTTATCTTTTCAAGTTCGTAAAATGGAACACTCCCTAGGGTAGCTCGTCTCCATTCTTGCATAAAGGGATAACAAAGATTTTGAACTTCTTCAGACATCGGAGGTTCAAGCATAGCTCCAATATCATGGCCTTTGTTTTGAACAGCTTTATCTATATCAGGATATAAGGACTTACCGGTTTCATCGCGGCAAGCACTCACATAGGTTGGTACAATATGGTTGAAACTTTCAGCCAAGCGCATTAAAGCAAGATGCTTTACCAAAGCGGCCGCTCTTTCTTCCTCTATTGCTTTCAAAGATTTTTCTGCTTCAGCAATTTTTTTACCCATTTCTTCCAGTTTTTCAGCATCAGTAATCGGTAATGTTTTGCGATATTCTTCAACAAACTTTTGTGCCTCTTCCGGATTAGAAAATTGCGATGGTTTGAATAAATCTCCATATTTGGCTTGTTTTATCTGTGCCTCTAAGGAGCGGATTTCATCATCCTTTTGTTGCTCAGTCATCTCTTCAATCCTTTCAAATATAAAGCCTTAAATCTGACTTTATTATAACATAAACGAATGTTTAAATCAAGCACAAAAGTGAGCCAATTTTTCAATTAAGACAAAGTGTTTGGAAAGTTATTGTCTTTCAGAACGAACTTGAGAAAACCTTCTATCTTTAGATTCCTTATAATTATTACGATTGTATTTGAGTGTGTCTACTGCTGTTTGTGATAGATGCAGTAAATGCTTCTTTTCGGTTTGACCCTTTGTCTTTAATGCTGTTGAAGGTATCCACTCTTTTTCAAGTTTTTGAATTCCTTCATCTGCAATGTCAAAAATGCTGAGCGTTAAACGTTCATTGTTAAAAACTCTCGGAAAACCAACATAACGTGTACCTTCAATAAAAGCCTCAAAAGCTTTAGGAGAAGAAAGAGCACAATCTTTGACAAATCCTGCAATATCTTCTGTATATTCAGGCTTTTCTGTGGCGATGTCAAATAATGTATAATATGCAAAGGGCATATCATTAAATCGATTTGTGCTGGTAGTGCCTCCAAGTACTTCTCTCATGGTGTCTTTCAAAATTTGGATACATTCAGGAGTATATTTAGGTTCAGATATTGCAAAAGATCCCAAAGAGTCCACAGCAACATCAAGCCCGATCGTGTCTTTATTAAACATGTTTTCTCTAATTGTCCGAAAAATTTCAGCTTCCAATTCCGGTTTATCCTTTAATGTCTGCCACAAGCAAGAATAAGCGGCACTAGAACAGTATTTCTTTTCTGCGAGATATTTTCTCAAATGTTTAAAGGATACTGCAGCAACATCAGGCTTTGAATGGCTGGCTATGTTGCATAGCGTTTCATACACCTGCGGTTCGGGCAGTTTTTTAATGGTATTAAAAGCTTGATCTGCCAATTTCGTATTTTTCGTAGCAGCTTCAAGTTTTGTACGCAAAAGGCGTGTCAATAAAGCATCTGGATTTTCTTTTATCCGATCTGACATATATTCCGAATCTAAAAACTTTTTGTGCATTTTCTTTTCCTTTCTTCAATTTAAGGTTTCAAATCTGTTTTTATTATGGCATAAACCAACGTTTAAATCAAGCACTTTTTTCGAAAATTTTCAATTTTTTGGCAAATTTATGTAAAAGTATATGTTAAATGATATTTCAATTGATTTTTAGATTCTTTTTTTGGCAAAATTTCTTCATTTTAGACTGGTGCATTTAAACGTTGGTTTTTGACAACTTTTTTAAACAATATTTTGGAGGTTTTATTTTCATGACAACAATAGGTTACATAAGGGTTAGCTCAAATAAACAAACGCTTGATCATCAGCATTTTGAAATCAAAAATTTTGCTTTGAAAGAAGGGATAATGATTGATGTGTGGATTGAAGAGAAAATATCTTCTCGAAAAGCTTTGGAAAAACGCAAACTCTGGGAAGTTTTGAACAATTTACAGGAAAACGATATTTTGATAACCTGCGAAATATC